>Ga0209212_1002653_pt1 | contig 24892 bp, 20 predicted proteins | sample RifGroC2_FD_183996 | JGI IMG/M metagenome (GOLD analysis project Ga0209212, IMG submission 183996) | Groundwater microbial communities from Rifle, Colorado, USA - Groundwater C2 (SPAdes) (version 2) | ecosystem: Environmental > Aquatic > Deep subsurface > Groundwater | place: Rifle, Colorado... | reverse complement strand
TCAGGGTCGCCACAAACGTTATAAATAAAGAAGGGAAACGCGCCATAGGAACCTATATACCGGCGGCTGACGATTCCGGTACGAAAAACCAGATCATAGAAACCGTTCGTAGCGGAAAAATATACACCGGCAGGGCCTTTGTCGTGGACGCCTGGTATGTCGCAAGTTATGCGCCGATCAATGACGAAACAGGAAATTTGATAGGTATGTCATATGTCGGCGTCAAGCAGGAATCGGTCGAAAGCCTCAGAAAGGCTATAATGGACATTAAAATAGGCGAAACCGGTTACGTATTCGTGTTAGGCGGCAGCGGTTCGCACATGGGACATTATATTATTTCGTATAAAGGCGCTTCTGACGGTAAGAACATATACGATGTCAAGGATACGAACGGAAAACAGATCATTAAGGATATGATCGAGTTATCTAAAAAAGCCAACGGAAAGCCGGTTCTTTGTGAATATCCGTGGCAGAATAAAGATGAAAAGCAGCCGCGCCTGAAAATGGCTTCAGTCGTCTATTTTGAAAAGTGGGACTGGGTTATCGGCGCGAGCGCATATCTCGATGAATTCACCCGGACCACCAATATCATAAATGCCGATATAGACAAACTTTTCACCAATTCGATAATAGCGGCCATCGTATCGTTGATTTTAGCTCTGCTGCTGACGGTTACCATCGGTAATGGCGTAGGGCGCAATATTTCGGCTATCATATCGACTATTGGCGGTCTGACTGAAAGCATACTGCATGGAAAACTCGATACCCGCGGCGACAAATCCGCCGTTACGGAAGAATTCGCCCCCGTTATCGCGGGCATCAACTCGGTGATGGACACTTACAACAAACCCATCGAAGTGACGGTCAGATACGTCAGCGAAATTTCGAAAGGCTCGCTGCCTCCGAAGATAACCGAAGAATATCAGGGTGATTTCAATAAGATAAAAGACAGCCTGAACTATTTGATAGACACACTGGGCGATTTTTCGACGCAGATGAAAAATATTTACAAGGACCATAGCGCCGGCGAGATAGACGTCGCGCTCAACCTCGAAAAATTCAGCGGCATTTATAAAGACATAGGCGAAAGCGTCTCAAAAACCATAAGCCACCATATAAACGCTATTTTAAAAATTCTTGCCATAATAGAAGATTACGGCGTAAAGGGTGATTTCACGAGGAACCTCGAACGCTTCCCCGGAAAACAGGTAATAGCCAACCAGATGGTCGACGGCCTGAAAAATAATCTGCAGAGCGTTATAGCCGAAACCAGGATGCTCGCCGCCGCCGGCGTCGAAGGCAGGCTTAAAACCAGGGGCGATGAGAAAAAATTCGTCGGCGACTACCGTGAAATAATTCTTGGCATCAACCGTACGCTCGACGCGGTAATAAAACCCGTCGAAGAGGCGACAAAGATCCTCGAGGCCATGGCATCCGGCGATATCGGCGTGGATATGAAGGGCGAGTACGAGGGCGATCACGCCATATTGAAAAATTCGCTCAACGCCACCATCGACTCGATGAACGGCATAATATCGCAGGTGCTCATAGCGGCCGATCAGGTCGAATCGGGTTCCACTCAGGTATCCGATGCGAGCCAGTCGCTTTCGCAGGCCGCGACCGAGCAGGCCAGTTCGCTCGAAGAAATTAGCGCGACCATGCAGGAGATCAACGCGCAGGCCAAACGCAACGAGCAGAGCGCGGGCGAGGCCAACCGTCTGGCCCTTGAAACCAGGACCTCGGCCGTGGAGGGCAACTCGAAGATGGCCAATATGCAGAAAGCGATGGCCGAGATCAACGAGGCCTCCGCGAACGTGGCTAAAATAATAAAAGCGATCGACGAAATAGCCTTCCAGACCAACCTGCTGGCGCTCAACGCGGCCGTCGAAGCGGCGCGCGCCGGAAAGCACGGCAAAGGCTTCACGGTGGTCGCCGAAGAGGTGCGCAACCTCGCGCAAAGAAGCGCTAAGGCGGCCAAAGAAACCGCCGAGATGATCGAAGGTTCGATCAAAAAAGCCAATGCCGGCTCGAAGATAGCCGAGGACACGTCGAGATCGCTCGCCGAGATCAACGGCAGCGTGACCAAAGTAACCGACCTGATAGGCGAGATCGCTTCCGCTTCGAAGGAACAGACCACCGGCACGGTACAGGTCAACCAGGGGCTTTCACAGATAGACCAGGTGACCCAGCAGAACACCGCCACGGCGGAAGAGGCGGCCGCGGCTTCCGAAGAACTTTCGAGCCAGGCGCGCGAACTGAAATCTATGCTGATGCGCTTTAAATTAAAATCGGGATTCAAGGCCGAAAAAACATTCAATGCATACGTTGGAAAAGACGCCTGCCCGTCCGGTGGGCGCAAGCCGAAAATGCTCAAGTAAAAAATAAAATGAAAACTTTCGGCCGGAATGGAAATTCCGGCCGAAATAATTGTTGACTGAATAGGTACTGTTGGTGGTATAATATGAACATGGTCGGAATAAGCGAAGATGAATTTAAAACCATAAGCGGTTTCGTTTACGATAAATTCGGAATAAAACTCGGCGAGCAGAAAAAGACCCTGATCATCGAACGGCTTCAAAAAATATTGAGGACGGGAGGTTTCGGCAGTTTTAAACAGTATTTCGATTATATAATAAGCGAGCCGACGGGCGAGGCGATCCTGACTTTTATCGATAAGGTTTCAACCCATCATACTTTTTTTTTCAGGGAAAACGATCATTTCGAATATATGAGCAAACAGGCACTTCCGGCGCTTCTGGAAAAATGCAGAAGCCGCGGGAGCATCGTCGATATCAGGATTTGGTGCGCCGGCTGTTCTTCGGGTGAAGAGCCTTATACAGTCGCGATGTGCGTTAACGAATTCATCGAAAATAACGGCCTTAAAAGTTCCGATATATCGATACTGGCCACCGATATTTCCGTGGCGTCCATTGAAAAGGCCGTGGAAGGAATATATCAGGCCCCTTCTATAGCCCACGTGCCGCCGGTGTTTCGCCAGAAATATTTCAGTCCGACCGGCGACGGAAATTTTTCGGTGAAACCAGGCCTTAAAAACATGATATTGTTCAGGCGGCTGAACCTGATGCGCGACGATTACCCGTTCAAGGGCCGCTTCGATATCATATTCTGCCGCAACGTCATGATCTATTTCGACTCGCCGACGCGCGCCTCTCTCATAACCCGGTTTCACAGATATACCGGCGACGGCGGTTATTTATTCATAGGCCACTCGGAATCGATCAGCCGGACCACTCTTATTTACAGGTATATCAAGCCGGCCGTGTATCAAAAGGCTTAGTTTAGTTCGAAGGTTAAAGGAATAATAATGGATAACGCGAAGCGGATAAAAGTATTGATAGTTGACGATTCTGCGCTGGTCCGGGAAATATTAGCGAAAGGCCTTGCGCAGGACCGGGATCTCGAGATCGTAGGCACCGCCTGCGATCCGTTCGCGGCGCGCGATAAAATAGTCCAACTCAGGCCGGACGTTTTAACGCTCGACGTGGAAATGCCGGGAATGGACGGAGTCGAGTTTTTAAGAAAACTTATGCCGCAGTACCCGCTGCCGGTGGTTATAGTCAGCGCCCTGACTAAAAAGGGCGCGCAGATAACCATGGAGGCGTTCGAAGCGGGCGCGGTCGAAGTGGTGACAAAGCCTTCGTGCGACGTGGCGCGCGGCCTCACCGCCATGCTCAACGACCTTCGCGCGAAGATAAAAATAGCCGCGCGCACTAACGTTTCGGCCTGGAAGACGAACCGGGTCCGCGAGGAAAAAAATGTAAGAATAAGCGGCGAAGCGCTTTCGGAATCGACCGACAAGGTTATAGCCATCGGCGCTTCTACAGGCGGGACCGAGGCGATCAGAAAGATATTGAGGTCTTTTCCCGCGTCGATGCCGGGAGTGGTTATAGTGCAGCATATGCCGGCCGGCTTTACCGCGCATTTCGCCGAAAGCCTCAACGCCGGCTGCGCCATGGAGGTAAGAGAGGCTAAGCACGGCGACAGGGTCATGCCGGGGCTCGTTCTGGTGGCCCCGGGCGGCGATATGCAGTTCCGGGTGCTTCGCTCGGGCGGCATTTATGTCGCCGATCTGAAGCCGGGCGAAAAAATATGCGGCCATTGTCCCTCGGTCGAAGTAATGTTCGAATCGGTGGCCAGATACGTCGGAGCCAACGCCATAGGGGTCATACTGACCGGAATGGGCGGCGACGGCGCCGGCGGAATGCTTGCGATGCGCCATGCCGGGGCGCGCACCATCGCTCAGGATGAGCAAAGCTCGGTAGTTTTCGGAATGCCGAAAGTAGCCTATGAACGCGGCGCCGCTGAAAGGCTCGTTCCGCTTACCGAGATCACGCAACGGATAATATATATACTTGAAGGCAAGGAATAAGCATGAGCATGATCATAGTCGGCATAGGAGGTATAGGCCTGTCCAACACACAGGGGGATATTTTAAAAACCCTTGCGCTAGGCTCTTGCGTGGGCGTCATGGTCTATTCGCCGAAATTGAAGTTCGCCGGCCTTATACACATCGCGCTGCCGGAATCGCATATAAACGCCGAACTTGCGCGCGAAAAGCCCTGCTACTTCGCCGATACGGGAATTCCATTTCTGTTCAACTCCATGGCGAAATACGGCTGCCTGCTTCACAGCGATCTTGTAATTAAAATTGCCGGCGGCTCCAATATAATGGATCCCAATCAGCGTTTCGACATAGGAACCCGCAATGTGCTCGCGGTTAAAAAAAATCTCTGGCGCTATAAACTCGGCCCGCTCGCCGAGGACACAGGTAATACCATCAGCAGGACCGTGAAGCTGGAAGTGGCGACCGGACGCGTAATTTTAAATTCACCGGCGATCGGAGAGTGGGAAATATGAAAGTGGAAACGATTATGATAGTCGATGATTCCGCCATGGCAAGGCTTATAACGAAACAATGCTTCGAGATCGCCGGCTGCCGGGATAAAATATTCATAGAGGCCGCCGATGGAAAAGATGCGCTGGAAAAACTCGGTAAAGAAAAGATCGATCTGGTCGTAACGGATCTTAACATGCCCGTCATGGAAGGCGTCGCTCTTCTCGAAAACATCAAGGCGTCGCCGGTTTTAAAGGAAATTCCGGTGATTATTATAACGAGCAACAGCAATTCCGCGCGCGAGGCTGAACTTCGGGGCAAAGGAGCTTTCGCCGTTTTGAACAAACCTATTTCTCCGGCGATGATCCATAAGATATGTTCTAATTTATAGTTTTAATAATGCTTAATAATGTGACGCGTTTAAATATAACGCAATAATCAAACAGTAAGGGAGGCCTTAAGTGAATTCTGCCGATTATAAGCAACTGCTGAAAAAAGCCATAATTGAAACTATAGAAAATCTCGCTTTCATCCAGCTTATAGAGGCTGAAGACCCGCGGGCCTTCGATTCAGGGCCGGGATATTCGCAGGATATGCTTTCCGTGTATATGCCGGTTAAATCCGAATACGGGATCTTGATCATGAGCGCGTCGAACGCTATTTTAAAGGAAACGGCGCGCAATATCTTCGCGCTGGAGCCGGATGCCGAAATCGGCGAAAATGTCATTAACGACACCGTTTCCGAATTGCTTAACACTGTATCCGGTCAGTTCATGAGATCGCTCACTCCAAAGGACGAATTTTATGAGCTTGGTCTTCCGGTCGTCGGCACTTTCGATTTAAGCAACGTCAACGGCGAATCCGTCAGCTGCGCTTTTGAAACGGAACACGGCGACAAGCTTTTCATATCTTACATACGAATTTCGAAATAACAAAATCCAAAAATTTTCAATAAATTTTTCTTGAAACATACCGGTTTTAAAATTTAATCCGATAAATGACCTATACAAAATTTTCGTTAAGTTGCGGAGGTATGTTTTGAGAAAATTATCTAAAAGTATTGTAGCGGCGGTTATTTCAACATCTCTTATCTTCAGTTTAGGCGCGGTGCGGGCTGAAGAAAATGCAAGCGCTCGAATGAGCAAAACCGAAGTCCATAAAACCCTCGAAGAAATCAGAGCTAAAGTAAATAAAAAAAGCGGAGAGATCGATATCGCAGGCTGCGTTAAACCCGCAGCGGAAGCTCCTGTAGTTCTGGCTCAGGCGACTCCCGCCGAAAAACCCCAGGCCTTTGAAATTGCTGCCGTCGAAACCCCGGTTGTCGAAGTCACCGCGGCGGAAAAACCGGCTGCTGAAGTTAAAAAAGTCGAACAGGCCCCGGCTGCTTCTGCCGCCGTTCCGTCTCCAGTTGCTATTTCCGGGTATGCTCAGATCGTGCATACCGTCAGCGACGTCCCCGCCGCCAGCCATACATTCAATCTTGCCAGAGCGAGGTTCGTGTTCAAAAGAAAATTAGACGAAGATCTTAGTTTTTTCTCGCAGTTCAATGTGGCGGGAAACAGTGCGGACGGCTCCAAACTGACTCTGACCGATTTATTTTTGCAGCAAAACATCAACAAATCGCAGAACGTCATGCTCGGCCAGTTCGTCGTTCCTTCCAACTATGAAACTATGGCCGCGCCCCGCGACGTGTATATGATAAACTACGGCCAGCACATTATAAACCCCGAACATGAAAATGTCGGAAACGACATCCGCGATATGGGCCTCATGTACAACTATCGCAAAAAAGAAGACAAATGGGGAGTATCGGTAGCCGTCGTCAACGGCGAAGGAATTAACACCCGCAACGACACTAACGACGCTAAAATGACACTCGCGCGCCTGGAATTCGAACCCGATCCTGCGCTGAAACTGGGCCTATACGCCGCGGACGGCAAACGCTTTAAAGCTGCCGCTACCGCAGCGCAGATAGCATTTTACGGCGCCGACGGCGCAGCTACCACCGCGCGGTCGTTCGATAGAAAGCGCGCCGGCTTTGACGTCCGTTACAAAAAAGAGAAATTAACGCTGCAGGGCGTTTTCGAAGCGCTCGAAACCGGCCTCGCCGGCCGCGCGACGAACCTCAAAGGCAAGGGCGCTTTCGTTCAGGCCGGATATTTCGTTCTTCCTAAACTCGAAATGACGCTGAAATATGACGTATTTAATCCTGACATAAACAAATCGGCCACCGAGCGCAAGGTCAACGCGGCCGGCTTTAACTGGTTTATCAAAAAAGGGACCAAAATGCAGATGGTTTATCAAAAGCAGAAAGAAACCCCCGAAGTTAAAAACGACCGTTTCGATACGCTCGTAACGGTTGAATTTTAAGCCGCTCAAGGCGCCTCCTGCGAATAGCAATGGCGGACGGGTGTAAATAAAATAGAAAAGTCATAACAAAAACATAAATAACAGGCCGCAAAACTTAAAATTTTGACGGTCTGTTTATTTTTTTTGCGGCGTAAAAACCAACAAAAACCAACAAAAATAAACAAAACAGGTCAGCGGTCATTGACAAAGAGATGACCGTTTTGTATAATTGTTATATAATTAGTTAAAAATATTTAATTTCTTCATTCCTAATCGACAGTTACGGCGGCGCACGCCGACAGACGAATTTGTGTAATTTTATTCGAAAAAGGCGGTGATAGGTCTTAACTGCATCTTAGCTCAGCTAAATCAATTAAAGGACGGTGTTATTTATGTTAAATGCGAAAAAAAGTTTGTTAGTGATAATGCTTTTAATCTGCTCGTTATTTTTGGTCAGTGCCGAAGCGAACGCTAAATCTTTCCTCGATAAGATCAACGACATCCTCAATCCCATGGGAAACAACCCCGTTAATCAGCCTTCTAACATTCCCGGAAGCCAGATTCCCGGTAATGTTGTGACGGGCGACCCCGAAACCATGCTTTCCGAAAAAGCCCTTGAAGCTATGGCCGCTCTCGGCGATCCCTGGGCCAGATTAAAACTCGAAGAGATCCGCGCTAAAAAATTCTCCGATTTATTATATCAGCGCTATAAAGCCATTTCATGGTTCAACATTTTCTCGAAACTCGACGCTTATTCGGCTTATAAAAACGCGAAAAACGTTTATACTCAGGCGGCCGAAAGAAGCAGACAGTTCGAACTGGCCAACCCCAACTCGGGCGGAATCATTCAGGGTATCGATCAGATCAGCGAAAGCGTACTCGAATTCAAAGCCCTTTTCGGCGATAAAAAAGCTAAAGCTCAGCTCGAACTTATCCGCGCGAAACGCGAATACACTCAGATCAAATATCAGTACGATTCAGCAAGCCTTTTCGATAAACTCAAATTCCGCGATCAGCTCAATTATGCTAAGGCGCGCTATGAACTTGCGCTTCAGAACTACGCTATCGTAGTGGGCAAGGCTCCTCAGAACGTTCCGCCGCAGGTTGCGGTCCCGCAGGTTAACCAGAATCAGAACCAGGTAAACGTAAACAACCAGCAGCCGAACGCGAACACTCAGACTCCTTACGTAGACCCTGCGAAGAATGCAGCTCTTAAGTTCGTACGCGACAGAGTAGACGCTTCCTACAAGAGATATACCATGTATATGTCAACGCCTAATCCCGATCCTCAGGTCCTTAAACAGTACGAAACCGAATACTTAACTCAGATCGAAGAATACAAGCGTATTTCCGGCGGTCCGTCGACTTTCTAAGAATTCTCCGGTGAGATTTCTTTAAGTGTTATGAAACACTTTAATTCCGTTTCGGAATAGTTCGATAAAATATAATAATCTAAACATAAATTTAATTAAACGCGTCCTTAAAAGGGCGCGTTTTTTATATGTACGCCGGCATGAGCGGCTTTTTTGTTCTAACCGGACATTTCAAATTAAATAAAAACCGGACATTTTAACTTTACTTGACAGATTTTGCTTTCATTCGTTGACAGGGGTCTTTTTGTTTTGTATAATTGATGTATTAATTAGATTTTATTATAAATTCATAATATTTTAACTTAAGCGTTCATAACATATCATATCATATCATAACATAACATAATATGTATTATATATTTTTTATAAAATAAAAGGAGTGGTAAATATGCTTAAAAATAATGGCTTTTATTTGATCGCACTTTCGCTTGCAATATTACTTGCTTCCGGGGCCAACGCTGGCGCCAAATCTTTTCTCGACTCGCTCGACGAAACTGTCAACTCAATAGATAGGTCAGTCAACGATCTTAATAAATCTCTCGACAAAATAGGCGGCGATATCAACAAATCGCTTGACAGGAACGCTATCACCGCTAAAGGCGTATCGATAACCAATTCCGGATCTAACGTCGATAAGAGCGTCAATACCACCATTAACGGCGTCGGCAATCAGATCACACGCATTTCAAACGATACGGTCGTCGTCATCGATAATGGTAAAAAAACCGTATATCAGACGAATAACGGAACGCTCACTTCCGCCGCGGACGGCGTGTCGAAAACGGTGAGCGGCGTTTCAGGCCAGGTCAATAACACCGTCAGCAAGACTACGCGCGCGCTCGATAAAATGAGCGGCGATCTCGACCGCATCTTCGGCGATATCAATAAATCGGTCGGCGACGCCGGCAGGCAGATCGAAAAAACGGCGGGCGGCGTTGTAACTACAACTAAAACTACCGTCGATAACGCTGGAAACGTCGTCACCAACACCACTAACTCGATCAATAGCGGCGCCACCCGCATCATGAATAACGAACAGGTCATAGCCGTTACCAACGGCCAGTCAAGAAATATCGGCGGCCGCATCAGCGAAGTGATCGGCTCGGTCAATAATGCGATAAACCCCATGGCCAATCAGAATTCAAACCCGCCGGTCAATACCCCTGCCAACAGAATCAACCCGAACGCGGTCTCCGGCAATCCTGAAACCGTTTTTTCTGAAAAGGCGCTCGAAGGAATGGCGCTTCTCGGCGACAGATGGGCGAAACTCAAACTCGACGAGATCCGCGCTAAAAAGATGTCCGATTTGCTCTACACCAAATATAAATCCATCTCATGGCTGAATATATTCAAAAAACTCGGCGCTTACTCCGATTATAAGAACGCCAATAAATATTATTTAACCGCGGCCGAACAGGTCCGCCAGTATGAAGTTGCTAATCCCAACTCCGGCGGCATCGTTCAGGGCATCGATCAAATCAACGAAAGCCTCCTCGAATTCAAGGCGATGTTCGGCGATAAAAAAGCGCAGGCGCAGCTCGAAGTTATCAGGGCGAAACGCGAATATGAAAAGATCAAACTTCAGTACGATTCGGCCGGCCTTATCGAAAAACTCAAATACAGGGGCGAACTTAAATACGCCGAAGCCCGCTATCAGGAAGCGCTTAAAGTTTTCGAGAACGTAAGCCGCGGTGGAGCGATAGTTTCAGGAAACGGTTTGAACGACGGAGTGACCGTCGTCGATAACGCGGCCGACGTCCGCGGTAATACCTACACCAACAATACCGTGACATCGACCGGCAGAACCTATAACAACGGCGAGGCACTCTCGGTCGCTAAAAGCAGGATGGACGCAGCCTACAAAAACTATATCGACTACATGGGCCGGTCGAATCCCGTTCAGTCCAAACTTGACCAGCTCCAGAAAGAATATATGAGCGCCGTTGAAACTTTCCAGAACATCGCTCACGGCAACGGCAGGTAAAAATAAAAAATTAAAAATAAGATAATTTAAGCAATATAAATTCTATAATTTTTTGATGATCGGGAAGAAAGGAAAATATCCTTTTATTCCCGATCATTTTAATATCATATGGAAAGTATTTAGCGGGTGCCGGAATTTTTTTTGCCTGCAAAAATGAATAAGAGACAACAAAAAAGTTAAAATATAAATGTTTTAATTATTTTTCCGATATTTTGCTTATGAAATCATATATTTATAAAATACTATTTTTAGATCTTCCGGAGAGTAAGGGGCACAGCGCCATGAGCAGGATTAATTTTTACAACGGCTTTAATTTTTACGACCCTAAAAATCCCGATTCGGGTTTCAAAAAGATAATTTTAACTTTATTTTTACTTCTGACCACGCTCACGATCGTCAACATAAGCTGCGTGAGTTCAAAATCGAGCAAGGCCGACGGCATCGTCACGCCCGTGAATCTGGCGCGCCTGGTTATGACTGATAAGGCGGCGCAGCTCGAATGGACGATAAATTACGACGAGGATTTCAAGGAATACAGGGTTTACAGGAGCGCGAAACCGAACGTATCGGTGAACTCGGATTCTAAAATGATATACAAGGCGTCCGAACGTTATAAGGTCACCTGCGGCGATTCAGGGCTCGAGCCGGGAACGAAATACTACTATAAAATTTTATCGTATAACGATAATAACGAATATGCCCTGTCCAACGAGGCGTGGGGCGAAACCCCGCTCGGGCCGAACGTCGTTCAGAATGGCGAAATAACGGCGGACACGGTATGGACGACCGCGATGAGCCCCATCGTCGTCAAAGGCGACGTGACGGTCAAATCCGGCGTAAAACTTACGATCGATCCGGGCGTGACCGTGAGGCTTTCGGCGAACGACATGCAGGCCGGCGGCGGCTTCGTACAAAAATCGGAGATCATCGTCAAAGGCACTCTGAAGGCTGAAGGCAGCGTGGATAAACCGATATTATTCATATCGAACGAAAGATATAACACCGCGGGCGACTGGGGAGGCATCCGCTTTGAAAGCGCCTCCGGCGGCTCGAACAACAGTTTGAAATACTGCAAGATAATGCATTCGAGTATCGGAATATACATTTACAAGACCAACGCGGTGCTCGAAAATCTGCAGATCTCGCACACTCTGAATTACGGGATAATCACCGAAGGCTCCGGCTCGCCCATCAGGTACTCTCAGATCAACGACGTAGGCCAGTCGTCGGCGGACGCCGCGGCTATATATTCAAAAAGTACTCCCAATCCGCATATTTATAACTGCGTTCTGGGTTTTACAAGCGGTAACGGCGTGTTCATCGAATCGGGCATGGCGGTGGTCGACCACAATATAATCGCGGAGTGCGAGGGCGCCGGCGTCGTCTGTCAGAGCGAGTCGCTCGATATGATAGTCAATAACGCCATATTCAACAACACCGCCGGGATCAGGAACCTCGGCGCCGTAACGACGGAGTTCAAGCCGGATTTCAATAACCTTTATAATATGCCGGGTTTCGATAGATCATCGATCTATTATTCGGGCTGCACGGCGGGAGCCAATTCGATATCGGCGCATCCAAAGTATGTGAATCCGGACTTTAAATATCCGAACAACGCCGATTTCACTTTAGAGAGCGTATCGCCGATGAAGGGCACCGCGCAGAGCGGCCATGACATGGGGCTCGACAACCCGCTTAACTATGGTGTAAAGTATTAATTTATAAAGAATATTAAAAGGAAATTTATTATGGCATCCGATAAAGGAAAACCGTTATTCAAAATAAAAAGCGGCCGCGAAAAAGAATATTATAAAATTCTCGACTCGCTTAAAACTGTAAAAGTCGCCGTGATAGGCGATATCATCGCTGACGAGTATATAACCGGCGGCTGCGAGCGCATATCGCGCGAGGCGCCGGTGCTTATTTTAAGGCATGAAAGCTCGAAGACCACCCCTGGCGGCGCAGGAAACGCGACGGCGAACGTGGCGTCGCTTGGCGCGAAGGTGTTTTCAATAGGCGCGGCCGACAAAAGCCGCGAGGCGGACGCCGTCATCGATTTTTACGATAAGAACGGCATAAACACCGAGTTCATAGTGCGCTGCGGCGAGTATAAAACCTGCGTGAAGACCAGGATAATGTCGGGCGCGCTCCACACCACGCTGCAGCAGGTTATCCGCATCGACAGGGGCGGCGACGCGCCGCTAGCGGATAAAACCGCCGATAAAATACTCGCCAACTTTAAAAAAGTGGTCAAAATGGTCGACGCCGTTTTGATCTCGGACTATAACTGCGGCCTGTTTACAGATTATTTCTGCGCCGGCCTTCAAAACATTCTGAATAGCGAATATTCAAAAAGAGAAATATTAGTCATCGTCGATTCCCGCCACCGGCTCTTCGACTTCAAAGGCGCATACACCGCGACGCCGAACGAATCGGAAGCGCACGAGGCCTCGGGCGTGAGGATCCGCGATAGTAAAACCCTCATCGACTGCGGCCGCAAGCTTCTTAAAATGACGGGCGATAAGACCATGCTTATAACGCGCGGCTCCGCCGGCATGGCCTTTTTCGACGAATCGGGCGCGCTGCACGAAACCGCTATAACGCGCCGCGACGAAATAGCCGACGTGACGGGCGCGGGCGATACGGTCGCCGCCATGCTCGCCGCAAGCCTTCCGCTCACCACGAAAAAAGGCGACCCCGTTTTATCGGTCGAACTCGCCAATATCGCCGGCGGCGTAAAGGTTATGAAGCGCGGCACCGCGCAGGTTACCAACGCCGAAGTGCGTGCGGAGATCGTCCGGATTTTAAAGAATTCGTGAACGCCGTCGCGCCATAATCTCTTGTTTTAAACTATTTTGGCGATTGGCTCGACATGCGTTAAAAATTTTCAAAAAAATCTTTACAAAGTTAATAAAATGTGATATACTATAAACAACTCAAAATGCGGAGATGGTGGAACTGGCAGACACGTACGTTTGAGGGGCGTATGGCTCACGCCATGCGGGTTCAAGTCCCGCTCTCCGCATATGAAAACACTCTGAAATTAACGATTTCAGAGTGTTTTTTTTTGCCTTGTGAAAGGCGCCCGGCCCGCGCCAGCCCTTTTAAAACAAAACGAGGTGAAATCTTATGTGGATCCGGAAAAAAATGGATATTGGCTGGAATCATTTAATTTTTTCGCTGCTGTTTCTTTTTCCGTCTTTTTTCCCGGACAGGGATAAACTGTTAAAGCGCATTTCGTCCCTGTGGTCGAACAAATGTCATTCATTCATATGCCTTTCCGTGAGAACGGGTTTCGACCCGCGGCTATATATTTGACTTTGTTTTTCTATTGTGTTACAATGGAATTATCTAATCAGCGGACTTTCTTTTATCCGACCTGCATTTATGAGAGGCTTAATAATGCCGAGAAAAATTCTAGAATTAATAGCCGATCTGGAACGGGCCGGTTTTATAAACCGCGGTGGAAAAGGGAGCCATCGCAATTTCATTCATCCGATGGCTAAGGTTTCCGTTGCGCTCTCTGGTAATAAAGGCGACGATGCTAAAAAATATCAAGAAAAGAAAATAAAAGAGGCCATCGAGGAGGCGTCAAAATGAAAATGTCCGACAAATATATAAAAATCATTGAATGGTCTGACGAAGACTCTTGTTTTATAGGCACATGCCCGGAACTTTTTTACGGCGGCTGTCACGGTGACGATCCTAAAGCCGTTTTTGCCGAGTTGTGCGAAATAATCGATGAAATCGTTGAAATTCATGAAAAAGATGGCAATCCGCTTCCCAAACCCATGGCAAGCCACGATATTATTAACGCCTTGCGAAAAGCCGCCTGATATTATGGTATAATACGCATATGCAAAAAACATTGAACATAATATTAAGCGGCCTTATGATATCCTTCGAAAAAGACGGGATTGAAGAATATATAAAAGCCGCTTCGCTGAAACTCAACACCTGCGAAAGCGGGATAAAATTCGTCGAAATACTTAGCAAGTCGCTCGATTTCAGCGACGAACATGAATTTTACCATAAGGTTACGATCGTGGTTTCGGTCGCTGATAATTTGGCCGGCATTGAAAACTTTCCGGTCCATGCCGAAGAGGCCCGGCCGGCGCGCGGACCTAAAACAGTCAAAGAACGCCCCATAATAATAGGTTTCGGCCCGGCCGGAATGTTCGCCGCGCTCGAGCTCATCGACTACGGCATCAAGCCTCTGATATTCGAAAGAGGCAAAAAGATAGAAGAGCGCTCATGCGATATTCAAAGTTTCATCAAGGGCGGCGCGCTTAACACCGAATCCAATATTCAGTTCGGCGAGGGCGGCGCCGGCTCGTACTCCGACGGAAAGCTTTTCGCGCGGCTCAATAATTCCGGATACGCCGAGCGCGTGCTGGAAACATTCATCAAATTCGGCGCTCCGGCCGGGATCGGATATTTGGCCAAACCTCATCTGGGCACCGACGTCCTGTGCCGCATCGTGAAAAACATCAGAAATTACATACTGGAGCGCGGCGGTGAGATACATTACAGTTCAAAAATGACTGACATGATAATATCCGGCGGCGCCGCCTCGGGCGTGGTCATAAACGCAGAGAAGGAATATCACTCTTCGCTGATATACCTGGCGGTCGGAAATTCTGCCCGCGACACCTTTGAAATGATCCTTCAAAAAGGCGTCGACATGGAGCAGAAGCCGATATCGGTCGGCGTGAGAATAGAACATCCCGCCAAGGTCATAAATCTTATAAGATACGGCGATAAATACAAAAACTATCCGGATATGGCGGCCGCCGTTTATTCATTCAATTACACTGACCGCGCGATCGGGCGCGGCGTTTATACATTCTGCATGTGCCCGGGCGGCGAGATCGTCAACGCTTCGTCGGAAAACGGCATGATGGCCATTAACGGCATGAGTTATTCCACCCGCGCTTCGAAATTTTCGAACGCGGCGTTAATCGTGACCTGCCGCACCGCCGATTACGCTTCGTCCGGCCCGCTCGCCGGCGTAGAGTTTCAAAAGGAGATCGAAAGAAAAGCGTTCGCCGCCGCCGGTTCCGGCTGGATGGCCCCCGCGCAGAATCTTACGGATTTTATGCTCGGCAGGGTTTCATCCGCTCTGAATGAAAATTCATTCAAAATGGGCGCGGCGCCGGTCGACATGAAAGAAATTTTTCCCGAATTCGTCGGCAGCATGCTTCTTGCGGCGTTCAACAAATGGAAAGCCGATTGCCCCCTGTTCGTCTCCGATCAGGCCATACTGCTAGGGCCGGAGACGCGGACATCCTCAGCCGTAAAGATAGTCCGCGGCGAAAGATATGAATCGTCGAATATAAAAAATCTGTATCCGATAGGCGAAGGCTCGGGTTACACAGGCGGCATCACCAGCGCCGCGTCTGATGCTATAAGAGCCGTGGAAGCAAGTCTTGCGGCATAAAAGGAGAAAGCGTGAAAAATTATTATTATTACGTTGCGATAACATTTTTATTGATAATCATCATAGCCTTGTTCAACCGCTGCAGTGCGGAAGATCCGTTCAGCCAGAAATCGTCGCCGCGAATTTTGACCGCGTTGAATCATTAAAATCGGAATTTAAAATTTAAAATAGAAATAGAATCGGAATTTAAATTATTGCGGCCGACAAAAATCTTTTCTCCGCTCGCTGGTCCTCGGCGCCTTAGGCGCCTGCGGAGGCTTCGCTCCGAAAAATTTTTGCCGGCCTTACATGTCAACCAATTAATTTCGTTTACTATAGATATATAATTTAATTGGATTGAATTTTGATCATGCTCTGCAGAAGAGAATCTACGGCCTTCGCGATCATTTCGATCTCGCCGTCGAATACCGTCCTTAAATTCAAAATATAAGAATCTGAATCGATATAGCCCACCACGCGCTGTTTCGACATGCGCATCTCCCGCGCGACATATTCGAGGGTCACGTTTTTGGGCGCGCCTTCGTCTAATCTGATGTGTACGGCGGGGTTGGCGAGGGTTTTTTCGGGGGTAGTGCCGCCTCCGGCGGCAGCCCTGGCGGCCGCGATTTCAATTTTGACGATATTTTTATCCGTGACGGCAGTTTTATACGAATCGAGCGCGCGGACGGCCTCGATCAGCGAGATGCAGCGGGCGCCGATAGTTTCCGGCGTGTCGTTGAGCATTTTAACGACGGGGATATTTTTAGCGTGGTCCGAGAATAAATAAGCCGCGATGGCCGACTGCAGGGCCGCGATTATCTCTTTTGACACCCTGAGCGCGCGGTACATCTGGTGCTTTCTGAGCGCGGCGATCAGCTCTTTTTTGCCGCAGATAACTCCGGCCTGCGGCCCGCCGAGAAGTTTGTCGCAGGAAAAACTCACCAGGTCGAACCCGGCTTCGATGAGGCCGCAAACGGCTGGTTCGCCGTCAGTCAGCCGGTCTTTACCGGATATGATCTCGCGATTCAGAAGTCCGGAGCCCAGATCGTAATATGAAACCAGGGCGTACCGGCGGCAGAATTCGAGGAAATCGGCGTCTTCGAGGCTTTTGACATAACCGCTCACGCGGTAATTTGAAGTATGTATGCGCGCGGCGATCTTACTTTCGGGCGTTATGGCTTTTTCGCAGTCGGAAAGATTGCACGAATTTGTAGCGCCGATATCGACGACGCGTGCTCCGCCGGCCTTCATCATTTCATTTATGCGGAAGCCCTCGCCGATCTCGACCGATTCGCCGCGCCTGACCAGAATTTCGCCGCCGCATGCGAGCGCCGCCGAAATGAGCAGCACCGCCGCCGCGTTGTTGTTGACGCATATCGCGTCATCGGCGCCGGTTACGGCCGCAAGCAGGGCGTTCAGATGGTCGTCGCGCCGCCCCCTGAGGCCGGTTTCGAGATCGAATTCGAGATTGCAGTACCGTCCGTGGTCGAACCCGTCGAATTCCTTCGTAAGCGGCGCCCGGCCAAGGTTGGTATGGATCACTATGCCGGTCGCGTTTATAACGTTTACCAGGCTCATGGCCGATTCTATCTTTTCTTCGTAGTCACTTTTTAAAATGCGCCATATTTCGGCGCAAAGGTTTTCGCGCGTCAGCGAAGCTTCCGTATAAACGCCGAGCAGTATATTCTGCCGGCACTTTTCGGTCGCGCTGTCGAGAAGGCTTAAAATAAGCCGTTCGCCCGCGCGGGTAAAAAAATCTCCGCCGCCGGATTTTATAAATTCGAGCGACAGAGATTTTGATGGTATATTTTTAAGATATTTCGCGAATCCGCCGTTATTATTTCGACTTGCAGACATATTTTCTCATGAGGTCGATAATTTCCGTCACTTCGTGTTTTTTAAGCGAGTAGAAAACTATGTTTCCTTCTTTTCTGGTGTTTACGATCTCTTTGCCGCGAAGCTGCGAAAGGTGCTGGGAAAGGTTCGCCTGTTTGACTTTCGTGGCTTTAATGAGCTCGGTAACGTTCATTTCTTTTTTTCTGAGGTGTTCGATTATCTGAATTCTGATAGGGTGAGCTATCGCTTTCAGGCAGTTGCTGACCTTAATGAAGTCTGTTTTTTTGAAATCGGCCATTGAAAAATCCCTCCGTTAGTGATTATTAAGATTATTAATTTATAATAAATTTGTACATTACAATATTCTATATCAAGAAATTGTATATTCGTTTAAAATAATATCATAAAATTCTAATATTGTCAAGCGTTTTTTTCCTTTATTTTTAGGCTGTTTAAGAGAGCGCGTTAAATATATCTTACTGACCTTCAGAGAGATTATACATCACGGTCGCCGTGGCGTCAGATGGAATCGTGACCGTCAGGCCGCCGCCGCCGGTTCCGTGGCCGGGGAACATTATCGCCAGAGTGCGCTGTCCGGCCGGGGCGTCGTCGATGGTGTAGCGGTAGAATCGGGCCGGAGATTCGCCGGTAAAACGGGCGCTCGAAGATGAACCCGAGATATTTATGACGGCGTTGCGCGCCAGGAGTGAAAGTTCCGCTTCAGTCTCGCCGATGCCCGGCGTCTTGTGATATAAAGTGATATTGAGTTTTCCCCTGTTAGCCTGCATGACGACGGGCTGAGTATAAACGGTCTGGCTGTTGGAGTAGATCTTAAAAATAGGCTGGGAGTACTGCGTCGTCTGGAACCCGTTGTTGGATGTGACGCCGATCCTGTAATAATCGTTGGATCCCGGAAGTATCTTTGGTATGCCGCTTATCGTATAAGGATAGATCGTGTTCGTTCCCGGATCGGTGTTGACTATCTGGCTGCCCATGATCTGGTTGTTGCTGTTGGTAACGCTCACTATGACGCTTCCACCGCCGAAGGGCGTCGAGCCGCCTGAAATATATCCTGAAACGCCGCCCCGCGTGTTTCCGGAGGTCTGCGCGGGCGTGACCGTGCTCTGGGTGGTGTTAGTTGTCTGCCGCGTTACGGAGGTCGAAGGCGTTATGGTCTGCCTGGTATTTAAAGATGTCGTGGTAGTATTAGTAGCGGGGATCGACTTCACCGGCGTCGTTGTCAGCGAAGGTTTGGTCGTGGCCGGTGTCGTTGTCAGTGAAGGTTTTGTCGTAGCCGGCTGCGGCCTTGTAGTGAGCGCGTTCTGATACCCGCCGCCCGAGCCGAAAGAATTGCCTGAATATGATATCGTCCTGTTTTGAGTTTGAATTTGAGTATTAGGCTGGACCTGGGTCCTGCTCTGAGTTTGAATGCCGGAAGAGCCTCCGGCCGACGCATTAGGGTTATAGCCGAAACTATATTTAGCCGCCGGTGGCTGGCTTGAATTTTGATATGAATCGCCGCCGCTTTTAGCTGTAAGATAAACGGTATATAATGTCGAAGAATTCGCGGCCGTTTCGCCTTTGAGTATTTTCACGCTACCGGCCGGCGTTTTTGAATAGTCGATCGAAAAATTGTCGGACAGAAAGCTGTATTGAACGTACGCCGGTTTTTCGAGGGAGTGCGTCTCGGCGAACCAGAGCCGTCCCTGATATGATTGCGGATATGAAATGCGGCCGGCCGAATTTTTCAGAAGCGTGAAGCCGGAAGCGACGGCCGCGTTGGACTTCGAGTCGTAAAATTTAAATGACTGCGCTGAAAGGGTGTCCGGAGAATAAAAAAATGATAATGCCGCGAAAACGATGATAATAATAAATAAGCAGGGCGAACTGTTTTTTTTCATCTGAAATCACCCCTTATCTTCGGATTTTACCATCGAAGGCGAAGTTTTATTTGCCGCCGCCTCCGGTGAGTAATTTTATAACCTGCTTGTGCTGGCTCATTCTGGCATGATCGAGAGCGGTCTTGCCGTTGGTGTCCTTTAAATTCATATTGGCGCCGCGGGAAAGCAAAAATTCAACCGCGTCGGCGTTGCCGAAAAAGGAGGCCGCGATAAGCGCCGTCCAGCCGCTTTCGGACTGGTAGTTTATATCGAATTTTCCGGCTTCCAGTTTTTGCGCGAGTTCGTCTGGCGTGCCGTATTCGGCGCTCGCGATAAAATTTTGAGGGCTTATGTCTTCGCCGGTTTCAGAGCGCATCGCGGAAGCCTCGGCGTGGGATCTGAACGTCATGACCTCGCGCGGGCCGGCGTCCGGTTTAGGTTCGATCTTGAACCGTTCGTATTCGTATTTTTTTGAAAGCGTAGCGGCGTTTTTAGAGTTGAATCCGGTCAATGAAGTTAAAAGTTTTTTCTTGTCGTATTCATAAACCCATTTTCCGGTCATTTTATTGTCTTTATCGTAAGAGACTGCTTCGGTGAGGTTTTTGTTCTCATCGTATTTATATTCCCATTTAGCGGTAAGTTTTTCGTCGGCGCCATAGAGCGAAGTGCCGGTTTTAAAACCTTCTTCATTGAACGAGTTCGCGGTCTTCATCATGAGCTTTCCGTCTTTATCGAGCATTCTGTGCTCGACGGGGTTTTGCTTTTCGTCGTAAGTGTAGGTTCTGACCTTCAGCAGTACGTTTTTAGCGTTGAAAAAGGCCTCTTTCGATAATTTTTTATCTTTATTATTGTAGTGGCTTTCACGTGAAGACAGCAGCAGGCCGTCGATGTTATAATCTTTGCAGGTAAGTTCGTTCGAATCGGTTTCGTAGGTATATTCTACTCTTTTTTCAAGAGCGCCGGTGGTTTTGAATTCTGAAACTTCTTTTTTCAGGCCGTTCTTATCGAAAACGCTCACTGATTTTTTAACTCTTTCGCCCGTCGATATGTCAACGTCGAACTCCGTTACCTCGGATATTCTACTATCTTTAAAGATTTTTATTTCTCTTTCTTTCGTTTTATCTTTGGCGGCGGCCGTGTCGTTTAAAAATACCGGCAGGGTTAACATAAGTAAGAGCGGCAGTATATATTTTTTTGAAAAAATTCGTTTCATCGGTTTCTCCTGTTTATTTACCCGCGGCCGTTCGTACGGCCGCGGGATTTAGTTTTTACCTGAAATTTATTTCAATATTTTCAGAATTTCCAAGACATTTAGGATATTTAGGGCTTATTTAAATTATTCGCTTCTTTTTTCCTGTTTTTCGATAGTCGTGATGCTCATGTCGGTAGGCGCCACGAAAAGGTGCAATTTGATCTTTCTGTGGTTTTTATTTTTATCGACGACCGCGTAGGAGAGCGATATTTCCTTGCCGCCGTTCAGCGGAGTGCCGTCCCAGTCGCAGTTGATGCTGCTTACCGTGAGTTTCGGGTAGGTGTAGTAGTTTCCGACTTTATAAATGCTGTCTGAAGTTGCCTGATCGTAGTTTTCGTCTTTGATCGCCCAGGTAACGAAACCCAGGTTGATCTTGTTGTCGGCGAAAACAGGGTTGTTCGGCTGATTGTGCGAATTATTGTCGGAGGCGACGCCCTTGTACCAGTCCTGATTGTCGAATTCCTGGCCGGGTTTCGGAAGGCGCTGGCCGTCTATGTTGTCGTAAGCGTAATACGGCACGAAATAATCGTCGACGCCGGGCTCGCGGAGGTCCTGATGTTTTACGATGAGCTGGATGTCCTTGCCCATGCCGTAACCCTCTTTTTTGGTGTCCTGGTTGAGCTCGTCGCCTTCATACAGCTTGCCTGAAGAGTTCTTGGGTATCTGGTCGAAAACCCATTCATCGCGGAGATCGTCGAACGGCACGTCGAAATTTCCGGCGCTGTTTGCAGGCGGATTCGGATTCGGCGTGTAGCCGGAAGGCAGGTAGTGATAGTTGTATTTGTCGGTTTTATCTATTAATGCCCACTGCCTGTTGGGGTCGGAGTCGGTACTGGTGCGGGTGAAAGGGTCGAGTTTTAAATTGGCGCTGCTGTAATAAAGCCTTTCAAAGCCGTCTTCCATGTAGATCCTTCTGGTATTCTGTTTTACCGTGTTTTTGATATAAATGCCCACGTTGGGTTTTATCGTATCTTCGATCTCGATCTTTCCCCATGCCTGGTAGTATTTGAGTATTTCAGAATCAGGCTCGTCGGCGTTCGGATTAAGATAGTTTTTTATGAGTGTGTTGTCTTTCCATTTGGTCTGTATCGGATCGGCCGCATAGTCGTCCGATTCGCAGTAGCCGCCGGTGCCGCCTGGAATGTCGATGGTGGATATCTGCGCGCCGTCGGCGCTGGTAAGCGACGTTATGGGCAGCTGGCTCGATTTTACCATGTATTTAACCGCGTCGGAGTTGAGCTTGATCTGCGGATGGACATATGCCTTAGCCGGTTCTGTGGGGAAATCGGTGAAATACGTCTCGGCGCAGTTGAAACTGGTTTCGCCCTTGCCGCCGCCGTTATTCGAGCAGTCGCGTATTTCGAAAAAATATTTGAGGGGGCCTTTGCCATTCTTATAGTTGACCGGCGGATATTTGAAGAAATCTTTTACGTCCTTGCCGCCCGGCTTGACGGTATTATAAAGCGAGCTGGAATCTTTGTCCTTGTCGTAAGCGGGATTGCCGAAGCCGTCGCCCCAAGATGTTTTAGCGTAGTGCCATGCGACGATATCTTCTTTGGAAGTGTCCGCGCTGGTCATAAGATGGCTGAGCGGGAAGGTGCCTTCGTAGATAGCGTAATCAGGATCTTCTTTTGGGGCGGCGGTGAGTTCCGTGCCGTCTTTGTATAATTTCACGCTGGTAACGCTGCCGCCGGTCGTATCACTCAGGAAATCGGACAATTTAGTCCATACTTTGCCTTTTTTCCACACGAACATCGGAGCGTACATTACGTTGCAGAAATTGTGCTGCGGAGGAACATTGGCGCCCGTGGCGGGGTCTTTGTCGAAATATTCGAAGAGTTTGTACGATGAATATTGATATATAGGCCACTCGTACCAGAATATCATTTTGAAGTTTTCGTCCTTGCAGTCCGCGGCGGCGGGAAGCGAAGCAAGCGGCATGTTGGCCGAGCCGCCGGTTAATTTTTCTTTAGTGGCGTTAGGATTATTGTCAACGAACCTGACCGTGAGTTTTTTATTGTCGTCGGTGGCGGATACTTTCTGGCCGGTCTGCGCCTTCAATATATTGTCGTTGCCGAAGCCGGTCTGAACGTGCGCGATATTGCCTTTATCTTTTACCACTATTCTGACTCGGGCGGTCAATACTTTGCCGACGTTGCCGGCTGTTACGCCGTCGCTGACGGGGCCGAGGCCGCCCGGGGGACCGGCGGAGCCGTAGTTAAGAAAATCCATTCTGGCTTTGGGTATCGCGCCGGACATGTTTTCTATATGCGAATGGCCCCAGTACATTTCGCCGAGAGCATCTACGGCGACGGACGACGGCGGGTTTGCGAACGAGCTTTTGGAGTTGGTTACTTCGAATATCGCGTTAGCTCTCTGTGATTCTACGCGGTGGCACGTCTGGCATTCGTCGGTGGTGCCGTTATAGCCGTCGTGTTTCCAGCGGTGTTTCAGCGTGGAGTTCCATTCCCATCTCATACTCAGGTTAGCCCTTACGTTATAGGCGTCGGGCACCGAAGGTATGTTATAGACGTATTGATTGATCTTGGGATCGGCGGGATCTGTTCCGGTTTCATTCGCGTTATTGCCTATGTCGAAATCGTCGGTTACGTATGAAAATTTGACTTCTTTGATCTTCCAGCCGGGCGACGCCCACTGGTGAGATTCGCCTCTGTCGGCGTGGCCGCCGGCCGGGTTCCAGCAGCTGTAGCTGATCTCCGCGGGCTTGGGGTCAATGTGGTCGAAATAGGTCGGATTGGTATGGTTTGCATGGTCGGGTTGCCAGTCTTCTTCGTTGGATACAGTGGATGAATCTACGGAGCCGACGCCGTCGATAAGCGTTTTGACGGGTATTTCGGTCACGGAATCTTTAGTGGCGGTAGTGCCCGCGAAAGGATGGACGAAAAACTCTATTTTAACCGGAGTATCTTCGTCCACCACGACGATCTGGTTGAAAGTGCACTTCTGATCGTTGACCTTGATAAACAGTTCTGGCGGAAGCGGGCAGACGCCTGAAATTTGAGCGGCGGCCTCCGTTGAAAATGAAAATAACCAGAAAAACGCGATAAATAAAAACGAATACCTTTTGATTGCATGGTTTTGCATAACAAAACTCCTTTCGATATGACTCTGACCAATAACACTTAACTTAAAAATTTATATAAAAAAAAATCCCAAAGTAGTTAAATAAAAACGTGCGCTTTGTGAATTAATTCCGATGGGCGGTTAAAATGCATGAAAAAATTCACATTAATATCGAAAAATTCTATAAAATCAAAAATCAGAAAATAAATAAACCGGCTAATAAAATCATTTGCAGATTTTACGCCTCATACCTTTATTTTACTAAACATATATGGATAAGTCAAGAAATCCTGAAAGATAAAAAAAATGGCCCGTCAGCCCTTAATACATATCTAAATCTCTCATCTTTTTAAAACCTCTTATTTACAGGCCTTTATTTTGCGCCGTCTATTGACTACTCTCTTTTTTTCTGATATATTAATCTTTAACACAAACACAAACATAAACTTGAAAAATAATATGAAAATTAAAATAAAAAATAGCGCGATAAACGCGCGGAAATTTCGCGGGGGAGAGTTATGATGCAGCACATTCTGACGGTCGCCGAAAAGGCTGGCATAGATAAGCAGTTCGTCGAGCAGTATGGAAACGATAAAGCCAAAATAAATTTGAAGATAATGGACGGACTTGGTGACAAACCATCAGGAAAATTGATCCTTGTCAGCGCCATAACCGCGACGCCGTTCGGTGAGGGAAAAACGGTCACTTCGATAGGGCTAACCGAGGCCCTCAGCTTCATCGGTAAGAAATCGCATTTATGCCTTCGCGAGCCCTCGCTCGGCCCCGTATTCGGTGTAAAGGGCGGCGCGACCGGGACAATGAAAGCGTCGCTGCATCCTTCGGACGATATCAACCTTCAT
>Ga0209212_1002652_pt1 | contig 24900 bp, 23 predicted proteins | sample RifGroC2_FD_183996 | JGI IMG/M metagenome (GOLD analysis project Ga0209212, IMG submission 183996) | Groundwater microbial communities from Rifle, Colorado, USA - Groundwater C2 (SPAdes) (version 2) | ecosystem: Environmental > Aquatic > Deep subsurface > Groundwater | place: Rifle, Colorado... | reverse complement strand
CGCGTTTCGCGACCTGCTCGCGCCGGTGCGCGGGTCGCTGTATCTCGGGGTGATCATGACCGCGACGGTGTTCGCGATGGCGACCGGAATTGTCGGCGCGGCAGTCACGGTGCTCGGCATCATGGCCGCGCCGATCATGATCAAGGCCGGCTACGACTCGCGCATGGCCGCGGGTTCGATCGCCGCGGGCGGCACGCTCGGAATCCTGGTTCCGCCCTCGGTGATGCTGATCGTCATGGGCCCGGTTCTCGGCGTCTCGGTTGCGGACCTCTACGCCGCGGCCTTCGGCCCTGGATTCCTGCTCGCCGGCATGTACATCGCGTACACCCTGGTACGCAGTTTTCTCAACCCCAAGCTCGGTCCGCCGGTGCCGCCGGACGAGCGGCCTGCGTCCTGGGCGGTCGTGATCAAGGAAATGTTCTTAGGCATGGTTCCGCTCGGCCTGCTGATCGCCTGCACCCTGGGCTCGATTCTGATGGGGCTGGCCACGCCGACCGAGGCCGCCTCCGTCGGTTGTTTCGGCGCGTTCGTCCTCTCGCTCGCCTATCGCAGGTTCACCTTCAACGGCCTTAAAAACGCCTGCGTCAGCACGATGATCACCACGAGCATGGTGATGTTCCTGGCGGTGACGTCGAATATTTTCGGCGCGGTGTTCGCGCGGCTGGGGACGGCCGAGTGGATCACGAAATCGCTTCTGGCACTGCCGCTGCCGCCGATGATGATGCTGCTGCTGGTTCTGGCGCTGATATTCCTGCTGGGCTGGCCGTTCGAATGGCCCGCCATCATCCTGGTGTTCCTGCCGATCTTCGCCCCGGTGGTGCAGGCGCTCCATTTCGACCTGATCTGGTTCGGCGCGCTGGTGGCGGTCACGATGCAGACGGCGTTCCTGTCGCCGCCGGTGGCGATGTCGGCCTACTACCTCAAGCAAGTGGTGCCGCAATGGAGCCTGGCCACCATATACAAGGGGATGTTCGACTTCATGTGGATCCAGTGCGCTGCTATCCTGATCGTGTTGTATGTCCCCGCCATCTCGCTGTGGCTCCCTACAACGTTGACCGAGCGGGCGACGATCGAACGCATGGCGCCCTCGAGCGAGGAGGACGCCGCCACCGAAGAGGCGCAGGGAAGCGGCTCGCTCGAAGAGGAATACGGTAGCGAAACGTCGAAGGATGACGCGCTCGAAGCGGAGTACACGAGCGAAACGCCGAAGGGGGAAAAAACGAGGACAGAAGGCACGAAGACCAAGAAGTAGCGGTGTATGGGTTCTACGCAATAGGGTTTATCCATTTTTTTAACGAAAGGAGAAGGATATGCGATTATCGGTATTGAAAACACTTGCGTTCGCCACGGCGGCATCTCTGTGCCTCGTGACAAGCGGACTGGCGGCGGAACAGCCGGCGCCGCGCGTCCTCAAAATGCAGTCGACCTGGCCGGCGGCCTCAACGCTTCAGGAGTGCTTCAAGGGTCTGGCCGACCGCGTGGACAGACTCACCGGCGGCGCCTTGAAGATCGAAGCCATGGCGGGCGGGCAGGTGGTGCCGCCATTCGAGGTCCTGGACGCCGTCAACAAGAAGGTCCTCGACGGCGGTCACACGGTGACCTACTACTGGCAGGGAAAAGACTCGGCAGCGACGCTGTTCGCGTCGACGCCGGCCGGGCCTTTCGGCATGGACCATATCGATTTCCTCGGCTGGATGTACGACGGCGGCGGGATGGAGATGTACTGGGATTGGTATCAGAAAACGATCAAGATGAACGTGGTCGCGTTCCCGAGCATGCCGTCGAGCCCGCAGGCTTTCGGCTGGTTCAAGCGGCCGATCAAGGACCTGAAGGACTTCAAGGGGCTCAAATGCCGTGAAACGGGCATCGTCGCCGATATCTTCAAGCGCATGGGCATGGCCACGGTCAATATGCCCGGCGGCGAGATCGCGGCCGCTGCACAGCGCGGCGTGATCGACTGCGCCGAGTGGGTGGCTCCCGCCGAAGACCTGAAGCTGGGACTGCCGCAGATCTACAAGTACTACTACATGCCGGGCATGCACGAGCCGACCGTGGTCGCCGAGCTGCTCATCAACGCCGACGTGTGGAAGAGCCTGCCGGCGCAGCAGCAGGAGGCGATCCGCTCCGCCGTGACCGACAACTACGTGCGCTGGTGGGCAAAGTGGCAGAAGCAGAATGCCGATGCGCTCGAGGAGATGCGGACCAAATACGGCACGCAGGTCATGCGCACGCCGCCCGAGATCCTGACCGCGTTTTTGAAGGCGTGGGACGAAATCGCCGCGGAAGAGTCGGCCAAGAACCCCGTGTTCAAGAAGGTCTACGATTCGCAGCGCGCTTACGCGTCGAAGGTGGTTCCGGCCAAGCGCTTCATGCAGCCGCCCTACTCTTTTGCCGCCAATCACTACTGGCCGCAGACAAAGGCAAAACCGGCCAAGCCTGCTAAAGCGGCTGCGCCGGCGAAGAAATAGAGCTTCAACTCAACGCCTGCAACACCGGGCCGGGCATTGCTTCCCGGCCCGGTGTTGCAAATTCACCAAGGGGAAATTAGGGACAGATACCTATTTTTCTTTCCGAAAAATAGGTATCTGTCCCTAATTTCCCTAGAAAAGACTATGATCGAAATGCTCACAGGCCGACCGCCGACGTTCGCGCCGCGCGGCATGGTTGCGTGTCCGCACGCCCTTGCATCCGAAGCCGGGGTCGAAATCCTGAAAGCGGGAGGTTCGGCGATAGATGCGGCCATTGCCGCCAGCGCCGTCCTGGGCGTCGTCTATCCGCATATGACGGGGTTGGGCGGAGACGCTTTCTGGCTGATCTACGATGCCGGCGATAAAAGCGTTCGCTGCCTCGACGGCGCCGGATGCGCCGCGACAAGCGCTTCGATCGAAGCTTTCCACGCGCGCGGCATGAACGAAATCCCGTTCCGCGGCATCCTGCCCGCGACGCTCACCGTGCCGGGCGCGGTGGCCAGCTGGTGCGAAGCCCACGCGGCGCTCGGACGCCTGCCGCTGGCGCGCGATCTGGCGGCCGCCGCCGGTTATGCCCGTGAAGGTTTTCCGATCACCGAGCGCCTCGCCAACTGGATCGCCGCGACCGCTCCGGAACTGGCGAAGAACAGAGAAGCCGCCGCGATTTTTCTGAAAACCGGCGAGGCGCCACACACGGGCCAGAGCCTGGTGAACAGGGATCTCGCTCGTTCGATCGAAGCGGTAGGCGCCGGCGGCCGCGGCGCCTATTACGAAGGCGATATCGCCAAAGAGCTCGCGCGTTATGCGGGCGCAAACGGCGGATTCTTCACCCGGGCGGACTTCCACGCGCAGCGCGCGCAATGGCGCGAACCGATCTCGACCGACTATCGCGGCGTCAGGATCTACCAGACGCCCCCGCCGACTCAGGGGATCGCGTTGCTGCAGATGCTGAACCTCATCGAGCCCTTTGACCTCGCGGGGATGGACTACCTGGGTGCGGACCACGTGCACTTCCTGGTGCAGGCGAAGCAGATTGCCTACCATGACCGCGACCGCTGGATCGCGGACCCCGCCTTCACGAAGATCCCGGTCGAGCGCTTGCTGTCGCGCGCCTATGCCGACGAGCGACGCGCGCTGATCGATCCCGTCCGCGCGCTCCCCTGGGACAAGGTGCCTTCCTACGGCAGTCTCGCCGGCGATACCGTGTACATCTGCGCCGTCGACGCCGAGGGTAACGCGGCATCGCTGATCCACAGCCTCTACGGCGCGTTCGGCTCATGCGTCGTCGCGGGCAAGAGCGGCATCGTGCTGCAGAACCGCAGCGCCTATTTTACGCTGGACCCCGCGCATCACAACAGGCTCATGCCCGGCAAGCGGCCGCTGCACACGCTCATCGCATCGCTCGCCTTCCGCGACGACAAGCTGTGGCAGGTATTCGGGTGCATGGGCGCCGACGGCCAGCCGCAGATCCAGTTCCAGGCCTACGTCGCCATGATCGACTTCGGCCTGAACGTGCAGCAGGCAATCGAATCGCCGCGCTGGCTCTCCGGCCGGTTCGTGCTGGGCGAACCGCGCGACCTGCTCAACATGGAGGGGCGTTACCCGGAGGGCACGTTGAAGGAGCTCGAGCGGAGGGGCCATGTGCTGAACCGCTGGGGGTCATGGAACGAAGTCGCCGGTCATGCGCACGGCATCAGCATCGATCCTGCCACCGGTGCACGCTCGGGCGGTTCCGACCCGAGAAGCGACGGAGCCGCCATTGGGTATTAGGGGGAGATTTTCAAACCAATGAAGCTGCGTTCGCTCCTCGGGGGAATGATCCCCCTGTTCGTTCTGGGTCACTTCAGCCACCACATCATGACCGCGATCACGGTGCCGCTCATTCCCTTCATCCGCAGCGCCTTCTCCCTGGACTATGCCCAGTCGGGTCTCGTCGTCTCGGCCTTTACGATTTCTTACGGGATCGCGCAGCTCCCGGCGGGATGGCTCGCCGACCGGATCGACCCCCGCACCTTGATGACCATCAGCATTTCGGGCGCGGCGGTTGTGGGAGTAATGGTCGGCCTTTCCCAGACCTATGTCCTGCTGATCCTCTTCCTCGGTCTCATGGGGTTTCTCGCCGGTGGCTACCACCCGTCGGCGCCGCCGCTGATCCAGGCCGCGGTGAAAAAGGAGAATCTCGGCAGGGCGCTGGGGTTTCACAACATCGGAGGCAGTGCCAGCAACTCCGTGACGCCACTCGTCGCTGTGGCCGCCGCCAATGCACTGGGGTGGCGCAACGCTTACATCGCCCTGGCGGTCCCCATGATCATCTTTGGCATTCTGTTCTACATCCGCCTCGGGCGCCTCACCGTCCGGGACAAGACCGGTGCCGCGCAGGGGCGGAAGAGGGATGACCGGACGCCTGACCGTCCGGGAGCGATGCGATACCTCGTGATCTTTCTGATCCTCTCAACCTTCACATCGGCGCTCCTCCACACCACCAATTCCTTCATTCCGCTGCTCATGGTCGATCACTTCGGAACGAGCAAGGAGATCGCCGCCGGCGCCCTGACGTTGATGTATTCGGCGGGTCTCTGGGCAAATCCGCTCGGCGGCTATCTCGCCGACCGGATGGGAAGCATCCGGGTGATCCTCGGGGTCTGTTTCATCGCCGGCCCCTCGATGTTTCTCGTCACCATGCTTCCCTACGGTTGGGGGTTGGGGGCGCTATTGATCGTACTGGGGTTCATCGTCTTCGCCAGGATGTCGGCCTCGGAGGCCTATATCGTCAGACGGGCGCCAATCGGCAAGCGGTCAACCATCCTCGGCATCTACTTCTTCTCCGGCCAGGAGGGGGGGGCCATCATGACCCCGGTCGTCGGCTACATGATCGACCACTACGGTTTTACCGCGGCCTTCGGCGTGGCCGGCGGCGCCGTCCTTCTCATGACGCTGGCATGCTCGTTCTGGCTATGGGGAGAGAGCAAACTGCGGGATCATTGATAGGCGGGTGGGGCTAAAATATCTTTTTCCTGCGCCATTTTTTCGGCCGGTCGCCGGGAAGCAAGAGACCGCTCGCGTCGATCCCCAGGTTCACCATGGCCTTGGCCAGTTCGATGGCGCAACTGTACCCTTCCAGAACGGGGATTTCCCATCCCATGTCGTGCAGGCGTTTTTCGACAAACGGCCTGAGCCAGAACGAGGCGGAGCATCCGAAGGTGATGACCTCGGCGCCGTCTTCCTCGATCGCGGCAACCGCCTCGCGGACCGCGCATTCCAGAGCATCGGACGGCTCCCCTCGCAGCGCCTTCGCCTTCTCGATGTGGAGCGATGATTGATCGATGCAGTTGGGGCGGGGAAGTGGATAATTGATATTGCGGATCGAGGCGCACCGGTCGGTGAAGCGGTGCTGGACCACGAGGGCGTAATAATACATGTTGTGGTTTTCGGCGATGTCGATCACGCTGAATTTATTGCCCAGCATGGTGGCGATATGCATCTGGGAAAAGGCGCACGCGGTCACGGGGATGTTGTAGGATCGCGCAATCTCCCGGGCCTCCATGAAACCCGGCTCCCCTCCGCCCAAAAGCACGATCGCGTTGTACTTCCCGCTCTCACAGGCCTCCCGGATGATCGGCAAGCGGGCGGCGGCGACGTAAGCGAACTCTTCCCGATTTTCTACCGGCCAGTCCCCGTAAGGGGCCAGCGGCCCCGGATGCAGCTCCCATTCAACGTCCTTAAGCAGATGCTTGACGTTGTCGTAGTTCATCAGGCGCTTTTCCTTGGGCCCCTCGATCGTTCGGTGCACATACTTACTGGTCGGGGGCAGAGCGAAGGCTTGCACCAGGAAAAAACGATATTTCTTTTGTTCCGGCGACATCGCTTACCCACCTTGTGTGGATTCAATCGGATAACCCTTCGCTCAGCTTCAGTCCGAGTTCGAGGGCATGCCGGTTGATCTCGAGGAAACTGCCGGGGATCTGCGCTTCGAGCACCTTGATGATAGACTCGGGTCGGACCAGTTTCGTCAGCCCGATCACCGCTCCGAGCATGCAGATGTTGAAAACGATCGGCCGGCCTATCTTCTCCATCACCGTGTCGTACATTGCCAGTTCCACCTGCCGCGCGTCCACCTTCTTTCCCAGTTTGACATAGCGGCTGTCGGTGATAAACAGACCGCCCGGACGGAGGATGGAAAAATAATTCGCATACGCCTGCTGTGTCAGACACACAAGCACGTTGGGCTGTATCACTTTCGGAAAGTGGATCGGAGACTCGGCGATGATGACATCGGAACGGGTGGCGCCGCCCCGGGCTTCCGGGCCGTAGGATTGAGACTGAACAGCGACAAGATTCTCATGCAGCACGGCGGCCTCAGCCAGAATGATCGCCGCTGTGATCACCCCCTGCCCACCCGAACCGGAAAAAACCATTCTGCATCGCTCCATGGTCAGCTTCCCTTCATTGATGCTCTCCGGCCGTTTTACGAAGCCGTCTTCATCGCCCGGTCGATGATCTTCTGATACTCGGTGCAGTACTCCGGCATCTCTTTTTTCACAAAGATTCCGCGCTCGATCAGCGAGGAATCTTCCTGCTTCGCCTTGGAACCGATCGGGGTAGTGATGGTCTTGAGCTTCTCCATCATGTCCACCGCGCTTCCCTCCTTGTTCTTTCTACCGAAATACGTCGGGCACGGCGACATCACCTCCACGACCGAAAATCCCTTGTGCCGGATCGCTTCCTCCAGGACATCGGCCAACTGCCCAACGTGGTATGCCGTGGCGCGCGCCACAAAGGTGGCCCCTGCCGCCGTCGCCATGCTCACCACATCGAATTCCTGGTCGATATTCGAATAGGGCGCCGTCGTCGCCATAGTGCCGTAGCCCGACAGCGGCGAATACTGCCCGCCCGTCATTCCATACACCTTGTTGTTCATCACTATCGCCGTCATATCGATGTTCCTCCGACAGGCATGGATGAAGTGATTTCCCCCGATCGACAGGGCATCGCCGTCTCCCATCGGCACCAGCAGGGTGAGGTCGGGCCGGCTCATCTTCACCCCGATGGCAAACGCCAGCGCCCGCCCGTGGATCGTATGCAGTGTGTGAAAATCCAGGTACCCCGCAATCCGCGATGAACAGCCGATCCCCGACACCATCACGATGTCGTTCTTCTTGAGCCCCATACTCTCAACCGCGCGCAGAAGGCCATTGAGTGTGATCCCGTGCCCGCAGCCCGGACACCAGATATGCGGAAAGAACTTCTCCCGGAGATAGTCCTTTACGGCCATGTCAGACTCCTTTGCCCTGGATCAGGCGCAGAATGTTGCGAATATCGACCGGGGTGATCAACACCCCGTCCACGCGATTGGCCAGGAAAATCCGTTCCGGATTGTCCACCGACAGCTTAACCGATTGTAAAACCTGACCCATGTTCATCTCCACGACCACTACATAGCGGGCGTTTTTCGTCTTCTCCCGCACCAGAGCCGAGGGAAACGGCCACAGTGTCTGGAGCTCGAGCAGCCCGATCCTCTCTCCATGCTGACGTCGGTCCGTCACGACGTGCAGGGCGGAACGCGCCGATGAGCCGTATGAAACCAGAAGCATCTCCGCATCATCGACATAATATTCCCTGTAGCGCGTGACCTCATCAACATGGCTCTCGATCTTGTCCAGCAGGTGCCGCATGAGATCGTGAACCGTCTGTGGATTCTCCGAGGGGAATCCCCACATGTCATGAAACAGGCCCGTCACGTTGTACCGATGCACTCCCCCGAAATCCGACATCGGCAGGCGGCCGTCCTCCCTCGGCAGATAAGGATGATAGTCCACCCCCTCCCGCACCGATGTCTTGAGCCGCTCCACCAGAGGGATCTCCCCGGGCTCCGGTATCTCCAGACGTTCCCGCATGTGTCCGACCACCTCGTCAAACAGCAGAATCACCGGCGTCCGGTAAGTCTCCGAAAAGTTGAAGGCATCCACCGTCATCGTAAAGACGTCCTGATGATTCGAAGCGGTGAGTGCGATGATCGCATGATCTCCGTGCACCCCCCATCTAGCCTGGTTGACGTCCCCCTGGCTGACCTTCGTCGGCAGCCCCGTCGAGGGTCCTCCCCGTTGCACATCCACGATGACGCAGGGGATCTCCGCCATGATCGCGTATCCCAGCCCTTCCTGCATCAGGGAGAAGCCCGGACCGCTTGTCGCTGTCATCACCTTCTGTCCCGTCAGCGAAGCCCCGATGATCGCGCAGATCGAGGCAATTTCGTCCTCCATCTGCATGAATTTTCCGCCCTTCCGGGGCAGGTGCACCGACATCAACTCCGCGATCTCCGTCGAAGGGGTGATCGGATACCCCGCAAAAAAATCCAGGCCGGCGTACAGAGCCGCCCTCACGCAGGCCTCGTTCCCCTGGACAAATGTCAATCTGCCGCCCATATCACTCCTGCTCCGTCTGCACCTCGATCGCCAAATCCGGGCACCTCAGCTCGCACAGCTTGCAGCAAATACAATCCTGCGGCCTGGCCGCCACCACCTTGTCGTTTTCATCCAGTTCCAGAACCTTTTTGGGGCAGAAATGCACACAAATTCCGCACCCTTTGCACCAGTCGCGGTTGATCAGGTGACCCTTCAGCTTAGCCTTCGCCATATGCCTTCCTGCTTTGTGGAGAACCAGAATTTTATCATGATCGCTTGCTGTGAGGAAGTATAGAGAGAGCGATTTCCCGTGTCAAGCAGATTCATATTTGTTATTCATTGGATCAGCCGAGGCCCGCTGCCCTCCGGGCCATTTCCTTTTTCCGCTCCAACGCCTCGATTTTGGCGCTTCTTGCCAGGATCTGTTTCGCTTTTTCATAATGTGGATAATCGATCATTTTCCCTTCGAGCGCTGCCGAGGCCCTGCCTGCCGCCAAACTTCGCTCGAATGCATCGATGAGTTTCCGGGAATGTTCGATCGCCTCTTGGGTGGGAGAAAAACACCGATTCAAAATCTCCACATTCCCCGGATGAATGCAGCTCGATCCGAGGAAACCGTGTTTATAGGACAGAACGGCCATTTTTTCGAAGGCGACATTATCGGTGAAACCGGCCATGCTGCCTACCAGGTTCAAGGGCAGTTTGCGGTACGCCCGGGCGACAAAGACGATCTGCATCCTGGGGATCAACCATGCGTTGTACGTCTCCTCCGTCAGCTCCATTCCGGTATTTGTGGCGAAATCCTCGGTGCCCAGAGAAAGTGAATCGATGCGATCGCTGGCGCCGGTAATTTCCTGCACATTGAGATACCCTTTGAGTGTTTCCGCTATCACCGAGATTTTCACATGACCGGGAGGGATGCCTCTTTTTTTTTCCAGATCGGTGAGAAGTCGTTCGAGGTCTCTCACCTGATCGCCCGTCTCCACCTTCGGGAAAAAAATGCCGTCCAACCCCGGCCAGACGGAGGCTTCAACATCGCCCTTGAGCAATTCATCCGTATGATTGACCCTCACCAGAACATCGCTTCCGCCCCTGCCCACTATGGGGATAGCCTCTTTAAGGACGACTCTCGTTGCCACTTTCTCGGACACGGGAACGCTGTCTTCCAGGTCAAGGGCAACGGCATCGGCGTTACGCATGCAGGCTTTTTCAACATACCGCTTCTCGTTTGCCGGCATGATCAATCTCGAGCGTCTAATGAGGTTCTGTGCATAGTCAAATCCCATTTCTCGTTCCTCCCGGGTGATTTCTATTATTGACTTTCGTGGGTTTCTTTATCCGAAGCGCCGCGAAAAGGCAACCCGATTAATCCGTTTGACAGAATCTATCAGCAAATGTATAAAAACACTGGTATTCACATGCAAGCTGCAACAATACGGTTTATCGATCGACATAAAAAGAGGACTCTGTAAAGAGGAGACAGGGGTATGACCAAGGCGCTGGAAGGGGTAAAAGTGGTGGAGATCGGGGCGGCGGTCGCCATGCCGATTGCCGGGATGCTCATGGGGAGCTGGGGGGCGGACGTCGTCCATGTGGAAGCCCCTGGCGAGGGCGATATGCAGCGGTACTCGAGCCATCGCCTCGGAGCTTGGACGCAGTATAGCGAGATCAATTACCTCTGGGAGCACGTGGACCGGAACAAGAAAAGCATCTGCGTCAACCTGGCCAGCCCCGAAGGGCAGGAGATCATTCACCGGCTCTGTGCGGGGGCGGACGTCTTTCTGAACAACCTCCGGCAGTATGAGATGGGAAAGTTCAACCTGACCTACGGAGCCATATCGGCCCGCAATCCTAAGATTATCTATGCGAATCTTACCGGCTATGGTTCGAGTGGACCGGAGAAGAACTCGGGCGGCTTCGACTCGGTGGCCTTTTGGGCGCGAAGCGGCGTGATGGAGATGATGCACGATCCGGACACGGCGCCGAACATTTCCCGGGGCGCCTACGGCGACAGCATCACCTCGCTGAGCCTTTTGGCGGGTGTCATGACGGCGCTCTTTACGAGGGAGCGCACAGGTATAGGCCAGCAAGTGGAGGTCTCCCTGTACAACACGGCCACCTGGGTCCTGGGGTTCGATATCACGGGATGTCTGGTGACCGGAAAGGACGCCCCGCGGCCGCAGCGCAAATCGATGGCCAACCCTATCCGGAACCATTATCCGACGAAGGACAGCCGCTGGATCATGCTGGGGATGACCAACGCACAGACCTACTGGCCGGAATTCTGCAGGGCGATCGACCGGCCGGAGCTGGAAAAGGATCCCCGGTTTGTCGATTTCAACGCGCGGGCGAAGAACTGCGTCGAGCTCGTCGGGATCATCGAGGAGATCTTCAGAGGCAAAACCTACGCCGAATGGCTTGAACATCTGCGCAAGTTCAAGCTGGTGTGGTCGCCGGTCGTCACACCCTTGGAAGTGACCCATGACGAACAGGCGATCGCCAATGGCTTTTTCGGCGAGATGGATATTCCCGGGCACGGAACGATCAAGGTGCTTAACAACCCCATCAAGCTCTCGGGGACCCCGGCCGACATCAAATGCCGGGCGCCGGAGCTGGGTGAGCACACGGACGAGCTGCTGGCGACATTGGGATATGATCCCGAAGAGGTGAAAAGGATGAGGGAGGCAGGCGTCATTGGATAGGATCCGAGAGCTTGAAAATCGTGCTCCCGGGACATGATTTCCAATTTGCGCAAAGGTCTCGATCCGTACCCGAAGCGATCATCGATGCCGGCGCCGTGGCCGTCCTGGACGGCAGGGATGGCGTCGGCCAGGTGATCGCCTCCCGGACTGCCCACGACGCGATCCGGCGCGCCAAGGCCCACGGTATCGGCGCTGTGGCCGTGCGGAACTCAAACCACTTCGGCACGGCGGCCTACTTCACCCGCCTCGCAACATTGGAGGGGTGCATCGGACTGCTGACGACCAACGCCAGCCCCGCCATGGCTCCCTGGGGGGGAGGAAGAAGACCGTGGGCAACAACCCCTGGTCGGTGGCGGCGCCGGCCGGGTCTCATCCTCCCATGGTGCTGGATATCGCCAACACCGTCGTGGCCCGGGGAAAGGTCTTTCTGGCCCGGCAGAAACACCTGCCGATCCCTTCCGAGTGGGCGATCAACGCGGCCGGGAAGCTTTCCTCCCGTTATAGGGTCTGTCACGGAATAACTATTTCAGTCATCGTTTCGCAAAAAGGATGGTTGAGCCTGCAGGTATCTTTGCGAAGATAGAAACGTTTGAAACTCCCGCGACGTCTTACCATTTAAGTCGTACTGGGAACCATCACACCTCGTGTTGATGGTTTTTGATTTGGAGTTGAAGTTTGGACGCGCACCACAATTTTGCCGTCAACGAAATCACTTGCAGAGCATCCCGACTGCCGTTGTCTTCACCCTTCTCGAAGTCACCGTCAACATTGCCCATCAGGTTCGTAACATGCGCAAAGCAGACGACAGATCTATGCCGTGCCCGGGCAAAAGCGTAAAGCGCTGCTGCTTCCATCTCGACAGCCAGGAGCCCTGCCGCGCGGGCATGCTCTATGGCCCGTGGCGTTTCACGAAAGGGGGCATCAGTAGTCCATGTACTGCCCTGATATACCGGAACCGTCAGCGAAATAAAAGCTCCACTAAGCATATTGAGCAAACTCTCATCAATGTGCGAATAATCTGAAGGGGAAAGATAATGATAGCTTGTCCCCTCATCTCTAAGCGCTTTGTCGATGAGCACAAAAAAAGGGGGAGTGCCCTTGGGTATAATCTGGCCGGAAGATGTCACGCTGATGAGAAATTTACAGCCAGAGGCAAACAGCTCCTCAGCGACGAGCACGGCAAATGAAGAACCCACAGCACAGCCAATAATACCAAACACAACTCCTCCATGGCGGAAGTTGTACATTTGCGTATGGTAGCATGCCCAGTAGGGGTTGAGCTTAGCCTTGTTCGCGGCTAACAGATGGCGCACGATATCTCCATCAGGGTCGAGAACACAGATACTCGGCACATCACCATTCCGAGTGGCCTTTTGACGTCTCGCCTCTCGCAACAGGTTCTCAGGCACGAACACAGACTGTTGCTCGTAGTCTTTGTGACGTAGAATTGGTGGGGTTTTATCGCTCCCGTCTGTCACTTGCAAAGTCTTACGAGTCCTCGCCAGGGAAGATGATCAAGAAATGAGGATTATAGGTTGAAAGTGAGCTTGAATATAGCTAATCAAGTCGCGTCCCCCATCTGGGTTACCTTGAAAAATGCCTCCGCCACCTGCGGATCGAAGCGGCTTCCCGTATCACTCTTGATGATCGCCAGGCACGTCTCCGGCGAAAAACTATTTTGGCGGGTTATCCCTAATAAGGTCGGCCATCACCTTTGTAAGCATTGCTGATTCAGCATCCCAGTACTTGGCCATCTCTTCACCGAGAACCAATCGGACTTCGTCACCCGATTTCTCGATGATGTCAATAAAGGATTTCTCCACGGCTACTTTCCTGGAAACCTCTCTGAGTTTTCTAACAATCGATTCCGGAGTGTTACGCGGCACTACGATTCCTACCCATCCCGAAAATTCAGCGGCAAGGCCAAGCTCCTTGACTGTCGGGACATTTGGGTAGGCTTTAAGCCTCTGGTCGCTTTGGACGGCCAGTGCCCGTAATTTATTCCCTTGAACAAGCGGCAGAGAGGGGCCGGGGTACTGGGTGGCAAAGTCAATATGTTTCCCCACCAAAGCGGCAAGTGTAGGCCCGCCTCCCGTATAGGGCACGTGACGAAATTTCAGGCTGGCTGCCTTTGCAAAGATTTCAGCAGGCAGATGAGACATCCCGTAAATGCCCCCTGATCCGAAGGCATAATGGCCTGGCTTGGCTTTCGCATCTCTGATTAAATCATTCAATGTCTTCCATGGGCTTTCAGCATTCACGACGATTAGTGTCGGGCTGTTGGTGAAAATCGCTATCGGGCTATAGTCCTTCCATGTAAATAGGGGTTTTTTCCCATTGACCATCTCCCATTGAAGGGTTGCGTTCACGTTGGTTGAGCTGATGCCGAGCGTATAGCCGTCGGGGGGGCTTTGGGCCACTGCCAATCCTCCAATCATACCGGCAGCCCCTGGCCTGTTCACAAGCGGCATGGACTGACCAAGGATTTTATCCGCAACAGATCCGAACGCCCGACCCACAAGGTCATGCCCCCCGCCTGGAGCCATGGGGCTGATGATCGTGATCGGTTTCGTGGGATAATCGGCTGCCCATGTGGGAGCAGCTATAAGCAACACCATGACCAATACAGACAACCACACGAAACAGAATTGTTTTTTCATATAACCCTCCTACAATTTAATAGAACTTTTGACACTATCTTTAATAGCGGGTGCAAAGGATTCTCTAGTCTATGCCTGACCTCAATCGATCGGATAATCGCCTTTCTGCCTGGCGGTCTCGAACATGGAAATGATGTTTTCTGCAAGGACCTCAGGCATAACCGTCTGAGCAGCGGCAAGGATATAGCCTCCTCCCGGAGCCAACTGCCGTATGCGGAGCTCGACCTCCTCCCGGACATCGTCTTTCGTTCCGGTCGTCAGAGCCCGATGCTGATCGATCCCCCCGTGAAACGATATTCTTCCACCGAATGTTTTCTTGAGCGACATTGGATCCATTTCATGAGAGGGCTGAACAGGGTTGAGGATATCCACTCCGATTTCGATGAGATCGTCTATTAAAGAAGTAATCGCGCCGTCGCTGTGGAACAATATCTTTGCCTCCGCCTTGTTTTTTATTGCACTCATCAGTCTTCGTTCGTGCGGTTTTATCAGCTCGCGGTACATTTCAATGGAAAAATAGGGGCCTGTTTGTGTGCCGAGGTCGTCGGAAGTATGCACGATATTGACGAAATCCCCGACCAGGTCGAGATAGTTTTCGTACAGCCCTACGTGGTAGTCCGTCACATGTTTCAAAAGCTCCGAGGCAAACTCCTTATTGATGACCAGATCCATGAAGAAGTTTTCCATCCCTCTTAGGTAGATTGATTGGGTCAAAACACCATACGTGTTGCTGGGCTGTTTGGCCACAATCGCATAATCCGTGTTTTTCCATTTGAATTCAGCCTCTTCCCTTACCCCCTTGAAGCGCCGTTCGTCTCCCGGATCAGGCCACTTGTAGCGCTTGAGGTCATCCATGGTCGCATCCTTTAGCGGGTGATCAACCGGGGATACGAAGTAACCCGCCTTTCTCCAGCCGATACCCCACTCATCCCTAAAGCTGTCATCGGATTCGGTCACTTGATCTTCCGGGATCACGTGAAGACCAATTCTTCTGAAATCAATACCAAACGCTTTGAGAAAACGCTCGTCAAAACCATCGACGACACCACGGGGGGATACAATAACGGTTTCCGGCCGGCCGAAGCCGAGCGCTTCCATCGTCTTCACATACGGCTGGACATAGATACTTGTCTGCCTTCCCTCCCCGATATCGACGGGCACTCTGTCAGGTTCTTGGTGCGAAAGGGCTATCATGACCCTTTCTCTGGAGGAAATATCTTTCATCTGTGCATCTTTCTCCCGTACAAGTTATTCGTTGCGGAAAATGCTCTGCTATCCTGTTGGATTTGATGATCAACCCACCAACTTCCTTGCCAGTGCAACCGCCTCCCCGGCATCTTTTCCAAACCCGTCAGCCCCGATACTATCTGCAAATTTCGCATCGACGGGTGCGCCCCCAACCATCACCCGCACACGGTCCCGCAGTCCTTTTTCCGCGAGCATGCTCACGATGCTTCTCATTTCGGGCATGGTGGTTGTCAGCAAGGATGAAAGTGCCAGAATCTTGGGATTACTCGACGTGACTTCTTCGATAATCCTTTCGAGGGACACATTGACCCCGAGATCGATGACTTCGAATCCGGCGCCCTCAAGCATCATGGCCACCAGGTTCTTCCCAATGTCATGGAGATCTCCCTGCACCGTTGCGATCAGAATCTTCCCTTTGGATTTGCTCGGCATCCTCTCCATACGGGGTTTGAGCACGCCCAATGCTTTTTTCATCGTCATGGCCGAAACCAGCATTTCCGGCACGAAGATTTTCCCTTCACTAAAATTCTGGCCGACGATGTCCATTGCCGGAATAAGACCTTCGTTGATTAGGTTGTCTACCTCGAGCCGGGCATCCAGAGCTTGCTTTAACAGAGTTTCTATTTCGGTATGTTTCCCATCGACCAGGGCCCGCTTTATCTGTTCCAAGTAATCACTCATATTCCCCACCCCGATTCATAATGTCAGGCATTTTTCTTTGACACCGTCACGCGCTGACGCCGCTACCACAGGCTTATTTCATTGTCAACTAAATTAATCGAATCCGGGGGTGTGAAGCGTACTTTGATACACTTCGCAACACAAACGGTTGAAGCGTAACACCGCATATGAACATTTCACGGCGTCGTCATCCTTCGGCGCAGCGGCAGTCTATAAAATTCCCGGAGCTTGCGATATTCGGGCTCGTAGGGTTCCCGGTAAAGACCGATTCGGCTCACGGGAGGAAGCCCGGCCAGCTTTTGCATGCAGAGCGCTAGGCGTCACGAGCGCCAAGCGAACATCTCTGGTTCCCGATGTGCCGGCAATTTCCGAGTCCGTGCCCGGCTATGAATACAAATGTGTCATTACCGGCGACTCCGCGATCAGGGCATCCCGAGCGCCTTCATCATGGCGCCGGCGGCCGTCCCACCCCATGGCGCCCTGTTCCGCAACGCCTCGCAGAGCCCCTTCAAAACGTATCAAAATCCGCCTTTCCCTCGTTTTCCCTTGCCGAGGGTGATCACATGCCAGAAGTTGTTGACCCCTTCGCCGTTCGTGTCTCCCACAACAACATCATTGGCGAAATAGTAGAGCGGCCGGCCTTTGTAGGTCGTCTGTTTGATCCCATCCCCCCGTGTAATGACAGCAAAGTCCTTCTTATCGAGTCTCTTGGATACGACAACCTTCTTGGTATAGAAGACAGGCCACTTCGCGATGCAGTCGCGGCTGCAGGCGCTCTTCCCCGGGACGTCCTTCTTGAAATAATAAAGACTCATCCCCTTGGCATCGGTCAGATAACTCCCCACCCGCGGCTTGGATTTTGCCTTGATGGTATAGGATACGCCCTTCTTTTTCCCCTCTTTTCCCGAAGCCGCGACCTGATCGATGCAGACCGCTCCCGTAAAGGCCGTCGCCGAAAGTAGAACCATCAGGATTTTGAGTGTTTTTCGCATCTTTGAAAGATCTCGCGATATGCGTGCGTTCCGCGGTGTGCAACAGCTCAAAAGGTGGTGAGCCTTCTTCGGATAAAGGAAAACGGGGCGTATCCGCGCCGGAAGCGGGTACGGAGAGAATCCCGCAGGATGCGACGGTCAGCTTTTCCTGCTTGTCTTGGTAATGAACGTGGAGATGACCCGTTTGACCTTCTTGCTTTTGCACTTCGGACAGGAAGCCTTGGCCTTGCTGTGTTCTGAAATAGTCGAGATTAACGAAAATCGCTTTTTACAGTCCAGGCATTCATACTCGTAGGTGGGCATGTCTTCCTCCTTTCCTTTTCATGAGATATCAGGTGCATAGAACGATCAGTGCGTATGCCTCATCTTAATGAATCGGAATAGTTTGTCAAGTGCCACTTTGATCATGCATCGGACTGATTTTCCTTATCATCGGGCGGAGACTTGACGATCACCGCCCGGAGCGGCTCGGTAAGGCTCAGGTTGGTCGTGGCGTGATAGACACCGGCGGGGACAAAAGCGACCGAACCGGGTCCGATCTCGATCTTATCTTCCTTTGTCTCCGTAATCCCTCTGCCTTCGAGAACAAAAATCACCTCCTCCTGTGTCGGGTGCACATGCAATTTATGGCTGAACCCCGGCTGGTATTCAGTGATCTTGACCCTGATATGTTCCGACCCCATGCGTTCGGGACCGACCAAATCCTTGGTCAAACCCCAGGCCACCTGCCTGAAGGGTACATTATCGTTCAAAACGACCTGTCTGGTTTTCATCACCCCTCCTTTCTCCAATATGTACCTTTTTATAGATATGACGACCTCGCAAAAAAGTCTTAACCGCCACGACAATGGCACGGCTTCGTAAAAAGGCTGCAGGCAAGGCGCGCGAATCCTGAGGAATGAGGCATACTGTTGCGTACGCCGCAATGACGAGGGATGAAGCGCAACGCAGCATCCGGCCTTTTTACGAAGCCGTCAAAACCATATGGCGCCTCTATCCGCACTGCCGACCATTTTCCGGTATGCCGCCAGCACCCCCGGCGCCGGGTGGTTGGGTTTCACAATTCCGGCCTCGCGGCGGCGCAGCAATTCTTCATCCGAGACGAGCAGTTGCAGTCTTCCTTCGGGAACATCGATTTCTATCGAATCGCCGTCATGTACATAGGCGAGCGGGCCATCGTCCCACGCTTCGGGGCAGACATGGCCGACGCAAGGGCCGCGGGTGGCGCCGGAAAAACGCCCGTCGGTCACCATCGCCACCGACGTGTGCAACCCCATGCCCACCAGCATCGCCGCCGGGATGGAAAGCTCCCGCATACCGGGGCCGCCTTTGGGTCCTTCATAGCGGACCACCAGCACCGACCCCGGTTTGACGGTGCGATGGAGCAGAAACTCGCGGACATCCTCTTCGCTGTCGAACACCACCGCCTCTCCGCGGTGGCGGAGCATCCCCGGTTCGACCCCTGTTTTTTTCACAACAGCGCCATCGGGGGCGAGATTGCCCCGCAGGATGGCAAAACATCCGCCCTCCTCCAGCGGATCGCCGGCGGCCCGGATGACCTTTCCGTCGGGCTCCGCCCGGCATTCCAGATATTCCCGGAGCCGTCCCCCCATCGGAAATTCGCAATCGAGATGCAGGTAATTTCTGATCGCCCCCACCAGAGCCAGGACACCGCCCGCCTCGTGGAAGTCGGTCAGGTTGAAACCGGAGGAGGGTTTGAACTTGCCCACGACCGGAACGGAGGCTTGGATCCTGCCGAACGCATCCAGGGTCATCCCCATCTCCATGAGCGAGGCGCACGCCATCAGGTGCAGGACGGCGTTGGTGGATCCCCCGGAGGCGGAAACATACCGGATGCCGTTCTCCAGGTTCTGCGGCGTCAGATAATCGTTGAAAGGACGCCTCAAGCGAACCAGCTCCACTATCCGCTCCCCGACATCGCGGGCCTGGCGGATCTTGGCGGCATCGAAGGCCAGCATCGTCGAGGAGCCAAAGGGCGCCAGTCCCGTCGCTTCCAGAAAACACCCCATGGTGTTGGCCGTGCCCATCATCGAACAGGTCCCGGCGGTTGCGCAAAACCGCTCCTGCCAATCCAGGAAAACCTCCTGGTCGATCTTTTGGTCGTTGCGCTGGCCGATCGCCTCCTTCAGATCGGGGGTCGTCACCACCTTTCCACCAATCCGGCAGGGCATCATCGCCCCGGCGGTCAGGAAAAGTGTCGGGAGGTTCATCCGAACGGCGGCCATGAGCATCCCCGGCAGGATCTTGTCGCACGAACCGAGCATGACAATCCCCTCGAATCCATGCGCACCGACCATCGCCTCGATCGATCCGGCGATCAGATCCCGCTGGGGAAGAATGTAATGCATGCCCAGACCCTGCGCCATCCCGTCGCAGGGGGCCGGCACGCTGAACTCGCCCGGACAGCCGCCGGCGGCCCAGATCCCTTCCTTGACCCGCTGGGCCAGTTCCCGGAGAGGTTGATGGCCGGGGTTGACGTCCGTCCATGAGTTCACCACCGCGATCTGCGGCTTGTCCAGATCCTTTCGCCGATACCCCACGGAATGCATCAGACCTCGGTAATAGGCCTCGGTCATGTCTTCCGGGAGCCCCCGATGGGGATTCATTTCGCCTCCTTTTTCTTTCGGAATTCCGTTCCGAGCAGCCTCTCGAAGACGCGGATCAATCCGCCCTTGCTCATCTCGCCATACCCCTCGGAAATGGCCATCTGAAAGGTGACCGCCGTGGCGTTCACCACGGGCAGGGGAATGCTTTTATGGGCGGAAATCTCGGCGGCGCTGATCATGTCCTTGTAGGCGCTCTTTACCGGATACCCCTCGTCGAAACGGTTCTCCAGTGTGAGCGGGATGAAGAAATCCGCGGCAAAACTCCGTCCCGTCCCGGTGGTGACAACCTGGGCCACCTTTTCCGGATCGAGTCCGAGCTTGACCGCCATGGGAAGGACCTCGGCCAGGCCGGCACAACTGATGTTGAAGAGGAGCTGATTGATCAGTTTGGTCAGCTGACCGCTGCCGACCTCCCCCATGTAGACGATCTGGTTGCCTATCGCATCGAGGGCGGGCCGCACTTTTTGAAAAAGGCCCTCATCGCCGCCGAACATCACCGTGATCTTGGCCTCCTTGGCCCGCGCCTCCATGCCGGACACCGGCGCATCCGCGAACAGGATCCCCTTTTCTTTCAGCCGGCGGTTGATTTCCAGCGTGGGGATGTAGCTGATCGTGCTCAGATCGACCAGGATGAGGCCGGGTTTGGCCCCCAGCGCCACGCCGTTTTCTCCGAAAACCACCCTTTCCACCAGTTCCGTGTCGGGGAGGCTCATAAAAAGCCAGTCAACCCCGGCGGCGACGTCGGCCGGCGATTTCGCGGCTTCCGCGCCCTGTCCGGCAAGAAAGCGGACCGGCGCCGGATTGATGTCGTATACCCGCATCGGAAACCCGGCTTTCAGCATATTCAACGCCATCCATTTCCCCATTGTCCCAAGGCCGATAAAACCTATCTTCTCCGTCATCTCAAATTCCTCCAAAAATTTCAAATCCCCTATATACCCAGGATCTTCGCCGGATTGTCGGAAACCATCAACCGGATATCCTCGTATGAAATCCCGCTTTTGAGGGCCTCTTGGATATAGATGCCCATCTGCTGGGCGGCCGGAGGGTTCAACCACTGACCCGCATCCGTGGACATGATGCAATGGGCGGCGCCAACGGATTTGATCACATCGAACAGAACCGATATCTGCAGCGGGTGTGAAACCTGACGGGTGACATCATTCCAGGTGTGTTCGAGAAAGGTGGCGCCAAGGTCCAGGATCTCCTTCATGTCATCGACGCTGTAGTGCACAAAGGTAGCGGCCGGATGGGTGACGAGGATCTTTCGCACCCCCCGCTTCGCCGCTTCGCGGACGGCAAGCTTCGCCTCCTCCTTGGTGACATGGCCGGTTGCGAAAATCGCATCGCCCTCCTTGATGATGTCGAAGATTTCGTAGAGCTCATCCTTGAGGGCGCCATCCGCCTTCACCAGCGAGACGCCTTCTACATCGGCGCCGATTTCGGTAGCGAGGTTGGCCACATGGCTCTTGTTCTTGACGAAATAGTCGGCATGCACGGTGGGCATCCAGACCTGCTTGGCCCCCAGCTTTAACGCCATCTTCACCGCGTGCCTGTTCAATCCGCCATTGGTGAGATTGAGTGCAATGCCGCCAAACACGGGAAAATCGGCGAGATCGGTCGCGATCTGAGCCCGACTGGCGGTTTCAAAGTAGTGATTCTTTATGAGAATTGCCCGCATACCGTTTTCTTTTGCGGAAAGGGCGAGTTCTACATCGTTGAGCAGCCGTGGATAGACATCGGGTGCCGAGTGAATGTGGATGTCGATGGAGCCTTCCAGCAGTGCCAGTACCCTTTTTTCAAATCTGAATTTCATTCGATCTCCTTTTTCGTTTTTTTAATCGTGGAAACTTGTTTTTCAAGGGGGAGAATGTAAGGAAAAGCACGTCGCGTGTCAAGTAAAAACGGCAAAAGGAAACTACCCGCCCAAAGGGCGGGACTTGCGGGGTGCACTCCCGGTCACAAAACAGGTCCGTACGGTTTCGCGCAACAATAATTACTAGGACTCTTCGTCAGAGGTGTGATATATTCAAAAGAAAAAAGGAGGCAATGACTATGAAGCGAATACGACGTGTAACCCTTATCGGCATGATGATTGTTTTGGCTCTCGCACCCGCACTTCTTGCAGCAAGCGATTATCCGACCAAACCCATTACCCTGGTAAACCCGATGGCGCCCGGGGGAACCCTTGATGTTCAAGCGCGAGCGTTTGCAGCGGTGGCCGAAAAATATCTTGGTCAACCCGTTACGGTTGTTAACAAAGCCGGCGCTACCGGAATGGTGGGGGGAACGGCGGTGGCTCAGGCCACGCCGGACGGATACACCCTTCTTGTAGGCTCGGTAAATATAACAAATGCGGTCGAATGGGAGATTGCCAACGGCCGCAAACCTCCCTTCACCAGACACGACTTTGCATCCATCGGCTCCTTCACGATGAGCCCGACCTTGCTGATCGTCCCCGCTGATTCTCCGTACAAGACCTTGGCTGACTTTGTCAAGGATGCAAAGACCAAACCGGGCCAGATGGCCTTCTGCTCCGGCGGCCTCTATGGAATGAGCCATCTGCCCATCGAAATTTTTGCAAAGGCTGCCGGGCTCAAGTTTCGCCATGTTCCGTTTAAGGGAGGAGGGCCATGCCTGGCTTCCGTTGTAGGCAAGCATGTCGATTTTGCAGCCCAGTATCCGCCCACAACACTCCCGCTCGTTAAAGGGAATAAGTTAAAGGTGCTGGCTGTGGTAGGCGGAAAAAGACTCAAATCCGTGCCCGATATCCCCACCGTCAAAGAGCTTGGTATCGATTCGGAATATTATGGATGGGTAGGAATCATGGCGCCCAAAAACACCCCTTCTTCGATAGTGGAAAAACTGAGGGAAGTGACAAAGAAAGTGGCTCACGACCAGGCGTTCATCGACATGGTCGAAAAACCGGGGGATGAAGTCGCTTACATGGGCGGCGATGAATTAGCCAAATGGATGGACAAGGAGTCCAAGATCATTGCGGCCACCGAAGTGGAACTTGTCAAGGAAGAGAAGAAGAAATAGACTTCTGTTCAGTTCTCTCGGCCTGCCCTGCCCCGAACGAGGAGGGCAAGTCGAGATTTGGAATGTTAAAAGCTCCCCGCTCTGTGGCTGGGGAGCTTTTAACGTTTTACGACGATTCCCCGGTTATTAATCGATCATCTTCCGGGCTCAGACCATCAACCTGCCCCCGTTCACCGCGATCGTCTGTCCCGTCAGGTAGCCGGACTCCGGCGCCGCTAAAAACAGCACCCAGCCTACCATGTCCTCGACCTCGGCTATCCTCCCGACGAGTGTCGCTTTTCCGATCATCTTTCTCTGCTCTTCGTTCCGCACGGCAATCACCCGTTCGGTGGCGGTGGTTCCCGGGGCGATGGCGTTAACCGTCGCCCCGTATTTGCCGAGCTCAAAGGCCAGAACCCGGGTGAGGCAGTGAACCCCGGCCTTGGCGGCTGCATAGGGGGGAGAGGCGGGATTGAGGGTCGTGAGCCCCGCCATCGATCCCAGGTTGATAATGCGCCCGCTTTGCTGCTTCTGAAAGATAGGGACGATCGATTTCGCCGTGAGAAAAACGCTTTTCAGGTTCCGGTCAACAACGGCATCCCACTCCTCTTCCGGAGTATCGGCAGTATCGAACTGCGTATAAAAACCGCCGGCGCTGTTGACCAGGATGTCGATCCGGCCCGCCTTGTCCATTATGGTTTCGAAGGTTTGCTTCACTGCGGCGGCATTGGTCACATCGCACTCGATAAAGGCGGCATCGCCTCCCCTGGTCTGGATTCCCTGTGCAGCGGCCGCACCGCCTTTCACGTTGATATCGATGAGAAAAACCTTCGCGCCCGCTTCGGCGAAACACTCAGCCGAGCGTTTCCCGATGCCGAGTGCAGCGCCCGTGATGACGGCTACCTGATTTGAAAAATCGAAAACAGTCCTACCCATGTGAAAAGCCTCCTTCGATCCTGTAAGGTTTGACCTGCTTTGCAGAGACGGAAATTCATCTTTTGCTTTTCGCTTCCGCAAGAAGCGACTTGTAGATTTTCGCCACTACCTCCGATTCCGCTTTGACGAATTTCTCCACCTCTTCGTCGTTCATGTAGCGTGCTTCGGCCCCCTGGCTCTCCAATATTTTATTGAACGCCGCGTCCTGGGCAACTTTTTTCACCATGGCCATGATCTGGACCGCCAGCGGTGCGGGCGTCTTTCGGGGGATGGAAATCCCCAACCATTGGATCCACTCCGCATCGACCCCTCCCTCCTTGATGGTCGGCACGTCCGGGATGGACTTCAGCCTTTCATCGCCCTGAACGGCGAGAATCCTGATTTTTTTACCCTGCGCAAGGGGAATCGATGTGCCCGGCCATTGGGTAGAGAAATGGACGTGCTCGCCTACCACCGCGGCAAGACAGGGACCGCCGCCCTTGTGGGGCACATGGCGGGCCTTTGTTCCGATCGCCTGCAGCAGGACCTCGGCGGGCAGATGGGTCCCTCCATACAGCCCTCCGGAGCAGAAGGCATAGTGGTTCGGCTTGGTCTTCAAGTCTTTTGCCATGTCGGACATGGTTTTCCAGGGGCTGTTGTAGGGGACAATCACCAGAGGCACGTTGACGCTCAGCCCTCCGACGGGAAGAAGATCATCCCTGGTTATAGGCGGCTTTCGGCCGTTTGCGATCTCCCATGCCAGGGCATTTGTGGTCGTGGTCGAGTCCATGCCGAGGGTGTATCCGTCGGGGGCGGACTGGGCGACGGCCGTCATGCCCAGCATCGTGGAAGCTCCCGCCTTATTCACGACGACAACGGGTTGTCCTAATACCTTTTCCGCAACGGTAGCGAAGGCGCGCGCGGCAACGTCATGACCTCCCCCGGGGGCGTTCGGATTGATGATGGTGATGGTTTTGGCCGGATACTCAGCGGCCGGGGACAGGCTTGCCAGGATCAGGATTGAGATGAAAGAGATTATCACGATGCGTGTTCTGCTTTTCATGGTTCCACCTCCGTTTTCTCAATGAGGAATATCCGCTTCCGATAAGTGGGGCGGGTACGGCTCCCCTTCCTCACCGCAGCGGCAGTGTGACCGTCTCTTTTGTTGCGGTTGCCCGCTCGATT
>Ga0209212_1002650_pt1 | contig 24912 bp, 23 predicted proteins | sample RifGroC2_FD_183996 | JGI IMG/M metagenome (GOLD analysis project Ga0209212, IMG submission 183996) | Groundwater microbial communities from Rifle, Colorado, USA - Groundwater C2 (SPAdes) (version 2) | ecosystem: Environmental > Aquatic > Deep subsurface > Groundwater | place: Rifle, Colorado... | reverse complement strand
AAGTGACCGGCACGCCGGCCAGCGGCGAGAAAGCACGGGAAAGTGCCCGGCTGCTACTGGCAAGCGGTGTGCCTTATGAGTTCCGCACTACCGTGCATCCGCTGTATCACACCCAGGATTCATTGCTGCAACTGGCGGAAGAATTGCAGCAACTGGGTGCGAAGCATTATCTGCTGCAGGAATTCCGGCCTCAGGGATGCACCGATGAGACAGTCAACCTCCATTCCGCCCGAGAGTTGCTGGATGATGCAGTATGCAGCCGCATCGAGGCAATGTTCGAGAGCTTCTCCGTGCGCAGGGCATGAAACGGGTATCTGGACATAGCACTGAAACCAAGACCGCTTACGGCCAATAACAGCGTTGCAGAAAAACCCCTTGATGGGTCGAGCAAACCAGTTTTCTGTGGTCACTTGGCCTTTCCCAAAGTGACGATCGTCGAATACAGTGCGTTTTAAGAGGTCTATTTTTGTTCATTGCGGCTCCGATTTTTCGTCAGGGTTTTTTCTACAACATCAACGGTCATTCAGTCCTTCTTCACATCCTGCCACTGATTCACAAATATTCCGTCCATGATACGTACAATATTTGAAGAAATTTACTTGCTTACAGCGGTACCAGGTTTTTCAAGCGCTTGAAACTCACCGCACGCACTGTTTCTATAAAATCCTTGATGTAGGATAACCCGCCAAACTGCTGGCTGGTCACCGCATATAGTTCGGCATGCAACCCGTTTTTGCCTATGCGTTTACCCAACACATATCCGGCTTCCAGATAACTTTGCACCGCCCAGCCGGGCAACGCAGCAATGCCGCGGCGGCTGGCGACCAATTGCAGAATCGCCACCGTCAATTCAGCGGTGCGGCGTTTTGGCTCAATGCCGCGCGGACGCAAAAAATTTCGGATCACGTCGAGCATGTCGTCCGGCACCGGATAGGTCACCAGAGTTTCATTTGCGAAATCACGCGGCGTGAGGTAGGCCTTTGCCGCAAGGGAATGCAGGCACGACACCAGTCCAACGATTTCAAAACCGAACAACGGGTGATATGTCAGCCCAGTCGATTTTTTATGTTCGGACACGATGACCAAGTCGGCTCTATCCTCATGCAGCAAGGCCAGCGGATCAGCATGAAAACCCGACACCAGATCCAGCTCGACTTCCGGCCAGTTCTCCCGAAACTCATCCATCGCAGGCATCAGCCATTCAAAGCAAGTATGACATTCCACCGCGATGCGTAATTTCCCTGCCTGTCCCTGAATAATTCGGGCGATATCACGTTCCGCCTCATTTACCAACGCCACAGCAGTTTGCGCCAGCACATACAAGCGTTGCCCCGCCGGAGTAAGGCGCAGCGGCTGGGTTTTGCGCTCAAATAAGGGGGTACCATAATAATCTTCCAGCTGTTTGATCTGGTGCGAAATGGCGGATTGCGTCAGATGCACGCGCGCCGCCACACGCGAGAGCGTGCCACAGTCCACCAATGCAAGAATGGTGTGCAGGTGACGAACTTCGAGGATAGAGGTCATGATGAATCGTTTTAATGGATAACGTCAAAAAAATGACTTTGAATAATAGTCGTGTTTTGTGCATCATGCCAGTCTTTCAAGCAGGAGATGGTCATGACGATTGCACACAACTTGGGATTCCCGCGCATCGGCGCACAACGCGAGCTAAAAAAAGCCATTGAGGCTTACTGGAAATGCGAGCTGAATGAAGCTGGCTTGCGCGGTATCGGCAAGTGCTTGCGCACGCAAAACTGGCAGCTGCAACAAGAGGCAGGCATGCAACTCATCCCGGTAGGCGATTTTTCCTACTACGACCAGATGCTCAACATGACTACCTTGCTGGGCGCCGTCCCCAGCCGCTTTGGATTCGCTGACAGCGCGTTGAGCCTGGCGCAATACTTTACCCTGGCGCGCGGCGACAAAAGCAATTTCGCCATGGAAATGACCAAGTGGTTCGATACGAACTACCACTATCTGGTGCCGGAATTTCTGAATACCACCGAATTCAGGCTGGGCAGCGAATGGCTATTCGAGGAAGTCGCGGAAGCGCAGGCGCTGGGCATCAATGCCAAGCCGGTGCTCATCGGCCCGTTGACTTACCTGTATCTGGGCAAGGAGAAGCACGCCGGTTTGCGCCGCCTGAGCCTGCTGCCCAAGCTGATCCCGGTGTACCAGCAAATTCTGGCTCGCCTCAAGGCGCAGGGCGTGGAGTGGATGCAAATCGACGAGCCCGCGCTGGCGCTGGACTTGCCGCAAGAGTGGGTGGATGCGCTGGAACCAACTTACGCTGCCCTGGCGCAGGGCGCACCCAAAATCCTGCTCGCCACGTATTTCGATAGTGTAGAAGAACATGCCGAACTCCTTAAGGCACTGCCTGTTGCGGGTTTGCATATCGATTTGGTGCGCGCTCCGTATCAGGCAGTTAGTTTCCTGCGTAATTTTCCGGAAGACAAAATTTTGTCGGCTGGCATCGTCGACGGACGCAATATCTGGCGCTGCAATATCGCCGCCGCCCTGCAGAAACTGAATACATTACGCGAAACATTGGGTGAGCGTGTGTGGGTTGCGCCCAGCTGTTCGCTGTTGCACGTGCCGGTGGATTTGGCGCAGGAAGCCAATCTCGACAAGACATTAAAAAGCTGGATGGCCTTCGCCACGCAAAAACTGGTAGAAGTCGCCACGTTGGCGCGTGGTGTAACGCTTGGCAAGGAAGCCATTGCCCCGCAACTGGCACAAGCCAACGCCGCGCTGGAAAGCCGCGTGTACTCTCCGAAGGTGTATGACAAGGCAGTACGCAAACGTGTGGCTGCCTTGTTGCCTCAGGATGCGCAGCGCCAGTCTCCGTTTGCGGAGCGCATCGCCCAACAGCAGGCGCGCTTTAATCTGCCTGCGTTCCCTACCACCACCATAGGCTCATTCCCGCAGACTGCGGACATCCGTGCTGCGCGTGCCGATTACAAGCAAGGCCGTATCAGCGCAGCGGAATATCAGGTTGAAATGCGTGCAGAAATTCAGCGCACCGTGCGCAAGCAGGAAGCACTGGGGCTTGATGTGCTGGTGCATGGCGAGGCAGAGCGCAACGACATGGTGGAATATTTCGGCGAACAACTGCAAGGCTTCGCCTTCACCGAATACGGCTGGGTGCAAAGTTACGGCTCGCGTTGCGTGAAACCGCCGGTCATTTACGGCGACATCTCGCGTCCGCGTCCGATGACGGTGGAATGGGCACAGTATGCGCAAAGTCTTACCGGCAAGCCGATGAAGGGGATGCTCACCGGTCCGATCACGATTTTGCAGTGGTCATTCGTGCGCAATGATATTCCGCGAGCGGATACGGCATTGCAAATCGCACTGGTGATCCGCGACGAGGTGCATGATCTGGAGCAGGCCGGTATCGCCATCATCCAGATCGATGAAGCGGCAATGCGCGAAGGATTGCCCCTGAAAAAGTCCGACTGGCCGTTCTATCTGAGCTGGTCGGTACGCGCTTTCCGGGTGTGCTCTTCCGGCGTCAAAAACGATACCCAGATACACACGCATATGTGCTACTCGGAATTCAATGACATCCTGCCCGCCATTGCGGCGATGGATGCGGATGTGATTACCATCGAGACCTCGCGCTCGGATATGGAGTTGCTGGAAGCCTTCCGCGGATTCCATTATCCCAATGACATCGGCCCCGGCGTGTACGACATCCATTCGCCGCGCGTGCCAAGCGTCGAAGAAATGTTGCGCCTGATGCACAAGGCGCTGGTGGTGATCCCGGCAAACCGGCTGTGGATCAACCCGGACTGCGGCCTAAAGACGCGCGGTTGGCCGGAAGTGGAAGCGGCATTGCAGAACATGGTGGCCGTCGCCAGGCAATTGCGCGGCAGCACGGCGGTATAACTTTGCCTACGCTGGTACTGCGCAGCCTGACACTGCAAACCATAATCGGCGTGTACGATTGGGAACGCGTGACCACGAGGCCACTCATTTTTGATTTCTGGCTTGAATCAGCACAACGCATTGCCGTCAACCGCGAACAGATGGAAGAGCGCTTGCGCGACTGGGTGGCGGAATGCCGCTACAAGCTCCTGGAAGCGCTGGCGGAACACATTGCACAAAAGCTGATCAGAGAATTTGTTTGTCAGCGGGTGTGCATCGCCATCGAAAAACCCGGCGCATTGGGCAAGATAGCGCGCGTTGGCATCCGCATCACGCGATATGCTGTGGTTGATTGCCCGACCTGTTAAACGCCCCGCCCTGCGATTGAATATGTCCGCGATACATACTGGGCTCTTGAACATAATTCGGCAGAGCGTAGAACTAGGCACTTATGTGTAATGCTTGACAGAATTGCCCGCATCATTAATAGTCGGCGCCATTCTGTCGCAGTAGTCAATCATGTTTCATTCCCCAGCAAACGCCGCCGAAAATGCCATTGCCGAACAGGCGTCCCGTTGGCTGACGCGCCTTAACTCAAATGAGGCGGGCGAAGAGGAGCGGGCGGCCTTTGCCGGGTGGCTGGCGCAAAGCCCGCAACATCGGCTCGAGTTTGACCGCGTGCAGGCTTTGTGGAATGACATGGAGCCGCTTCGCAATCACCCCTCTGTCATCGCCGAACTGCAAGCCGCGCGGCCCGCTCAACGGCGCGTAATGCTTAAACTCACGATGGGGTTTTCATTTGCCGGCCTTGCCGCTGTATTGCTGGGCTGGATTGCTTTTCAATTGCTCACGCCGGAATTTGACGCCATGCGCGAGATTCGCACCGCGCGCGGCGAAATCAAAACCATCGCGCTGGAAGACGGCTCCATCATCGAGATGGATGCCGGTTCGACCATAAGCCTGCAGACCGGCGCGAACTCGTACCGTATTCACCTCAAGCAAGGCAACGCGTTCTTTACCGTCGCGCATCGCCCGTCGCGGACATTCGAAGTGTATGCCGGGCATGGCGTAGCGCGTGACATCGGCACGCGTTTCGGCGTATCCATCGAAGGCAACATACCGGTTGTCGGTGTGCTGGATGGCGAAGTCGAGGTGGAAAACAGCCGTCTTGCGTTTCCGCCTATCGGGCAAGCAAAGCGCCTGATCGCCGGGCAAAGCGCGGCTTTGCTGGAGAACGGCAAAATTGATTTCCTGCCCGGCAATCTCGACGCGCAGTACGCCTGGCGGGCAGGACAGTTGGTATTTGACCGCGCTTCCCTGGCGGAAGCCGTGCAGCGCATCAGCCGTTACCATGACGCAAAAATCACGGTCGATGCGGGAGCAGGCGCGCTGCAACTATCCGGCACCTTCAAGACCAGCGACCTGCAAGCCTTCCTGTGGGGCATCCGGCAAATCCACCCGCTGATCGTGGACAACAGCGATGGGCATATCCATATTTCAGCCACACCGCCGCTGTACACACCAGACTTTGCGCGCTAGGCATGACTGCGGCATTTTGTCGCGCGGCATCATGCCGCATTCCAATTTCAAAAATTTTGCCGAATAATCCGCCCCGCCAAAAGTAACGCATCACTCCCCGCATCCGTGAATCCCAAACGTATTGGTTTTTTCGCGGTGTCTCCTCCCAAATCGGCGTCGCCTTGCTGTGGGGAAGCGATGAATACTTTTGGCATTCTTGTTTTTGCCTTCCAATTCTCTTCAAGAAATCAAAAAATTTCACCGCCGGGGTTGGGTGAATGCCCCGCCCATCCGTCTATCCCATAAGTGCCCCATTTGCCGGGCATGTATTCAACTTTCAGGAGGATGCAGTAATGATGTTTACGCGAAAAGCAACATTGGCGGCCACGCTGGCGGCGATTATCACTCTGGCTCCGGCCGCCGCCAGTGCGGTCACTTTGAATATTCCCGAACAGACGATGGCGGGGGCGCTGAAAAGCCTGTCCGAACAGGCCGGGGTGCAGATCATCTTTTCGCCCGATGCGGTGGAAGGCAAGCGCGCCCCGGCCATCAGCGGCGACCTGACTCCCGGCCAGGCGCTGCAAAAAATCCTCGGCAACAGCGGCCTGGGCTACAAAGCCAATGGCGAGGGCACATTTGCGGTGCAGGCGCAAAACAACGTCTCGCCCAAAGCCGATTCCATGCTGGATGAGGTAGTGGTAACGGCGACAAAAACGGCAGCCTCGACACGGGAAGTGCCCTTCGCCGTTTCGGTGGTTACCGCCGACGCCATCAGCCAGCAATCGCCCAAGGATATCTCGGACATCCTGCGGCGTGAGGCCGGTGTCGACATCAACCGCAGCACGCCGTTGGGAGTGGCTACGGTCAGCGTGCGCGGCGGCGATTCCGCCTCGCAACGCACCCAGGTGCTGATCGACGGCCAACCATCGGACTTCATCTCCACTGGCGTCGGTGGCTTGACCGCGATCCAGATTATCGACCCGCTCAACGTGGAGCGGGTCGAAATCGTGCGCGGCGCCGGCTCGGCTCTCTACGGCCCGGGCGCCGTCGGCGGCGTGGTAAACGTCATCACCAAGCGCGGCGATCCGGATAAACCGGAAACCCGCTTCTATGCCGGCATCGACGAACTCGGTTCCAATCATCTGGGATTCTCCAGTTCTGGCGGTGACCGGGCCACCGGTTTTACCTACCGGATCGCCGGCAAGCACTCCTACTATGGCGGTTATAAACCGGCTCCTGCTCCGACGCCGAACGGCAACCAAAGTCTTCAGGATATCCGCGACCGCGAAAGTACCGCCGGCGGTCGGCTGGGGTTCTGGCTGAGCGCACGCAACGAGCTGGCGCTGACCTTCAACGGCCGGAATTCCCGCGGCGACGGTTTCGGCCGCCCCGAGACCCGGCATGTGATCAAGAACGAGGTGCTGGGGCTTGAGTCGAACAACTGGCTGTCGGACACCTATCTGCTTTCCGCCGCCATCAGCCAGCGTTCGCATCGCGGCGACTACGATTTCGATAGTTTTTTCCATCCCTTCAACCTCGGCACCGCGAAGACCTCGACGCTCAAGGAAGCCGCCGACAAGTTTTCTTTCGACCTCAAGAACCAGTGGGACGTCGCGGCCGGCCATCGCCTGCTGTTCGGGCTCCAGTACGTCAAGGACGATGCCTCCCTGCGTTACTTCACGCCTGCCACCGGCGCCCAGCAGGACGACCGGGGCGGCGACATCGCGAATCTGGGCTTCTACCTCCAGGATGAGATGCGCTTCGGCGAGCGCTGGTTCGTCACCGCAGGCCTGCGCCATGACCGCTTCGACTACTCGCTGCATTACACGAGCTTCACCACGGCGCCGGTCACGAATCGGACGGTCAACAAGAACTGGCAGACCACCAACCCGCGCCTCGGCACACGCTTTCACCTGACCGAGGCGACCGACCTGCGCGCCAGTATCGGCAAGGCATTCCGCGCACCGGATACCTTCGGCCTCATGGGGCGGCAACTTACCGCAGGGCTGGACTACCGCCCCAACCTCAACCTGGACGCCGAAAAATCGACGACTGCAGACATCGGCGTGGACCATGATTTCGGCAGCGGCTTGAAAACCTCCGCGACGGTCTATCGCACCGAGATCAAGGACGCGATGGTCATCACCCGGACCGGCGCCGCCCCCATGGTGCTGCAATGGGGCAACCTCGGCAAGCTCATCAACGAAGGTATCGAGCTGGAGGTCAAGAAGCGCTTCGGCGATGTGTGGCAAACCTATGCTAATTACACCCATAACGTCTCGCGGGCGGCCTCCGATCCGCCCGCCGGCGCCATCGGCTGGCCGTGCAACAACTGCAAGCTGCCGCTGAATCCGGTACATAAGTTGTCGTTCGGCGCCACCTGGAAGCCTTCCGATTCGTTCATGGTGCGGGGGGATGGCCGCCTTGTCAGCGAGTCTTACGCCGTGGGCGACACCAAGAATACTGCCGCGAACCGGCTGCCGGGCCATTTCGTGGCCGACCTCAAGGCGACCTGGCACTGGAAACTCGGCAAGGACAGGGCCGAGTTGTCGGCCGGCGCACGCAACCTGACCGACAAACAGTATGCCGTCCGTGCCGTCAGTTCCTACGAGGAACCGCGCACGGCGTTCGTCCAGCTTGGTTACACCTTCTTCTGAATATGAGAGCTTTTTGTGTGAAAAGAGAGAGGAGGTGATAAAAATGGTACGAGAAATACTAATCGTGGAGTTCGGCGACGAACTTGGCAAGTATCTCACGATCGGGGGCTGCTGTACGGGCCCGTTCTGTCCGGTCGATTGCGCGCATTAAGCCGGCGTAAGTGATTGAGCGGGAGGGTTGCCCTCCCGCTCTAAAATTAAGGGGTGATTATGAATACAGGATTCATCAAGGATTTTCATGTTCTTCAGACTGCGAAGGGGCCGGTAGCGTTTCATGCGCCGTCCTACCGTTTTTTCGAGGTGGATGAGGAGATCGGCAGCGTAATCTCCTGGCTGGAAAAAAACGGCGGCAACGCGGGCAAGGCAGGAGAAATAACCCAGGAGCAAGTCGACAAGGCCAAGACGGCGCTTTTCAAGGAGGTAGGCGACGGATCGTTTCGGCTGCAAAACAATATTCTGGGGGACAAAAGCGATCTGACCGTTTTCTACTTTTTCGCCAGCCAGGACTGCAATCTCAACTGCACCTACTGCTACGGAGACGGTGGCGATTACGGGAAAGGCAGGATGCTGATGGAAGAAGGGACGGCGGATAACTTCCTGGAACGGTTCCTTACCGGAGAAAACAAGCGTTACATGGTGAATTTCTTCGGTGGCGAGCCGCTGATGAATCTGCCGCTGATCAAGGATCTGGTGGCAAAGGCAAAAGAAAAAGGGAAAAAACTGGGGTTCGAGGTGGACTTCAACCTGACCACCAATGGCACGCTCTGGAACAGCAAAATACGGGATTTTCTCCGCGACGACATCCGCAATATCACCGTCAGCCTGGACGGACCTAAAGACATCAACGACGTGCAGCGCCCTGCGCGTGGGAAATTCTCCCCCCATGACCGAACCCTCAAGACGCTAACGGAGTTGAAGAAGATCAAGGGCGAAAATTTCGTCATCCGCACCATTGTGACCAAGAACAGCTACGACAAGATCGGCGAAATTTACCGGTACAACCTGGCGCTTGCGCCCGGAGGGGTAGGGATAACCTCGGTAGATGTGGATCCTGGCCATCCCCTTGCGCTAAGCGAGAGCGAGCACAAGCTGATGGTGCAAAGAATCATCGAGAATAACGCCGCCAATCTGGATGCTTTCGCAACCGACGATAACCCTCAATTTTATGAATATACTTTCGATCTCTTCGAGATGATCTTCTTCAAGAAGTACCGTACCAATCCCTGCAATGCGTGCCGCGCAGTTGCCGCCGTCGGTGCCGATGGCGACATCTATCCATGCCACCGTTTTGTCGGTGTCGAGGAATTTCGCATCGGCAACGTCAACGACCCTCATCACCTGAACGAGAACTATGACAAGGTGCGTGAAAGCTTTCGGAAGGCTTCCGTGGATACCATGCCCCAATGTTCCGTCTGCTGGGCGCGTTATCTGTGCGGTGGTTGCTGTTACGTCATCTCCTATTTACGGGTAGGCAGTATAGATAAACCGTGGCATCGCTACTGCTATCTGAAGAGGACGGTCTACCACCATCTTCTTGGCCGATTCATTGAGATCATGGCAGACCCTGTGAAGAAGGAGAAATTGGCCGGTAACGTCATCAGGCTGTTAAGCGAGAAAAAAAACAAGGCGGCGTGTTGAGTCATGGGTGGATGGCAGCCAATGAGATGTTCAAAAATTTCCCTCCTCTGCTTTCGTCTGGCCCTATTGTTGCCTCCTCAGGCGGTCGCCGCCGGTTGCGGGCCGACTTATGGTGCGGATGGCATTGCGTTGGATGGAAAGGGGAATGTGTGGTTTACTCATTTCGAGGATGCCCGGATTGGAAGGCTGTCTTCGGGGGGCGGCAAGTTTCGGGAATACCTCGCTTCCGTAAAGGCTAATCCCGTTGTCACCACCCAGGCCGGAAGGGTGGATAAGGACGAATTCGATTATTCGCTGGACAATGGCTTCAATGGGGTTACGCTCGACGAGAAGAACGGCTTCCTTTGGACTGTCCGGTTCGGCTCAAATCGGCTGGCCCGTTTTTCGTTGAAGGACGCCAGCTTCAAGGAGTTCAAATTCCGCGCCCAGATTTTTCATACCCGCAGGCCGTTGCCCATGGCGGCAGATGGCAGCCTGTGGTTGTTGATCGCCAAGCCGTCAGCCAACGGACTGGAGAGCGGAGGGCTGGTCAAGCTTTCGCGTAACGGAGAAATTGCCGGGGAATTCGCCCTGCCGGGCGGGGCGTTCGTCAGCCCCGTTGTCGCGGTGGATGGGCGGAGAAGACCCTGGGTGGCGTTGACCCCTGCTGATGGAACGCAGGCCAGGTTGTATACCCTTGACGAGGGAAGATGGTTGCAGCGGGACGTGCCGGAGGTGGGACGCTTCGTCACCGGCATGGTCTTCGACCGGCATGAGAGACTGTGGCTGGCGGCTCCCGAAAAGAATGCTATTGCCAGATACGTTTCCGGAAAGGTGACGCTTTATCCGGTTCCGACTGCGAATGCGTTTCCCCAGCAGGTATTCGTCGATCCGGAAGACAGGATCTGGTTTACGGAGTGGAACGGTCATCGTATCGGCAGGCTATCCGATACCGGCCGTATCAAGGAATATGCGCTGCCGGACGAAGAGGAGTCCCCGCTTACCCTTGCCTTCACAGGGGATGGGAAGGTGTGGTTCTCGACGCTTTTCAACTACGGCCTGTTTCGGCTTGATCCTCGGACAGGAAGCGTCCAAGAGTATGTCGTACCCCCCCCCTCAAACTGGTTTGGTGACGCCGCAAGCGTATCTTCCACCTGCGCGATCTCCTCGAGGGCAGCTGCTGCGGGGGCCATCGACACGACACCCCTGAAACCTTCGCGCCATCCGCGGGACTATGCCAAAAACGCCGCCGCCGCGCTATTCGAAAAAAGCTGCAATACTCAATGCCATTCCTGGTATCGGGTGGACAAGGTAGCGCATAGAAGAACCGACTGGGCCGCCACCGTAGACAGGATGATCTGGCTCAACGGGGCGAAGTTCATCGGCGAAACGCAACGTGATGAAATCATCCGCTATCTCAATGAGAGCTATGCGGCAAAAAAACAAGGTTTGGCGCGATGAGCCGCGGAAAACTGCGGTCGGTCGAGGTTTTCGATGTCACGAAAACATTCTCCAACGGGCTTGAGGCGATCGGCGGAATTTCCTTAAGCGTGGGCTGCGGCGAGGTGTATGGCCTGCTCGGCCTCAACGGGGCGGGCAAGAGCACGGTCATCAAGATGCTGGCGACGCTGCTGCGCCCGACCTCAGGCGGCATCCGCATCTTCGGTCTGGATACGATGGAGTGCTGCCCGGCCGAGATCAAGCGGCGAATCGGCGTGGTGCCCCAGGAAAACAACCTCGACACCCACCTCGACGTGCGCCAGAACTTGGCCTTCCATTGCCGCTATGCCGGGCTGGCGAAGAAGGACTACGCACCGAAGGTGGAGGAATGGCTCGCCCTGTTCGGCCTGGAAGGAAAGGCGGCCGAGAGAGTCATGCGGCTGTCAGGTGGCACCAAGCGCAAGGCGATGCTGGCCAAGGCGTTTCTCACTGCGCCCGAGTTGCTGATCCTGGACGAACCCTCCGCCGGCCTCGATCCCGGCGTTCGTGCCCTGTTCTGGGACAAGGTCGAGGAATTCCGCAGCAATGGCGGCACCGTTTTTCTTTCCACCCACTACCTCGAAGAGGCGGAGCGGCTGTGCGACCGTATCGGCATTCTTCACGGCGGTCGGCTGGTAGCGGAGGGCACGGTGAATGAACTGACGCGCTGGGCCGGGCTGGAAACTGCGGAGCGCAATGGGGTGGAGGCGGCGTTCAGGCGCGCGGTTGGAACATGCCCCTGAAGTTCCTGCTGGCACTGCTGCACCGGAATGCCGCCGCCGATCTCGCAGCTTTTAGGTTGACCGCAGTGCGGATGCTCGTCCAGCCAGCGGTCTACCTCTTCGTGTTCGGCTACGTAGTGGGCGGAATGCTGCCCGCCCAAAGCGGCGGTTACGCCGGGATCATGGCACCGGGCATCGTCGCCATTTCCGTGGTCACCGGCCCGTTCGTCATCATCGGAGGCGGAGTGATCTCGGGCTACTACTTCCGCACCATGGAAGAGTGGCTGCTGGCACCAGTTTCGCTGCGCACGGTACTGACGGCAAAGGTATTAGGCGGAACATGCTACGGACTTGCAGGCGGGGCCGTGGTGGTAGTGCTGGTGTGGGCGATTCTGGGCATCGCGCCCCAGAAAATCGGCTACATGGTTCTGACGGCATCGGCCGGCGCTCTGTTGTTTTCCCTCTTCACCATCGTAGTGCTCCTGATCCCGGAAACGCCAGACAAGGGGCAGGAGGTGTTCTCCTTCCTGATGATGCCGATGACCTTCTTCGGCTGCACCTTCTACTCCTATGACATGCTGGGCGCGCCATTCAACTACCTTGCGCTGCTGCTGCCGACCACCTACATCGCCGAAGGGTTGCGGGCGGCCTACCACCCGGATTCACCGCACATGGAAGCGGGGATGGTGCTGGCCGGGCTCTCACTGGCGGCCGCCGTGCTGATTCCGCTGGCTGACTGGGCGTTCAGGAGACGGTTCAGGGATTTCACCTGGTGAAAACGATCGCGGCGCTCCTGTGGGCCTGTGCGCTGCTGCCACTCGCCGCGATGGCCGAGGCGGACGAAAAAAATGATACTGATACTACCGTTGTCACGGCCCGGGATATAGAGCTGGAAAAACCGGCCGATCTGATCGAACTGCTGCGCACCAAGGTCGGGCTGGACGACAGCAGCGGCACGTTCACCATGCGCGGTGTGCGCGGCATCGCCATCTTTGTCGATGGCTTCGCTTCCTCCGTTTCAGAACTGAAGGCATTGAAGCCGGAGCAGGTGGAGAAGATCGAAATCCTGCGCGGTGCGGCCTCGGCGCGCTTCGGCGCGGAAGCCATGGGCGGCGCCATTGCCGTCACCACTCGCGGCGCCAATCGCAGCCTGCACGCCAGTTTGGTTCAGGGCTACGATTCGCGCGACGGCCGCTATACCCGCGTCACCGGCGGGCGCGATGCCGACGGGTTCGGCTGGTCGCTGCTGGCCGAGGATCGCTTGAAAAACGGCTTCCGTACCGTGCCCGACTCGCCCTTTCCCTACCAGATCACCGTCGCCGACGAGCGCAGCAAGTCGGCATTGCTGGACGGCAAGCTGGGCTGGCGCGGACGCGACCTGGAGATGTCGGTCAATCTCAAGCGTTCCGACAACTGGGCATTTTTCGGTCGCCCGGCTTGGGCATTCGACTGGCTCACCGACAATGCCCGCGCCCAATTGTCATGGCGTGTCACCGGCACACTGGCGGTGGAGGCCGCGCTCGGCGAAGAGCGTTACGCCACCTCCGGCACCCGTGACCGGGGCACCGGAATTGATGCGGTCGGGCTGGCGCCGGAGCGCTGGCTGACGCAGAGCTATCGCCAGCGCGAGGGAACTGCGGCGCTGGTCTGGCGCGATGGCGCCCGCCAGGCGCGGGCGGGCATGAATCTGGTGGATCTGCGGGAGAACTTTGCCAACGCGGATTACGCCAGCCGCCTGGTCAGCGCCAGCACCGAATCGCTGATTCGCAAGCAGGCGGTCTTCATTGCTGCAGAAGCGCCGCTGGGTGTTGGCCGACTGGAGCTAGGCTTGCGGCGTGACTTGCAACGCTATGTATCCTCCCATATTTTCAGTGCCGGACCGCCAGCCCAGGAAACGCAAGGGGGTGGCGTGATGAAGTCGGCGACCAGCCCCAAAGTGGCGCTATCCTGGCCGCTTGCCGGCGGCTACCGTCTGCGGGGCAGTGTCGGCACAGGGTTCTCGCCACCGAGGGCATCCCAACTCTACAACGGCTACGTTGGCGCCGGCTCGGTAACCCTCGCCAACCCCGGATTGAAGCCGGAGCGCTCGACCACCGCCGATTTTGCCCTCTCGCATTCCAACGGCGCGGGCGACTGGGGGCTAACCCTGTTCGAAACCCGGTGGGAAGACAAAATCGGCACACGCATCGTCAGCTACGGCGTACCGGCGGTGTCGCAGCCGCAGAACATCGGCGAAGCGGCGGCGCGCGGGCTGGAAGCGCAGTGGTCGCAACGCCTGTCCGGCGGCTGGTCGGTTGCCGCCAACTACACCCATACCCGTACCCGCGTCGTGCGCAACCTCGCCGATCCGGCGCTGGTGGAAAACGAACTGCCCAACATGCCGCGCCACAAGGCCAACCTGGCGCTGGCCTACGAGCCGGGCGGCGATTTCGCGGCCCGCGCCAAGTTGCGCGCCATCGGCAGCGCCTTTACCGACGACGCCAACACGGTGATCGATGCCCGCGGCTATCGCTGGAAAAAATCGGCCTATGCCGTGCTCGACTTGGCCGCCACCTGGCGGCGGCCAAGCTGGGAATTCACTCTCGCTCTTGACAACGCGCTCGACCGCGATTACGTCACGGGATTTTTCTGGCACCAGGAGCCGCGCACCCTGCGCGGCGAATTTACTTTGCGTTATTGACGGAGGATAGAACCATGCAAACAAAACCATTCATTTGGTCAATCGTTGTTACCCTGGCCCTGATGCTCTGTTCGGCAGGCGTCCGGGCGGAGTCATTTACCACCAACGGCCCCTATGGCGGCCAGATAAACGGCGGGATCGTCATGAATCCCAAAAAACCCAATATCCTTTACGCCGGAGGAACAGGCGGGCTCTTCATGACCACAGACGGCGGCGAAAGCTGGCAGCCCACTAATACGAAGGAACTGGCCAGGGATGTGACGGTCATTGCCGTTGCACCCGGCATGCCCGAAACAGTTTATGCCAACGCTCACCTCGAAGGTATATTCAAGTCCGCAGACGGCGGTAAAAACTGGAGCCGCATTACCGAACGGTTCACGGAAGGCTGGGTATTCAGCCTTGTCATTGATCCCCGAAATGCCGGGGTTATTTATGCGGGAACTTCCAAGGGCATATTCAAGAGCAGCGACGGCGGGTCGAAGTGGGAAGAGTTGAAGACCGACCCGCAAAAACTGAGCGCGATGTCCATGATCATGGATCCGGCTAATTCAAATATCCTCTATGTCGCAACTTTCGGAGACGGAATATTCAAGAGCGAGGATGCCGGAAAGAGCTGGACGGCAATCAACAACGGCCTGACCACCAAGGATTTTGTCGTTATGGCAACGGACAAGACAGGGCAGGCGCTGTATGCGGCCACATCGACGGAAGGCCTCTTTAAAAGCGCGGACGGCGGCCTGAACTGGAAACCGGCAGGCGACATCAAGACCCTGGCGAAAGGATTGGGGCTATGGGCGCTGGACATAGATCCGATGCGGCCGAATACGCTCTATGCCGGTTTTTCCTTAAGTGACGGGGCAAATGCAAATAAGGCCACGGTTTACAAGAGCATTGACGGGGGTAATACATGGCTCCCTTCCGGCGCCGGGATCAGGAAGTCGAGGGTTAAAGGATTTGCCATATCGGCCAGGAACCCCGGCGTAATGTATGCGGCGACATTCCGCGGAGTATTCAAGAGCATTGACGGCGGCAAAAGCTGGGGCTCCCGGAGCAAAGGGATTGCCAGCGCCTACATCATGGATATCAAGGTTGACCCGGACAAAAACAACAACCTTTATGTGGCAACGGGATTCGGCGGCCTTTTTAAAAGCGAGGACAGGGGCGCCACTTTCAGGGAGATCATGAGAGAGGCGGAGGGGACCAACACCGATACGGTTGCCCTGAATCCGGCGGATGCAAAATCGGTTTATTCCGGAGCCTTCGGTTTCGGTTTCCTGATAAGCGGAGATTCCGGCAAATCGTGGAAAGCCAGCAGCGAGGGCATAATCAACGATCATGTCTACTACATCGCCGTGGATCCCCAAAACCCCAGGAATATCTTCATCACCTCCTGCACCTGCGGCGGTGGAATCGGGGCTGTCTTCAGGAGTTCGGACGGCGGGAGTACATGGGTCAGGGCTGACGGCGGCATTGCCACCGACAGGATGGTGATGGGAATCACGGTTGATCCTCTCAAGCCTTCGACCCTTTATGCGGTTCAGATTGACCATGGGGTCTGGAAGAGCACCGACAGCGGGGCTACCTGGGAAAAAGCCAACACCGGGATTACAGATTTGAGGGCCATGCCTGTAGTGATTGACCCAAAAAACTCGAATATCCTCTATGAGCCGACTTACGGAGGCGGTATTTTCAAGAGCGTGGACGGAGGCAAAAGCTGGAAAGAGATAAACAACGGCCTTGCCGAAAAACGGGTAAGGAGGCTGGCCATAGACCCCAGGGACAGCAGAATACTCTATGCCGGAAGTTACAGGGGCGTATATGTTTCAAAGGACGCAGGTAACAAATGGGATCTTCTGGAAAGAACCAAAGGGGTGGCCGGCATCAATGCCCTTGCCCTTGACCCCGGGAATGCCAATGTCCTGTACGTAGGCACCGGCGGGGGGTTGTGGAGATATGAGAAATGAAGATGATTTTTTCGATTGTTTGTCTCCTGTTCTCGGTTCTTACGCCATCGGCGGCGCAGGCTGCCGATTGTCTCGGCAATGTGGGGGGAATAGAAGGGCTCTGCCCGCTGCCCAATACGCCGAGACCGAGGGCGACAGAGCATGAAATGATGCACCTCAAACCATCCAGTGACGGAAGCCATGAGATTTTTCAGGCAGTATGCAGTTCGTGCCACCACTGGAATGTCGTGGCAACCTCGCCGAAAGAAGACTGGACGGCCACCATCGCAAACATGAAACATAACGGCGCCAATATACCGGATGAATACAGGAGGCTTATCATCAATTACCTCAACGAGAATTACAGCCTCAAGAAGAAGGGGGAGCATTGAAACCATACAGTCTCATCTTTACCCCGAACCCGGCAATCGGCAGGCGATCAGCACTTCGACACGCCCGCCATGCGGGCCGTTCATGGCGATAAAGGCGGCATGACAAGATGACAAAAGCACGCGAAAAAGCGACATCGCTGTTACTGGTGGATGACGATGCCACCTTCTGCCAGGCGCTGCGCCGCGCGTTGGAAAAGCGCGGTTTTGCCGTCACCGTGGCGCACAGCGTGGAACGGGCGCTGCCGCTGGCGCAAGCCAACCCGCCGCAATATGCGGTAGTAGATTTGAAGATGGGCGGCGCATCCGGGCTGACGCTCGTCAAAGCCTTGCACGAATTCGACCCGTCCACGCGCATCGTGATGCTGACCGGCTACGCCAGCATTGCCACAGCGGTGGAGGCAGTCAAGCTGGGGGCTACGCAATATCTTTCCAAACCGGCCAATGCCGACGAGATCATCGCGGCGTTCGGATGCCGCACCACTGCGGATGCTCAGCTTAAAGCGCAGGTATTGCCGCTGGATCGTCTTGAATGGGAACACATCCAGCGAGTATTGCGCGAGCAGCACAATAATATTTCATCCGCCGCGCGCAGCCTCAACATGCACCGGCGTACGCTGCAACGCAAGCTGGGCAGATCGCAGGTGGCGAAATGCTAGTGGCATTATTGGGCATAAGAAGCGGCGAGCAAGACTTGCATCCCAAGAACACCGCGCACGGCTTGAGCGGCAGCACCGCCTCCGTGCCGAACGGATCGGAAGTCTCTTCGACCAGCGCCAGATTGCTCCAGAGGCAGAGCAGGGCGCAAACGTAACGCATTGGATGAGGGCGCATGGACAGGAAATGGAGTTTTCTTTTTTCCAGTATAGCGGCTCGGCATTATCCATAACGGGCTTTTTGTAAGAAATTGTATTCGCCATCAACGGCGCAAATACAGGGGTGCGATAAATTGCGGCTCCGGCATTTCACTCTGCGGTATTTTGTCGCGCGACATCATGCCACATTCCCAAGTAAATTTCTCAACTATACAATCCGCCCGCTTCAATTATTTTAATAACTGGCACGAGGAGGATGGCAGATGGATGGAAATCAAATACTCGTATTTGGCATTTTCGCGATGGCGGCCGGCATGTATAAACGGCGCATGTATGGCGTGGGAGTTTCAGCGTGCTTTGAGCATGTGGGGCCGGGTGGAAAAGACGTACCGCATACCCTGAAATTCAAGTGGGGGTGTAAATGATCGAGCCCGTCAAATTAGCTGATTTTTTCCTGACCTTTTTATCGGCCGCTTTGGTCATCCTGTTTGGCGCGGTATACGCCCTCCTGTTTGCATATTCCAAGGTAAGCAAGATGCCGCGCCTGATGTTGCTGGCTTACGCGGCTTACGCAGTGCTGTTTGTTTCGGTGGTCACCCTGGCAACGGTGACGAACCTGTTTGGCAGCGCCTTCTGGATATTTCTCGTTGTGGTGATGCTGGTGGGTTATTTGCTCGCACCTCACGCGATATGGCGTTTGTGCGTGGGAACTCATGCGGCATCGCACCACTTTTGATCCTGTCGCGGATAAAAGTGATCAGATACCCGCACCGCTGAATTTCGGTTCTGTTAATACTTTTTATCAACCCTGCAAGGAGAAAGCAACATGACTACTGGTATCCGGTGGGCATCTCAAGCCCTTAATCAATTATTTAACACGGTAAGGAGATGTCATCATGGCGGCTAATGATAATGAACTTTGGTGGGCATCCGAAACATTTTGGAAGAAGACCACCATCTGGACGACAGTGATAATGCTTATTGTCCTGGTGGGTTTAACCCTTGACACCGTGTCGCAAATTCAGGTGGGCGGCAAGCGGGTGCCGGCGTATTCGTCGATCAATCATCGCGTTGATTACAAGTATGACGAGGCGCTTAAGAGGCAGGTAGTGATTATCGGCCAGGAAGAGCCGCTGTTCGGCAAGAAACTGACCGAACAGGAAGCTGAAGCGCTGGTGGATCACGGCAAGTTGACCATGCATGCCAAGAATTGCATGGACTGCCATACGATATTGGGGAACGGCGCTTATTTCGCTCCCGATCTGACCAAGGCCTGGCTGGATCCATTTTGGGGCTCGGTTGGAGTGCGCGAGGAACTCATGGTGGAGTTCATCAAGGACCCCACTGACAAGTTGCATAACGGCCTTGGCCGGCGCATGCCAAATCTCGGTGTGACTGACACGGAAGCTCGCGCGGTAGTGGCTTACTTAAAGTGGATGTCCACCATCGATACCAACGGCTTCCCGAACAACTTCAAACCACTTGACCAGGAGAATTAATTATGACTGCGCTTCGTGCACTCGATAGTGCCAACCTGAATGGCGGGCAAAAACTGGCGGTGAAGTATTTCACCGTCGCATTGGCTCTGCTAGGAGTTCAAATAATATTTGGCCTGCTGGCTGCCGTGCAATTCGTGATGCCGGATTTTCTTTTCGGCGTGGTGGATTTTTCAATAAAACGCATGGTGCATATCAACGCCTTGATTGTGTGGCTGCTGTTCGGTTTCATGGGCTCGGTCTATTGGATGTTGGAGGAGGAAGCCGGCGCTCCGACTGTCGGGCTGAAGCTGGGTAACATCATTTTTTATGTGTTCACTGCGGCGGTGCTGGTGGTGGTTGCCGTCTATTTGCTTGTGCAGGTTGGGCCGGGAGAAATAGAAACCCAATGGTTCATCACGGAGGGGCGCGAATACACTGAAGCGCCACGTTGGGCGGATATTGGCATCGTGGTTTGCGTACTGGTATTTTTCTACAATGTCGCGGCAACTTTTTTCAAAGGCAAGGCTAATAATGGCGGGATTTCCGGTATTGGCGGGGTGCTGTTGCTCGATTTGGTCGCTTTGGCCGGCATTTACTTGCTGGGCATGTGGTACACAACCAACGTCACCCTGGATCAATACTGGTGGTGGTGGGTGATTCACATGTGGGTGGAAGCGACCTGGGAAGTGATGGTGGGTTGCATGATGGCCTACAGCTTGATGAAAGTGCTGGGCACGAGCCGCAAAATCGTAACGACCTGGCTGTATCTCGAAGTGTTCATGATGCTTGGCTCGGGAATTCTCGGCATCGGGCATCATTACTTCTGGATCGGCACACCGCAATATTGGCTCAGTATCGGCGGCTTCTTCTCCGCGCTGGAACCGCTTCCGCTGGTCGCCATGGTGGTGCATGCGGTTTACGATGCAGGCGTGCATAAATCGCGCAACAATAATCATCCCGCGATGGGTTGGTTGATCGCCCATGCATTCGGCAACTTCTTTGGCGCGGGCGTGTGGGGCTTCATACATACCCTGCCGCAGATCAACATGTACACCCATGGCACGCAATGGTCGGCATCACACGGCCACTTCGCTTTCTACGGCGCTTACGCCACCATCAACATTGCCTTCTTCTATATGGCCATGCAGAAATGGCGCGGTGATGTCTGGATGAGCAGTAATTTATTTGGTAGCTGGAAGTGGAAGTGGTCTATGGTGCTGCTAAACGTGGGCATGATAGGGATGGTCATGGGTATGCTGGTTGCCGGTTTTGCGCAATCCCAGATCGAGCGCGCCATCGGCGGTGCTACCTGGAACGCTTTCTTTGCGGCACAGGAACATCCATGGTTTGTGCAGGGAATGTACTGGCGGCTGGCTTTCGGTTGGATGTTTGCAGCCGGCTACGTACTGCTTGTGTGGGATTTGCTGACTATCGGCAAGCGCGAAACACGCCCTGTTCAGAGCATTTCATATGATCAGGTTGCGTTAGAAGCAAAATAAACCATAAATAACCATCACTGAGGCCCACCCGAAAAATATTCAGGTGGGCTTTTTTTTACGACTCAACAGCGAAATATTGTAGGGGCGCGATAAATCGCGCCCCTACCGGGTTATTCGATCTTTGAAATAGAATTTGAATGACGGAAGATGCCGCTTCCATGTATTGATCGTGTGGTTGGTTTGCGTTGCAGTTTGCGTTGCAAGGTGCGGCGATGCATGTTGAGCGCGCGTGCGGTGGCGGAAATATTGTCATTGTGTTCGTGCAGTACACGCTGGATGTGTTCCCACTCCAGGCTTTTGAGTTGCATGTGCTGTGTTTTAACCGGGGCATTGCTGTCGGGCGCATGATTAAAGGCCATGACGATTTCGTCCGCATTGGCAGGCTTGGAAAGGTATTGGGTCGCGCCTAATTTGACCGCTTCGACGGCGGTAGCGATACTGGCATAACCGGTCAATACCACGATGCGCGTATTTGGATCAAGGGCGTGTAACGCCTTGACCAGAGCCAGTCCTGACGCGCCACCCATTTTCAAATCAACCACGGCGAACTCCGGCGGATTGCTTTCTGCCATGGGTAACGCCTGCTCCACGCTGTGCGCCACGTAAACGCAGAAACCGCGTTTTTCCAAGGCCGGTTTAAGCACCCGGCAAAAAGTGATGTCGTCATCTATCAGCAGAAGCGAGGCAAATTCTTCGCGGGCATGCATCATGTTGCGGCGCCGGTTATTGGAAAAAACAAATCCGCCTATCAAGACATTCGCAGCGCTGCGTAGCGCGACTGGCTGTGGCAAGTGTGGGATGAAAAAACTGTGTTATTTATGACGAAATTGTAAACGGAAAAACAGGCGCAGAGAATGCGGCATTTTGTCGCGCGGCAATATGTCACATTCCCAAGCGGCGGCATTGCAACGATAATCGGGCCGCGATTCATTATTTTTTTATAATTCAGAGGTGATAAGTAATGCAATTCAAACGTATAACTATCTGTGTCGCGCTGGCGTTTGCGCCAAGCGCGTTTGCTGCCGAGCCACCCATGCTCGAAGAGGTAGTGGTAACCGCACCGGCGATGGAGCAGCCGCTGGTAGTAACAACCGATCCGCGCAAACCGCGCCAGCCGATTCCGGCACATGATGGGGCGGATTATCTCAAGACCATTCCCGGGTTCTCGGTGATCCGCAAGGGCGGCACGGATGGCGATCCGGTATTTCGCGGTATGGCGGGTTCGCGCCTGAATATATTGGTTGATGGGCAGAGCATTCTTGGCGGCTGTAACTTCCGCATGGATGCGCCTACCGCTTATATTTTCCCGGAAGTGTTCGACAAGCTCACCGTCATTAAGGGGCCGTCGGTTCTGTACGGCGCGGGTAATTCCGCCGGCGCGGTGCTGTTCGAGCGCAAGCCCACCCAATTCACCGAATCGGGATACAAGGCACATGGCAGTTTGACCGCAGCCAGCTTCGGACGCCATGACGAAGTCGCTGAAGCCAAGTTTGGCAATGCGTCGGCTTATGGGCAAGTGACGGGGACCAACTCCCAATCCGGCGATTACAAGGACGGCAATGGTAACGCCGTACATTCCGCGTACCGCCGCTACAGCTTGAACGGCGCCGTTGGTCTGACACCGGATACCGATACGCGCATTGAGCTTTTTGGCGCCTACAGTGACGGCCATGCCGCTTACGCCGACCGCGGTATGGACGGCACCAAATTTCTGCGCGAAAACGTCGGCTTGAAATTTGAGCGCACACACGTTTCGCCGCTGTTCGAGAAAGTCGAAGCGTTGCTTTCCAGCAACAATGTCAACCACATCATGGATGACCAGACGCTGAGAACGCCGGGGATGATGGGCTATGTCAACCTCAAGCGCGATACTATTGACGGGCGTTTGGCGGCTACGCTGCGTATTGCCGATCCGACCAAACTGACGCTGGGCGTGGATACGCAGACCAATGGCCATTCATCCAGTTCCAAGACCGCCATGCCGGGTGCCGCCTACACCGCTTTCCGCGACGATGCCGCCTTCCGGCAGCAGGGTCTCTTCGGCGAAGTTGACCATTTGCTCGATGACAAGCAGCGCATCATCGCCGGTTACCGTGCTGATTCCTGGAAGGCGCAGGATAAGCGTGGTGCGATGATCATGAACTACAACATCATGGGCATGAGCATGAACCCCAGCTCCGGCCAGCAACGTAGCGAAACGCTGCATAGCGGTTTCGCACGCTACGAGCGCCAACTCGACGCACCGGCCACGGTGTACGCCGGTTTGGGGCATACCTCACGTTTCCCTGATTATTGGGAATTGATCTCTAAGCAGAGCCTGACCACCGCCAGTTCGTTCGATACACGCGCCGAGAAGACCAACCAGCTCGATGCCGGGGTGCTGTACAAAACCGGCGGTATGGACTTCACGGTGTCGGCGTTCTACAACAGGATCGGCGATTTTATCCTGGTGGATTACCGTACCAAGATGTTCACGGGTGCTGTCAGGAATGTTGACGCGACGACTTACGGTGCGGAACTGGGCTATGGTCAAACGCTGGGTGAACAATGGAAGCTGAACTCCTCGCTGGCTTACGTCCACGGGAGCAACAATACCGACGGCACACCGCTGGCTCAACTTCCGCCGCTGGAAGGGCGTATCGGGTTGAGCTACGACGACAAGCAATGGTCGTTCGGCGCATTGGCTCGTCTGGTTGCCGCACAGACACGCTTCGATTTGAACAAGGGCAATATCGTCGGCAAGGATCTGGGGGCGAGCAGCGGCTTCGGCATCTTCTCGGTGAATGCAGGCTGGCGTCCGAATAAAATGGCTCTCGTTACAGCCGGTGTGGACAATCTGTTCAACCGCAACTATGCCGAGTTCGTCAGTCGTGCCGGCGGAAACGGCATGGGCGGTGCGATTCCCGGATATGCGCAGACAACCCGGGTCAATGAGGCAGGCCGCACGTTATGGCTGAAGGCCTCCATCTCGCTCGACTGAGTGTTATCGCCAAGGCGGGATGCCGATTATGCGCATCCCGCCGTGAATGAGGAAGCCGAATGAAACCATTTTTCAAAGCCATTACCGCATTACTGTTCGTTTGCGCTGCACCGGTTCCTTCTCTTGCTAATGCAGCCGATGAAACCCAGGACATCCGGTCGTCTATCGGCCATACCTTTGACCGGCCTGACGCGGTTGTTGTCAGCGACCCTGTCGTTGTAGAGAACGAATATGCGCTTGCCGGCTGGATTCAGGGCGAAAAGGGCGGTCGGGCTTTATTGCACAAGAAGAACGGCCAATGGTCGGTCATGCTGTGTTCGGGAGACGGTATCAAAAAGACTAAAACGCTGGTCAACGCCGGTGTGCCGCAATCGACAGCCGAAGTCTTGGTTGGCAAGCTTGCTCAAGCCGAGAGCGGTCTGCCGTCCTCGCAGGTGAAGATGTTCGGTTTATTTGGTTCGCAGCAGATTCTTCATCACGAACAGAACGGGCATCACTGACCACCCAATGGGTTGCCATAAAAACCGCCGGTGTCCCCAGGCGGTTTTTTGTTGGATGACTGTTAAGCAGCGGACCAGTTCACCGCGCCGCTGTACGCCGTGCCCAGCACGATCAGGCCGAAGATCAGCCCGCCCATGATCGTCGCGCCGGAGCGCGAGGTGCTGGGGATCATCGCCAGCGCCTGCGCGAAACCAACCTTGAGTGTGTCCGGCCAGCGCATCTCATCCACCGAACCGATGCGCGGATGATAGGCGCGTTTCTCCACATACAGGATGATGATGCCGCCCACGATCAGTGCGGTGGCGACGGTGATCGGGTTGAGCAACAGCGCCTTGATCGTTGAATGGAACATCAGCCCCAGCACCGCAGCGGGCAGAAAACCGATGAACAGCATCGCGGCGAAACGTTGCGATGGCGCATCGCCCGGCAAACCGATCACCATCTTCGTCAGGCGCTCGCGATAGTCCCAGCATACCGCAAGGATTGCGGCGAGCTGGATGACGATCTTGAACACCTTGCTGGTCTCGTTGTTATAGCCAAGCAGATCGCCGAGGATGATCAGGTGGCCAGTGGAAGAGATCGGCAGGAACTCGGTGAGGCCTTCGACGATGCCCAGAATCGCGGCTTTAAGCAGCAGAGCAATATCCATAAATTTGAGGCGTTGATTTGTATGCCGAATTGATTGACTGATGGAGAACACCGCTCAAGTATGCGCTTCCAGCCATTCCTGGCGGCAACGGCCTCTCGAAGAATATCGACATATT
>Ga0209212_1002649_pt1 | contig 24917 bp, 20 predicted proteins | sample RifGroC2_FD_183996 | JGI IMG/M metagenome (GOLD analysis project Ga0209212, IMG submission 183996) | Groundwater microbial communities from Rifle, Colorado, USA - Groundwater C2 (SPAdes) (version 2) | ecosystem: Environmental > Aquatic > Deep subsurface > Groundwater | place: Rifle, Colorado... | reverse complement strand
CAAGAGGAGGAGGAGGAGGAGGAGGAGGAGGAGGAGGAGTTTTCCTGCCCTGTTACAAACAAGATATTTAAGGTAAGATTTTATCCTATAAAGGACGTGAACGGAGGCTATCTTTATTCCATTCATATACTTGAAGATATAACAGAGGCAAAGAAGGCAGCGGAAAAGATTAAAGAGGCAGAAAGCCGCTATCATATACTTTTTGAGCAGTCTCCAGCCGGTGTTGTAATTTATGACCCGGAAACCCTTTTCCCTATTGAATTTAATGACCAGATGCACAATCAGCTTGGTTATTCACGGGAGGAGTTTTCACGATTGCGGATTCCCGATTACGAAGTTGTAGAAATCTATGAAGAAATAAAGGCACACGCAGAAAAGGTCTTACGAGAGGGGCAGGATACATTTGAAAGAACGCACAAAACCAAAACCGGTAATATCAGGAATGTCCTTATTTCTGTCAAACTAATCAATCTGTCGGGTAAGGTTCTCTTATATTGTATTATTCGTGATATTACAGAGATAAAAATGGCAGAGGAAAAGATAAAGCAGGAGATGGAGATAACAACGCATCTTCTTATGATTGCAGAGACAACGGCACATATAACTGATGTTGACAAACTTATGGAGCAGATTATGCGCTGCGGGCATGAGATTATGAAATGTGATGTCTGCCTTTCATATATCTACGATAAGGAGGCAAATGCATTCAGACCTGCACAGTGCTATGGTCTTAGCCATGAGATGATACCTATATTCAGGACAGAGCCATTGGATGAGAAGACAGAGTTTGTTAAAAAGGCAATGGAGGGGAAGGAGACAGTGATAAAACAGTTCGGAGTTATAAGTTCGGAGTTGGGAGTAAAAGATAAAAGTAGTTACTCCGAACTCCCAACTCCCGACTCAAAACTATTCTCATGGCTGCCTGACATCAACACCATTGCAATAATTCCGCTTATCGGCAAGACAGATAATCTCGGTTTGATTATAGGCATGTATAAAACCTCAAAGGAATTTACTGACAGAGACAGGAAGATTATGCAGGGCATTTCACATCAGGTCTCTACAGCCCTTGAACAGGCAAGTCTTTACACAGATTCCATTAATAAGTCAATGGAACTTTCCCACAAGATTGAGACAATTCAGGTGATGCATGAGATAGATAAAAGCATACTTTCTACCCTTGAGGCTCAGGAGATATTGGAAACCACTACAAGGTTGATAGGGAAGGTCATACCTTGCGACAGGGCAACGGTTGTCCTTGTTGACAGGGAGAGGCAGGGTTTTATCTACAAGGCAGGTTTTGGTGTAACAATTGTCCAAAAAGAAGTCTTTATTCCATTTAAAGATTCATCTGCTACAGAAGAGGTGGTAAAGAAGAGGAGAACCGAGTATATATCTGATATTGGAAAACTTAAGGGTCTCCGCCCTATTGAAGAGAGATTTTTGAAGGATGGTTTTTTATCCCACATAAGGATTCCCCTGATTGTGAAAGGGGAGATTGACGGCATATTAACTGTTGGTTCAAAAAGGCCGTCAGCATTTACGCCCGAAGACCTTTCAACCCTTGAAAAGATTGCATCCCAAATCGGTGTGGCACTTGAAAACGCACGGCTTGTTTCAGACCTTGAAGAGCTTTTTATCGGAACGGTAAAATCGCTGTCTTCTGCCATAGACGCAAAATCAAGGTGGACAGCAGGTCATTCTGAAAGGGTTACAGGGTATGCCATTAAGATAGCGAAAGAGATGGGGCTGAACGGAAAGGCGCTGAAGGATATTGAGCTTGCAGGGCTTTTGCATGATGTAGGCAAGATAGGCACATACGAGTCAATCCTTGACAAGCCCGGAAAACTTACAGACGAAGAACTTACGATAATGAGACAGCACCCTGCAAAGGGCGCTGAGATACTTGCCTCCATAAAACAACTTAAGGATATCATTCCCGGGGTAAAATACCACCACGAGTTCTATGATGGCACAGGGTATCCCGAAGGGCTTAAGGGAGATGCTATTCCGTTTTCTGCAAGGATTTTGTCTGTCGCTGACACAGTTGACGCTATGGGCGCAGACAGGCCTTATAGAAAGAGAAAGCCGATGGATGAAATTATTGCGGAGTTGAAGAGATGTTCAGGGATTCAATTTGATACGAAGGTGGTTGGGGCGTTTTTGAGAGTAATTTAACTGGCTAATATCGTTGCCGCTCTGACAGCACTCTCTGGTGTAGAAAATACAGGAATACCTTTTCCCTCAAATATACTATTTATCTTTTTTGTGAATTTTCCACCAGGACTACATATAACAATGGGTATGTTATGTTTTGTCTTAAATCCTATTAATTTATCCACAAGTCTTTCTGTAAGCTGAGGAGGTCCCCATAAGACTGCTGCAATTACAATATCAAATTTATCCTTTAAACCCTCTTTAAGGGCAGTGATATAATATTCATCTGTAACACTTCCTGTCAGGTCTATCGGATTGCCTACAGCACAAAAATGAGGAAGCTTGGAGGTGAGACTTTTTCTAACATCATCAGAAAGTCCTGTAACCTCAAGCCCTGAATTTTCACAGGCATCTGATATGCTTACACCAATGCCGCCGCCATCTGTTATAATTAAAACTCTTTTCCCTTTACTCAACTTGTAAACATTTAGGACCCTGCATGCATCTTTAAGTCCCTCATAACCAGCCACCTCTATTATTCCAGCCTTTTTAAATGCTGCGCTGTATATCTCATGCCTCCCTGCCATTGCCCCGGTATGTGACCTTGCGGCATAAACACCTGCTCCTCTTTTCCCAACCTTTACTGCAATAACAGGTTTTTTCCTTGTGCAGCGGGAAGCCGCATCTACAAACCTTCTTCCATCATCTACCGATTCTATATATAATGCTATGATTTTTGTTGCACCATCACCAGCCAGGAATTCAAGGCAGTCAGTCTCACCAACATCAACCCTATTTCCATAACTTATAACACGGGCAACTCCAATACCTTCATAGGCAAGCTCGTCCATGATTGTTCCTGCAAATGAGCCGCTCTGTGAAATTATAGATATACCGCCTTTATTAGGTCTTCCTATCCTATCGGAGGTTATGAGAAATGTATCTACTCTGGATATGGTATCGTATATACCCATACAGTTTGGCCCCATAATCCTGATTCCATTCTTTTCAGCAATCTTTTTTATCTCTTCTTCAAGTCTTACCCCCTCATCTCCTATTTCTTTAAAACCACCGCTGACAATGATTGCACCTTTAACCTTTTTACCTGCACTTTTAAGTGATTCTGCTACTACAGGGGCAGGGAGGACAATTACAGCTATATCAATATTGTCGTTTGTTTCTGTTATGGATTTGTAGCACCTGAGGTTGTTTATAGATGAATATTTTGGATTTACAGGATAGATAGCTCCTAAAAAACCTGCTTTTTTTAGATTCTCAAGTATGACATAGGATAGTTTTCCCGGCATGGGTGATGCCCCAATAACTGCAATGGATTTAGGATTGAAGAAGAAGCTTATATCTTGCTTTTTCTTAAGCATAGAGGTTTTCAGATTATACTATATGTTACCAGATTTTTGCACTTTTCATTTTACGCAGAAAGGGGTATATTTATGGACAAAAATCTAATGAAACCACAGATTACACAGATTAACGCAGATTTAAAAAGAAAAAAATTTTTATCCGTGTTATCCGTGATAAATCCGTGGTAATTTTTATAATTTCCTATATCTGGACAAAATGATCAAAATAATATTGATGGTGATAGTATCTCTAATATTTGTTAATAAAAATCTTTCAGCAAAAGAGACAGGAACAACTATTGAAAAATCTACTGTAACAGTAGAGGGACTTCCGTATGATAAAGGTCCTACCATGATAGATGTTTCAAAATATCCAAAGGTGATGCAGGAGGCATATAAGGTTTTTGCATCAAAATGCTCAAAGTGTCATACACTGGCAAGACCGATAAATTCTCCCTATGCCATACCGGAGGAATGGGAGAGATATATAAAGATGATGATGAGGAAGCCTGGCTCAGGGATTGATCCTAAATCTGCCAAGACTATTTATGAGTTTCTTAAGTATGATTCTCAGGTTAGAAAGAAAAAACTTTACGAAAGAAAACTCAAAGAGAGAAAAAAATGAATTTCTTTTCTAAAACTTTTAAACCCGGCGGTCCAAGGTTGGTTTTGGTTGTATTCTCAGTTTTGGGAGGACTTTTCTGTATATATGGTTATCTCGTAATTCGCTCGCTGCTATGGTCACCATCATTCTATATAAAAAATTATACTTCCGAAAAATCTAAGGTTGTTATTTCTAATCTCACCTCTACGGAGGAAAATCAAATTAACTATGAAGGTTTATCAGACATTGAAAAGGGGAGGTTTCTGTTCAATCACAGAGGTTGCATAATCTGTCATGGCAAGGATGCCAAAGGGGGTGTCAGAAATCCTAATTCACAATCTGGTGAAGAGATACCTGCATTGGTTTATGTAAGAGAAGGGTATACAAAAGAGGAGTTGATTGAAAGGATTAAGGGTGGTATTCCTGTAGTTGCAAAAAAGGACACTGATAAATCAGAACCCCCAATCAACATGCCGCCATGGAAGGATAAATTGACCGATGAAGAGATTGGTAATATAGTGGAGTATCTTTTTAGCGTATATCCTGAGGAAGAGGCGTAGAATGGTGAGAAGGTTTATTTTGACTCTTATAGTAGTTTTTATTATTTATTATTTTTCTATGAAACCACCAGAAATTAAACAGCCTCTCAATTTCAACCATAAGGCACACACAGATTTACTTATTGAATGCATTGCATGTCATAGAGATGCCGAGAGCCAGAGAGAGGCAGGGATTCCGAATATAGAGACCTGCAGCTTATGCCACAATCCTGAAAATATACCATTGTGGAATATTACATCACATGGTTTAAAGGGATATATTACTGAAAAAAGGCAAATACCATGGAAAAGGATATACAGGGTAAAAGAGCATACCATATTTTCTCACAGGAGACACACAGGGATTGCCATGATTGATTGCAAGGTTTGTCATGGGGCTGTGAAAGAAATGACTGAATCTATAATCAAGCCATTTATAGAATTTTCTAAACAGAGGGGGATGAATAATTGTGTTGAGTGTCATAAAAAAGAAAAGGTTGTTACTGATTGCCTGATGTGTCATAGGTAGTGCCTTATCTGGCAAAAAAATATAAACCACGAAGGACACGAAGTTCACGAAGAATTAAAAAAATAAAGCATAGAACACGAATTACACTAATATACGAATGGCACGAATAAAAACTAAAATTAAAAGTAAAAATATTTTCTGTAATTAGTAGTTATTCGTGTAATTTGTCCCATTCGTGTTATTCGTGTTCAAGTCTTTGTTCTCTTTTGTAAAAACTATGGAAATAAACCGTAGAGGATTTTTTAAGATGTCTGCTGCTGCCTCCTTCGGTGTCGGATTGGCACATTCAAAGGAGATAATCCTGCCAAAGATTGATGAGTCAATTGAAAGGGAGTTAACCAATTTTTTACCCGAGGAATGGCTCCCTTCAGTTTGCGGATTGTGCCGGGCAGGCTGCAGTATGTTAGTCAGGAAGGTAAATGGAAAAGTTACAGGGGTTAAAGGGAATAAAAGAAACGAAATAAGCAAGGGTGCGCTATGTCCAAAGGGGTTTGCAGGTTTACAATATCAATTTCATCCACAGAGGATTTATTCACCCCTTATAAGGAAGGGGGAAGGCGGTAGTCCTGATTCATTTCAGAAGATTTCCTGGGCTGAGGCATTTGATTTGATACTGGAGAGATTAATCAAGCTAAGGACAACAAACAGGGCCAACTCACTTATAATCTTTTCACGGAGAAAGGGTGAATTAGAATGGTCTATGGCGAGACATTTTGCCGATGTATATGGCACCCCTAATTTGATTGAATATGATATGCCTAACGATTTCCTGTTATCCGAGGCAATTTATAAGACATCAGGAATTAAAGGTGATTTGAGTTTTGATTTCTCTTCGGCAAATCTAATTGTCTCCTTTGGTAACGATTGGCTGCAGACATATAGAGATTTTGTATCTGCAAATCGCGGTTATGCCCAGTCAAAAACATCCCAGCCTGATGTCAGGTCAAAGATTATTCAGATTGAACCGCGCTATTCTATAACTGCAATGAAGTCTGATAGATGGATTAAATGTAATCCTGCAGAAGAGGGGATGGCAGTGTTAGGGGTTGTATTTTATATGATAATCAGTGGTAATTATGATACTGAATTTGCCAATGATTATATTGAGAATTTTGATGATTTAAAGGAATCTATCTCAAAGATTAACTTTGATAGAATCGTAGAAATTACCGGTATCTCAGAAATGGAGTTTCGTTATATTACCAGGGAGCTTGCATCGGCAAAACCTGCGATAGCAATCGGTAGAAGAACAGACCTGTTTTCCCAAGGCTTAATCCTTTTGATTAATATTCTTACAGGAAGTTTTAATCAACTTGGAGGTGCATGGATTATTCCGCATGATGATGCCCTTCTGTTCAATAAATCTCTTGACCCAACTGCAAGGTCGGGTCTTTCTAAGGTCTCTTTAACCAAAAACAGTTTAAATATGATTAAGGTTTTAGAGAGGATTATTGAAAAAGACCCATATAGGGTAGATGCAGCTTTTTTTTGTAATGTCAATCCAGTTTATAATTATCCGGGGTTAGGAGCTGATGCCATTAAAGGGATTCCCTTCAGTGTAACCTTCAGCAACTTTCTTGATGAGACTGCCCTCTATTCAGATATCATTCTGCCAATTACCACATTTCTTGAAGAATATGAAGTAAAGATAAATTATTCCCTTGAGGCAAACAGGATATTCTCTACCCGCAAACCCCTTATCCTGAATAGGGATGTTATGAGTACCGCAGATATTTTTCTTACAATGGGTAAAAATATTAAAGAGATCCGGAATAATTTTCTATGGGATAACTCCAAAGAGATATATGAAGATTATATCAGGAAGACATTTGATTCCGACCCTGAAATAAGGGCAAGACTAGAAGGTTATAATGAATTTGAAAGGTCTGCACGCGATAGAGGTATTTTAATCCCACGAAGGGAGATTAAGATTGATAAACTTGATTTTAAATTTTTAAAAGATATAAATCTGGATAGAATAAAGAACAACAGAGATACCCTGAAGTTGCTCATCTATTTTCCGAGTGGATTCAATGACTTTGAGGGCTGTCAGATGCCGTATCTGTTGGATACAATCGGCTCACATCTTAATTCTATATGGGAGTTTTTTGTTGAGGTAAATCCATTCACGGCAGAAAAATACAATCTTAAAGGAGAATCCATTGTCTATATTGAAAATCAGGATGGCAAAAATATCAGGGCAAGGGTAAAGATATTTAATGGAATTATGGATAATGTTATCGCTGCCCCTATAGGACTTGGAAGGTCGGGAGAATTCGGTCTTACAAAGGGCATAGGTGATAATCCTTTAAAACTTATGCCAAAAAGCTTTTCGGAATTTGTCTTTCCTGTTTTTGGATTTAGTGAGGTAAGGATTACAAATGCTAAATAGTTCACCACGGAAGATCACGGAAAATTACGGAGTAGAAAGAAAATGAAGAACAAAAACCTAATATAACCACAGAGGGACACGGATAAACACAGAGAAACAATGAAATAATAAAAGGATTTGTCTTGTCCGTGTTTATCCGTGATAAATCCGTGGCAGTTTTTATAATTTCATTAAAATACTTAGTTTTTCCGTGAATATCTGTGGTGAATAATCACAAATGCCTAAATTTGGAATGTTAATAGATTTAGAAAAATGCACTGCCTGCCAGGCATGTGTTGTTGCATGTGCAGTTGAAAATAATCTGCCGCCAGGAAATATAAATGATGCACAGATGAACAGGATTATTCGGTGGCTTAAAATTTTACCCATTTCTGATGCAAAGAGCGGAATATTCAAAATGACCCTGATTCCCTTTACCTGCCAGCAATGCAGCAGGCCGCCATGTACATATGTCTGTCCTGTAAGTGCAACTTACAAAAACCCTGATGGAATTATAGCGCAGGTTTACTGGCGTTGCATTGGCTGCAGGTATTGTGTCAATGCCTGTCCTTATACAATCAAATTCTTTAACTGGTATGAACCTGAAAATCCTTATAAAGAAAATGCAAATCCCGATGTTTTTATGAGGGAGAAGGGGGTTACTGAAAAATGCCTTTTTTGCCATCACAGACTTCAAAGGGCAAAGGAGGCTGCAAAATATAAAAATAGGGAGATTGGTTCTGACGAATACCAACCTGCCTGTGTTGAGGCATGTCCCTCCAGGGCTATTGTTTTTGGTAATATGGAGGATGCACAATCAAAGGTGGCTGAGTTATCACACTCGCCAAGGGCATTCAGATTCCTTGAGGAACTGGGAACCTCTCCAAATATCACATACCTGAAGGAGATAAAATGACAACCGAAGAGGAGATTCAAAGGATTGAATCAAAGGTTCTGCAGTCAATAATCATAAAACCCTTAATCGGTTATAAAATTTTTATACTGGTTTGCGTTTTTTTTGTCTCTCTTGGCCTGTTTTTCTGGATAAAACAGATTACATTGGGATTAGGGGTTACGGGATTAAATACTCCGGTATTCTGGGGAGTTTATATAGTCAATTTTGTATTCTTTATCGGGATTTCCCATGCCGGCACACTTATATCATCCATCTTAAGAATTACAGATACACAATGGCGCACCCCTTTTACAAGGATGGCAGAAGCGATTACAGTATTCAGTCTCCCCTTTGGCGTTGGTTCTGTAGTAATTGATTTAGGAAGACCTGATAGACTCTTGCATACGTTGAATTTTCCGCACCTGACAAGCCCAATAATCTGGGATGTCCTGTGTATCTCAACATATTTGATTACAAGCTGCCTGTACTTTTATCTTGCATTGGTCCCCGATATAGCCTTATGCAGAGATATACTAAAGACTGTATCACCATTTAAACAGAAGGTGTATAAGACCCTGTCTTTAGGATGGCAGGGGACTCCAAAGGATTGGAAGACACTGAATAAGATTCTTACAGGGATGAGTATATTTCTTTTCGCCCTGGTGATATCAGTGCATACCAATGTATCCTTTGTATTTGGTATGACGCTGAAGCCCGGCTGGCATACAGCAGTAATTGGTCCTTACTTTGTATTAGGTGCGATATACTCAGGAGTGGCAACCGTTATAGTCGTAATGGCGATATTGCGAAGGGTTTACTCATTAGAAGAAATAGTAAGAGAAGAACACTTTCAGAAGATTGGAAAATTTCTGCTTACCCTGTGCTGTTTCTGGTTTTATTTTACCGTTGTTGAAGTCCTGACAACATTTTATGGCGGTGAGGCTGCACATATGATTGTATTTAAGGCAAAATTTTTTGAAGAGTATGCATTTATTTTCTGGCTGATGTTTGTGCTTAATTTTATAATCCCCTTTGCTGTTCTATCAAACTTTTTTTCATTAATAAAACTCAGGACTATACAAAATATGGTTATTGTCTCAATAATAATAGATATCGGAATGTGGCTTGAGAGATATTCAATTATTGTCCCATCAGGTGCAAGACCTTACCTCCCCTGGCAAACCGGTCACTATCTGCCAACACTTACAGAATGGTCAATTACACTGATGTTATTATTTGGATTTTTTTTATTACTTGGAGTCTTTATAAAATTTTTTCCGATAATTACACTATGGGAGTTGAAAGAATCCGTTCATACTTCAAACCCGAATAAATCGGAAAAGAATTAGCCACAGACTTACACTGACTAATAAAACTTTTAAAAATGAAAATAATTTAGTCTGTGTTAGTCAGTGGCAAACATTAGTTTCTTTTTTTCTTCTCTGTGTCCTCTGTGTCTAATCAGGTTTTTGTTCTTTTAGGGGCTGTTCTTTTAGGGGCTTGTCTTTTTCTTTTGATAAGGGTATATTTTAGCCATGCGTCCGGTCTATATCATTTCAGGCGGAATAACAAAGTTTGCAAAGGCACATCCTGAGAAGGATTTCAGGCTCATGGTCAAAGAGTCCTTTGACTATGCCATGAAAGATGTCCCGAACCTTACTACTGAAATGATAGATGGGAGTGTAGGTTCATACTTCTCAGACCACTTCACAAGACAGCTCAAGGCAGGGGCAATGGTTCAGGACTATCTGGGTCTCTGCCCGAAACCATCAAAGAGGATTGAGGGTGGAGGTGCTACAGGTGGGCTATGTCTTCAGGCAGGATGGGAGGCTATTGCATCGGGAAGGATGGAGGTATGTGTTGCCTTTGGTTTTGAGACAATGAGCAGGGTCAATACATGGAAGGGGAATGAGTTTATTGCCCATGCCTCTGATACAAACTTTGATTATCCTGTTGGGGGTTTCTACACAGGCTATTATGCAATGATGGTTCAGAGGCATATGTATGAGTTTGGGACAACAGTGGAACAGATGAGCATGGTTGCTATAAAGAATCATAAGAACGCACTTTACAACCCCTATGCCCAGAGCCCTATGGAATTGACAGTTAAAGATGTCCGCTCATCACCTATGGTTGCAACACCCCTCACTATTCTGGATTGCTGTCAGATGTCTGATGGTGCAGCAGTGGCAATACTATGCTCTGAAAAGATAGCTGAAAAACTTTGCAAAAAGCCTGTAAAAATTACAGGGGTGGGGTGCGGGACAGACTCCATGAGGATGACGGACAGGCCACATGGAGAGGTAATCCTTCTCCCACACGAGACTAAAAAAGACTATAAAAATTTAAAATATCCCGGAGTTCACTCCTTCAGAGGCGGAAGGATGGCTGCAAAATTGGCATATGAGATGACAGGGATTAAAGACCCCGGAGAAGAGCTTGATTTCATCGAGCTTCATGACGCATATTCATCTTCAGAGATTCAGACCTATGAGGATATTGGACTCTGTAAATATGGAGAAGGTGGGAGATTTGTTGAGGCAGGTTACCCATTTATACCCAATATTGATTATGGATTAAAATTTCCAAAAAGAAAGGGCAGGAATATCCCTGTTAATCCATCAGGTGGACTCCTTGCCTGCGGTCATCCAGTGGGGGCAACAGGGCTTATGCAGGCTGTCTTTGCCTTCTGGCAGCTTCAGGGGACTATTAAAAAACATCTAAGTAAAGATACCCTTCAGATAAAAAATGCCAGAAAGGGGCTCATCCACAGCCATGCAGGGACAGGGACATATATAACTGTGAGTATAATGGAGAGGGTGTAAGTGGCAAAAAAAATTATAGAACGCAGATTTCGCAGAAAAAAAGGATTTTTGCTGATGGCTCGTTTAGCAAAATGCAAGCAAAATACTTTGTGCCTTGCTGCTATAAATATATAATGTTACCATTCGTGGAATAGGCTAGAAAGAAATGTTAGGTGTAAAAAATTAGGAGATCAAAATGAATCGTTGGATTAAATTAAGCATAGAATATGCAAATCAAAGGTCTTATCTTGATGACCTATTTAAAGTTTATCCGACAATTCCAGAAGGAATAAGAGACATTAATGAAGAAATATGGGCGGATGTTGAAAAACACTTTAATCGTAAAAACAATGATAATCTTATCAGAGAACTTTTAAAACTTAACCTCTTTCCGATAAAGGATAGTTATATTGCATACTTGAAAAGAGACGATTCTGCAATCGACAGAAACCCAAGAACTATAAATCGTATTTGTGGCAGACTCTATGAAATGGGACTTGATAAGATTTTTGAAAGATGTAGCGAGCCAAAAGAAACCAATCGGCAGATTGGTCCAATGTTTCGGGAGTGGTTAAGAAAGAAATCGCTCGGTATTACACCAGTTGATTTATCTGAATTCATCGCAAACAATAACGATGCTATTTTAGACGCAGGCGATAATGCAATGATGGAATTTGCAAAGAATAATTTAGGTTATAATCACAATAAAGGGCTTGATTTTGTGACAAGATTTAACGGTAAATACATTATAGGAGAAGCAAAGTTTCTTACCGATTTTGGCGGGCATCAAAATGCGCAATTCTAATGATGCAATAAGCACTTCCAAAGCAAAAGGTGTAAAGGCAGTAAAAATTGCTATTTTAGATGGTGTGCTTTATATCAGAGGAAATAACAAGATGTATAAATCAATAACCGAGACTTATAAAGGTTACAACATTATGAGTGCTTTGGTGTTACGAGAGTTCTTATATCAACTATAGGAAAGAATCTATGAAAAATTTACTAATTAAGGGTAATAATATTCAAGGACTTAATTACCTTTTAGAAAATAGAAAACTGAAAGGGAAAATTGACTTGGTATATATTGATCCTCCTTTTGCAACAAATGGAAACTTCACAATTACAGATGGCAGGGCATCCACAATTAGTAATTCAAGAAACGGGGATATTGCATATTCTGACAAACTTACAGGCAAAGATTTTATTGAATATTTAAGAGAAAGGTTGATCCTTCTTAAAGAGTTGTTATCTGAACAAGGCTCGATTTATTTGCATATTGATTATAAAATTGGTCATTATGTAAAAGTAATGATGGACGAAGTTTTCGGAATAGAGAATTTCAGAAATGATATTACAAGAATTAAATGTAATCCCAAAAACTTTGACAGACTTGGGTATAGCAACATGAAAGACCTTATCCTTTTTTATACAAAATCTTCAAAACCGATATGGAATGAACCAAGAGAAAAATATACTGAAAAAGACATTGAAAATTTATTTTCTAAAATAGACAAACAAGGGAGACGATATACAACTGTGCCAATTCATGCCCCTGGTGAAACTGAAAATGGAAAATCTAATCAGCCATTCAAAGGAATAATGCCGCCCAAAGGCAGACATTGGCGGACAGATGTTGAAACTATTGAACAATGGGATAAAGAAGGACTCATTGAGTGGTCTTCAACTGGAAACCCAAGAAAAATAATTTTTGCAGACGAAAGAGAAGGCAAAAGAGTGCAAGATGTTTGGGAATATAAAGACCCTCAATATCCTACTTATCCAACAGAAAAAAATCCTGAATTATTGGATTTAATTATTCGCACTTCTTCAAATCCAGAGAGCATAGTTTTAGATTGTTTTTGTGGTTCAGGAACAACATTAAAATCAGCCCAAATGAACGGGAGAAAATGGATTGGAATTGACCAATCAGAATACGCCTTAAAAGCGACCATTGAAAAACTCGAAACAATTAAAGGCGACCTTTTTGTTGCTAAGCCTGAATATGAGTTTATAGAGTTGGGAAAGATATCAAATGAAGAAACACCTAACAAATCGTTCAAGCGGACTGCAAAAAGCGCCGCCGCTTAACTCAGGCGTTCTCCACGGTTTAGGTAATCTATGTAAGCCGTTATTGGTTGTTAAGATGGATTGCACAAAGGGGAATGAAAATCTATCACCCTCCCCTTTGTCCCCTCCCATCAAGGGAGGGGAGATTTTCTGCTTCCCTCTCCCCTTGTGGGAGAGGGCAGGGTGAGGGGTAAAAGAAGTTATCGTATGAAAAAAGATATCAAACTTCCAGAAACAGAAGAAGGGACAGTTTTATTCAACATTGACCCTATTATCATAAAATATCACTATGAGATTGACTATATCCACTCCTATGCACAGGATTCGCCATTCTTTGCAGGGCTCACAAAAAAGAAACTCCTCGGAAGCAGATGCACTAAATGCGGTTATACCTATGCTACACCGAGAGGGCACTGTATGCAGTGCGGGGCAAAGACTGAATGGTTTGAACTTCCGCTGAATGGTCGTGTTCATACCTTTACTACATGCTATTTTGGGAGTGAGGCATTTTTAAAAGAGACTCCATTTACATTAATCCTCGTAGAGTTTGATGATGTTAATACACTTTTTCTTTCAAGACTGATTGGTGTTGAGCCTGATAATGTAAAGATAGGGATGAAGGTAAGGGCGAGGTTTTTGAGGAATTGTAAGTTTAAACCTACGGATGTATATTTTGTCCCTGTATAGGAAATTATAAAATTCTGGAACACGAATTTCACGAATATACGAATAGCACGAATAACAAAATTAAAAATCAAAAATAAAAATGCAAAAATTATTATTCTTTGCTGATGTTTTTTAAATTTTAATCTGTCATTTTAATTTTTTATCTTTAGTCTTTGATTTTTATTGGTGTAATTTGTCCCATTCGTGTTATTCGTGTTCAGGTTTTTTGTCCCTGCATAAAAATGAAAAAACCACTCTGGATTCCTTCTGAGGAAAATATTAAAAAGGCAAATATAACCAGGTTCATCAGCCTTGTCAATAAAAGGTATAGTCTTAAAATTGCTTCTTACGATGGACTCTACAGGTGGTCGGTTGAAAATATAGAGGATTTCTGGAAAGCTATATGGGAATTTGGTGAGATAAGGGCATCTCGCGGATTTGATGTTGTAGTGGACGACCCAATCAGATTTCCAGGTGCAAGGTGGTTTATTGGTGCAAGACTCAATTTTGCTGAGAACCTTCTTAGGTTTAGAGATGACCATTTAGCCTTTATATTCCGTGGGGAAACCCGAAAGTTAGCCAAAATGACCTATGCAGAGTTATACTCCTCTGTGGCATCTCTTGCTAAACCACTTAGTGAATCAGGAGTTACTCCAGGAGACCGTATTGCTGCCTATATGCCGAACCTTATGGAAACGGCTATTGCCATGCTTGCCGCTGCAAGCACAGGTGCTGTATGGTCATCCTGTGGAGCCGAGCTTGGACCTGTGGCTGTTTTGGATCGCCTCGGTCAGATTGAACCAAAGATTTTATTCACAGTTGACGGTTATATCTATAAAGGTAAGACCTTTAATCTCCTGCCCAATGTCAAGAGAATCGTCAGCGGATTACCCTCGCTAAAAAAGGTTATTGTAGTTTCCTGTATGGAAGAAAAACCTGATATTAGTTATATACCCAATTCTATTCTTTATAACGATTTCATATCTCATGAGAGACAGCCTGAAATCAGGTTTGAGCATCTCCCTTTTGAACACCCTCTCTATATCATGTTCTCCTCAGGGACAACAGGTAAGCCAAAGTGTATGGTTCAGGGGGCAGGCGGTATCCTGATCAATCACCTGAAGGAGCTTTTACTCCATACCGATTTGAAACGCGAAGACAGGATTATATATATAACAACCCCAAGCTGGATGATGTGGAACTGGTTGATGACCTCACTATGTGTAGGGGCTGCTGTAGTATTATACGATGGTAATCCGAGCTACCCTGATTGGGGTGCAATGTGGAGATTGGTTCAGGATGAAGGGATAACCATCTTTGGGTGCAGTGCAAGTTATATCAATTATCTCAGAAGTGTAGGGGCTAAGCCCGGAAATTTTTACGACCTCTCACACTTAAGGGAAATATCCCAAACCGGTTCACCTCTATCTGCCGAGGGGTTTGAATATGTCTACCGTGAGATAAAAGGGGATTTACATTTTAATTCTATATCTGGAGGCACAGATATCAATGGTTGTTTTGCTGCCGGATCTCCTATCCAGCCTGTGTATGCCGGAGAGCTGCAGGGTGCTGCTCTTGGGATGAAGGTTAAGGTATATAATGAAAAAGGGAATCCTGTGGTTGACAGGGAAGGAGAGCTTGTTTGTGAAGCCCCATCCCCTTCCATGCCTCTTTATTTCTGGAGCGACCCTGATGGGAAAAGATATAGAGATGCCTACTTCAGTGTCTATCCTGATGTCTGGCGGCACGGTGACTGGATTATAAATCACAGCGACACAGGTGGAATAACATTTTTGGGTCGCTCTGATTTTACATTAAAGCCCTCAGGGGTGCGTATAGGTTCTGCCGAGATATATAATGTTGTGGAGGGATTTGAAGAGATTGCTGACAGCATAGTTGTAGGGCAGGATTGGAAAGGGGACCAGCGTATTATCCTCTTTGTCAGGCTTGCCCATGGTCATAGATTAACAGAGGATTTAAAAAATGGAATTAAAAGGGCACTGCGGGAGAGTGCATCCCCAAGGCATATTCCAGCATTAATCATTGAGGTGCCGGATATTCCCTATACCTTCAACATGAAAAAGGTTGAGAGTGTGGTCTCAAATGTCATAAACGGCAGGGTGGTTACAAACAGGGATGCCTTGATTAATCCAGAGTCTCTAAGTTTCTACGAAAAAATCCATCATGAACTTAAAGAGGAATAAAGTGATATGGAATTTGAGCTGACAGAAGAACAGAGGCTGCTCCAGCAGACAGTGAGGGATTTCTCTCATAGGGTGATTGCTCTGGGTGCAAAGGAGCGAGATATAAAGAGTAAGTTTCCACGAGATGTTATAAAAGAGATGGCGGGGATGGGCATCATGGGGATGATCATCCCTGAAGAGTATGATGGTGCAGGTCTTGATTATATAAGCTATACCATTGTCCTTGAGGAGATTGCGAGGGTGGATGGTGGAGTGGCACTATCTGTCTCTGCCCATAACTCGCTTTGCACAAACCATATCTATTCTTTTGGGACAGAGGAACAACGGAAGAGATTCGTTATTCCGCTGGCAAGAGGAGAAAAACTCGGTGCATGGGGATTAACAGAAGCAGGCTCCGGAAGTGATGCAGCTAGTCTTCAGACTACGGCAGTTCTAAATGGGAATAAGTGGGTATTGAATGGGGAGAAGGTTCTCATCACTCATGGCTCAGTGGCAGATACTTATGTAATAATGGCATCCACAGATAGAAAGAAAGGTAAAAAGGGTATCTCTGCCTTTATAGTAGAGAGGGGGACACTTGGTTTTAAAGTGGGTAAGGTGGAGGATAAACTTGGAATGAGGGGGAGTGATACCGCCTCTCTAATCTTTGAGGAGTGCATCCTACCGGAGGAAAGCCTTCTGGGAAAAGTAAATGAAGGATTTATAGATGCCTTGAAGATTTTAGAAGGTGGAAGAATAGGTATGGGTGCCATTGCCCTTGGAATAGGCAGGGGGGCATTGGAAGAGAGCCTGAGGTATGCGAAGGAGAGAAGACAATTCGGTCAACCCATTGTTAGTTTTCAGGCAATCCAGTTGATGTTCGCTGACATGGCTACAGAACTGGATGCTGCAAGATTATTAGTTTACCATGCAGCCTTCCTGAAGGAGCAGGGATTGAGATACACAAAGGAGGCATCCATGGCGAAGCTTTTTGCCTCAGAGGCGGGGATGAGGGCAACCATGAAGGCGATTCAGATACATGGCGGCTATGGCTATACTAAGGAATTCCCTGTGGAGAGATACTTCAGGGATGCAAAACTCTGTGAGATTGGTGAGGGGACATCTGAGATACAGAGGATGATTATTGCAAGGGAGACGATCAGGACAGACCCTTAATAAATTCCACAATCCCTTTCAACTCTGTCCCGGGTAGAAAGACCTCTTTTATACCCATTTCTTTTAATTTAGGGATATCCCCGTCAGGGATGATACCTCCTGCAAATACGGGGATATTTTTTCCTCTCTCATTCAACAGCTCAAAGACCCTTTGAAATATGAGATTATGTGCCCCTGTCATGGAGCTGATACCTATGACATCAACCTTCTCATTTATAGCAGTATTCACAATCTCTTCAGGGGTCTTATGGAGACCTGTATAGATTACCTCAATCCCCTCATTTGTCAGGGCATCCCTTATCACTTTTACTCCCCTGTCATGACCATCAAGACCAACCTTTGCTAAGAGAATCTTCATAGGAAATTATATATCCGCAGATTTCGCAGATTACCGCAGATTAAAACAAAATATTTTTTTAAAAAATCTGTGAAAATCTGTGTAATCTGCGGATTAATCGGTTTTTTGTTTTTATTACACAATCGGCTCCTTATATGTTCCTAATACCTCCTTCAATACATCACATATCTCACCAATGGTTGCGTATGACTTGACCGCTTCTATAATAAATGGCATAAGGTTTTCATCTCCATGAGCTGCCCTTTTCAAATCCTCCAATGCCATTTTCAATCTCTTTTTATCTCTATTCCCTTTTATATCCTTAAGCCTCTGTATCTGTTTTCTCTCCACATCTGGATTCGTTTTAAATACCTCAACAGGAGCCTTTTCTTCTTCAATAAAATCATTCACCCCAACGATGAGCCTCTCTTTACTGTCTATCTCTTTTTGATATGAGTAAGCAGACTCCTTTATCTCCTTCTGGGGGAACCCCTTTTCAATGGCAGATACCATTCCCCCCATATCATCTAATTTTTTAAAATATTCATATACAGCATCCTCCATTTTGTTTGTCAAGTTCTCAATATAATATGAACCACCCAATGGGTCTATAGTATTTGTAACACCACTCTCATGGGCAATAATCTGCTGGGTGCGGAGTGCAATCCTTACAGCCTCTTCGGTTGGTATAGCGTAGGTTTCATCCATGGAATCGGTATGAAGGGACTGTGTCCCGCCGAGGACAGCAGATAGTGCCTGAAGTGTAACCCTCACGATATTATTATATGGCTGTTGTGCTGTGAGAGAGCAGCCTGCTGTCTGTGTATGAAACCTCAATGTCATTGACCTCTCGTCTTTCGGGTTGTATCTCTTCTTTATCTCCCTCGCCCATATCCTTCTGGCAGCCCTGAACTTGGCTATCTCCTCAAAAAAGTCATTATGGGAGTTAAAGAAAAAGGAGAGTCTCGGTGCAAACTCATCTATTGATAGACCTCTTTTTATTACCCCCTCCACATAGGTCAATCCATCATAAAGTGTAAAGGCAAGCTCCTGGACTGCTGTTGAACCAGCCTCCCTTATATGGTATCCGCTGATACTTATGGGATGCCATTTAGGGAGATTTCTGGCACAGTATATAATTGTGTCTGTGATGAGTCTTAAAGATGGCTCAGGAGGGAATATCCACTCCTTCTGTGCAGTGTATTCCTTTAGCATGTCATTCTGGGTTGTGCCGCCTAATTTATTCAGAGGGATTCCCTTTTTGTCGGCTACAGCAATATACATTGATAGGAGAATAGAAGCAGGGGCATTTATTGTCATGGAGACCGTCACCTCATCAAGAGGGATGCCATCAAAAAGAATCTCCATATCAGCTATGGTATCTATGGCAACACCGCATACACCCACCTCGCCGGCAGCCCTTGGATTGTCCGAGTCATATCCCATAAGGGTTGGCATGTCAAAGGCGGTGGATAACCCTGTCTCACCATGCTTTAAAAGGTATTTAAACCTTTTGTTTGTATCCTCAGCAGCTCCGAATCCTGAAAACTGCCTCATTGTCCACAGACGCCCCCTATACATGGTTTGATGTATACCTCTGGTAAATGGGAACTCACATGGAAGTCCAATATCCTTTGAGTCCTCTATATTTTTCACATCTTCAGGTGTATAGACACTCTTTATATCCATATTGGAAAGATTTGTAAATTTCTCTTTTCTCTCTTTCATAACTAATACTTTTGCCACGGACTTACACAGACTTAATAAAAAGCTCAAATCTTAAATTTGAAATTTCAAATCTTTAAAGTTAGTGAAAGTCTGTGGCTATAAATTTATATGTCCTTCATCAACTCCTTTGCTATGGTCAATCTCTGAATCTCTGAAGTCCCCTCATATAGGGTTGTAACTCTGGCATCCCTGTAATATCTCTCCAGATGGAAATCCTTTGTATATCCATAGCCGCCATGGATCTGGAGTGCCTTGTAGGCACATCTGTTAGCTGTCTCTGATGCGTATAGCTTTGCCATTGATGACTCTTTTATAAATTTTAGTCCCCTATCCTTCATATATGCAGCCCTATAAGTAAGGAGCCTTGCAGCCTCAATCTCCATTGCCATATCGGCAATCATAAATTGAATTGCCTGTAATTGGGCAATAGGCTTACCAAATTGGACCCTTTTTTGGGAATATTGAGTAGCCTCATCAAGACATGCCTGTGCAATTCCTACAGACTGGGCTGCAATTCCAATCCTCCCCATATCAAGGGTATTCATCGCTATCTTAAACCCCTCCCCCTCCTGTCCAAGTAGATTTTCCTTCGGGATACGGCACATCTCAAAGATTAGCTCTACGGTCTCCGAGCCTTTAATCCCCAATTTTTCCTCTGTTCTTCCAATGGATAGTCCCGGAGTTTTCTTTTCAACAATAAAGACACTTATCCCTCTATGCTCCTTATCGGCATCGGTCACTGCAAATACTATAACTACCTGTGCCCTCTTGCCATTAGAGACAAAAAGTTTTGAGCCATTAAGGACATACCCATCACCTTCTTTGACGGCAGAGGTCTTTATGGCTGCTACATCCGAGCCTGCCCCTGCCTCTGTAAGGGCAAAACAGCCGAGCATTTCACCTTTCGCCAGATGGGTTAAAAACTTCTTCTTTTGCGCTTCTGTTCCATAGCGGAAGATAGGCTCACAGATAAGAGAGTTATTTACTGTTACAATAGTGGATGTGGAGGCACAGGCACTTGCAATCTCCTCCATTGCAATGACATAACAGACTGTATCCATCCCTCCACCACCGTATTCTTCAGGGATTGTAATACCCATAAGCCCCAGCCCTCCCATCTCATCTGTTAAAGAGGAGGGGATGTCGCCAGCTGCATCTATCTTCTCTGACAGAGGTCTTATCTTATCACTGGCAAACTTCCTCACAACTTGCTGTAACATCTTCTGTTCTTCAGTGAGATAGAGATTCATATCATTCTTATTTCTTTTTTGCCACTGACTTTCACTGACAAAGCCAATAGAATTCAGGAGTCAGGAGTCAGAATAAAAAATAAAATAAATGTCTCTTTTATTCTGAAATTCTGTATTCTGCCTTTTATAAAGTCTGTGTAAGTCTGTGGCTAATTACTCTGTAGCCTTTTTCGTCCTTTTGTATATGTCCCCATGGGATTTCATCCTCATGCTCCCATATTAGGAGATAATTATAGCAGTATGCCTCATCCAATAATATCACTTTTTTATTAATAACCTCCAATGGATATAGGTCCCATCCCATTGTCCAGTTGGGCTTTAGATGGGCTGTAGTCGGTATGAGGTCTCCGAGATAGACTCCCTTATTCCCTTCGGATTCAAAAAAGACAATCTGATGTCCATCACAATGTCCCCCTGTCCTTTCTACAGATATTCCCGGCATAATCTCTTCTCTCTTATTTACAAATTTGAGTAATCCTGCCTCTTTGATGGGAAGATAATCCTCTTTTAGGTAGGATGACCTTGTCCTTATATTTGTATTATTGGCATCCTCCCAGTCTTTCCTCTGAACTATGTGAATGGCATTTGGGAAGGTTGGCTTTAAGATACCATTTGAATCAATATATGTGCAGCCTCCGCAATGATCAAGATGGAGATGGGTAAGAATTACATAATCAATATCCTCAGGTTTTAAATATAGGTCTTTTAGTTGTTCTATGAAAGACCTCTTCCTTCTAATATCGTATAGCTCAATATCCCTTTTATCAATCTTTGTCCCGATGCCTGTGTCAATTATAATATTTTTTTTAAAGTGTTTTATCAGAAGAGAGTTAAGCCCCAGCCTTATCCTGTTCAGTTCATCTGATGGTTTTAACTTTTTCCACAGGGTCTTTGGCACTACGCCAAACATACTCCCGCCATCCAGGCTGAACTCGCCATCACTTATAATATGAAGCTCCATCTGACCGAATTTCATTTGAGGGGGCTTGTTCATGTCAAGGAAATTATAAAAATTACCACGGATTTATCACGGATGGACACAGACAAGATAAATCCTTTTACTTTTTCTGTGTTTACCCTGTTAGATATTTGCTGTTGAATGGGGATAATTCCATTGAATATCTATTATCTAACAGGGTTTATCCGTGTCCTTCCGTGGTTTTATTATGTTTTTGTTCTGGTTTATGATACTTAAGTCCCCTCTGACCGGTGTATAAACACCTTGGACGGATGAGACGATTATTCTCATGCTGTTCTATCACATGGGCTGTCCAGCCTGTAATCCTGCCTGCCACAAAGACGGGAGTAAATAACTCTATGGGTATGCCCATCAGATAGAAGGCAGAGGCAGAGTAGAAATCCAGATTTGGATATAGCCCCTTCTCCTTTGACATTACATCTTCTATGATACAGGAGATTTTATACCATTCTGTCTGATCCGAACGCTCTTCCAATTCTCTGCTGTATCGCTTGATTATATCTGACCTGAAATCCCCCTTTTTATAAACCCTATGACCGAAGCCAGGTATCCTCTTCTTTCGTGCAAGGGCATCCTTGATCCAGACTTCCGCCTTACTTGATTCTCCAATATTGAGAAGCATCTGCATGACCCTTTCATTTGCCCCTCCGTGGAGTGAACCCTTCAGTGTCCCGATAGCAGAAGTGATGGCTGAGTGCATATCCGAAAGGGTTGATGCTGTTACCCTCGCAGAGAATGTAGATGCATTGAACTCATGTTCTGCGTAAAGGATGAGGGATACATTAAGTGCTTTAGCTATAAAGTCTTCAGGGATATCTCCATTTAGCATATAGAAAAAGTTTTGGGTATGAGAGAGTTTTGGATCCGGGTGGATAGGCTCTTTACCATGAAGTATGCGGTAGATAGATGTTATAACGGTAGGTATACTGGTTATGAGCCTTATAGCCTTTCTGATATTCGCATCATGGGAATTATCAGCAACATCCGGGTCATAGAGGGCAAGGATAGAGACTGCACTCCTTAAGACATCCATAATATTGCTGGTTCTGGGTAGTCTCCTGATGATATGGAGAATATCTTCTGGGACAGGTCTCTCCTGAGATAATCTGGAGATGAAATCTTCAAGTCCTTTATGGTCGGGAAGCTTACCGAAGATGAGTAGATATGCCACCTCCTCAAAGGTGGCATTTTCTGACAGGTCTTCTATGCTGTAGCCGCGGTAGATGAGACCTGTCTCATGCTCGACACTACAGATAGAGGAGGTATCTGCAATAATATCTTCAAGTCCTGGACTCACCTCTGGTTTCATAGAAAATTATAAAAACAACCGCAGATGGAACACAGAAATGTCATTCTGAACCCTTCGCTCTTGTCATCTGTGAAAATCTGTGGTTAAAAGTATATCTTTGTTCATGTTTTTCCTGGTTCATATCTCAAAAGCTTATAAAGCTCCTCCCGAGTTTGCATCCTGTCAATAAACCCCTTCTGGGTGCCGCTTTTCTTTAATTCTGTCAATGCCTCCTCCATTGCCTTCATAGCTACCCTGAAGGCGGTCAGTGGAAAGATGACAATGGAGTAACCCATCTCTTCAAACTCTCTAACAGATATATATGTGGTTTTACCGAACTCGGTCATATTAGCCATTAAGGGAATACTCTTTACCTTTTTTGCAAATATCTCAAACTCCCTTTTTGACTCCAGTGCCTCGGGGAAGATTACATCTGCACCTGCCCTTATATATCGGTTTGCCCTTTCTATTGCATCTTCAAGACCGTTAATTGCCCTTGAATCTGTCCTAACTATAATCAGAAAATCAGGGTTCTCTCTTGCATCACAGGCTATCCTTATTTTTTCTTCCATGTCTTGAGCAGGAATTACCTTTTTCCCCGGAAGGTGGCCACATCTCTTTGGAAACTCCTGGTCTTCTATGTGGATACCTGCAACATCCACACTCTCAAATGCCCTCACTGTCCTTGCTATATTCGGTAAATCCCCGAAACCTGTATCTGCATCTGCTATGGCAGGGATATTGACAGCACTGGCAATATAGCCTGCCTGCTGGACAACCTCTGTCATGGTTAGTAAACCGATGTCAGGGACACCTGCCATACCATTGGACAACCCTGCCCCTGAAATATAGACTGCATCAAATCCGACTTTCTCTATAAGCAGGGCTGTAGCAGCATTAAATGCCCCCGGCATAACTACTGTACCTTTTTTAATAAGCTGCCTGAAATGTGAAGTTTTTCGTTCCATTATTCTACAAAAAGGAGTGGTATTATCTCTCCCATATCCTTTATATCCTCCAGATGCCAGAGTTTATTGAGAATTTTATTTGCCTGTCCTGTGGAAAGAAGACCTGTTGCCATAGCCCTGAACTTCGCCTCCACTTCTTTATCTGTCATCGGGTTTTTTGGATGTCCTTTGGGATGGGTAATCATCTTTGAAAATTTCCTCCCATTTTTTGTGACAATCTCTATCAGATTTGGCATTGCCTCTGGGTATTGTCTATTTAAATCTGCATCACTGCCAATTTTAATCTTCCCCATTAATTTGTGCAATATTGGGTCTTTTATCCTTCCTTCTGAAAACTGGTCTAATCCCACCTCCCCATCTATCAATGCGACGGCTATACAGTATGGGAGACTGTGGTCAGCAGTCTCCCTTGTCTTAGGGTTCCACTTCTCCATCCCTGAGCCTATAATCTCATAGCAGGCATCAAATGTCTTAACCTCTATGGATTCTATTGTGTCCATATCCCTTATCTCATCCTTAAGCCTCAGGGCAGCTTCTACGGCACTCTGTGCGTGGTATTCAACAGGGTAGAACTTTATATAGGTATCCAGTATCTTAAACGGTTTTTCCATCCCGCCGAATTCTTCAAGTTCAAATGGACCTGATACTAATTTCATGAAACCCTTCTCCCCCTCAAATATCGGGGCAGGTCCTGTCATTCCATGTCTTGCCAGTATTGCAGCGAATACAGCATTTCTTGCCGTATTGCCAAAGGCACACCCCTTCCACATTGACAGTTCACCCACCCTCGTCTGCCTCATGGCTATATTTGCAACACCTGAAAGTCCAAGGGTATGAACAGTCTGCTCTACACTCAGGTTCATTAATTTTGCAGCTACAAGCCCGCTTGAAAATGCCCCATATGTAACATGGTCCCAGCCCCTATTCCTTATAGATGCGGCATCGCATAACCTGCACTGTATTTCATAACCAATAACAATGGCAGTTATCAACTCCTTGCCATTAGCCCTTTCTG
>Ga0209212_1002644_pt1 | contig 24952 bp, 23 predicted proteins | sample RifGroC2_FD_183996 | JGI IMG/M metagenome (GOLD analysis project Ga0209212, IMG submission 183996) | Groundwater microbial communities from Rifle, Colorado, USA - Groundwater C2 (SPAdes) (version 2) | ecosystem: Environmental > Aquatic > Deep subsurface > Groundwater | place: Rifle, Colorado... | reverse complement strand
GGTTGACGGGCATGGATATGGGGTGGTAGAATACTCGAACAATTGATGCGGGGTAGAGCAGAGGTAGCTCGTCGGGCTCATAACCCGGAGGTCAGTGGTTCGAATCCACTCCCCGCTACTATTCTCCAGACGACCAGAAATGGTCGTTTTTGGTTTAAACATGCGTTAATTCCTTGAACTATTTAGTTGAGAAGAGAGATTTATGTTAACTCCTAAACGGGTCTCTTCTGGTGATAGATTAAGGGTATCATTCCGATGATTACAATTCAATATATCAATATTGGTAGGTTCAGAACCCGAACCTATCCATATCGATAGGTTTTGGGGATTTGGACGTACTTATATTAGAAAAACTCAAGAAAATGATCACTCTTATGGTACCTCTTTGAAAAGAACACTCCACTCAGGCTCGAAGAAAGAGAAAAGACGAGCCTTCGCTTTATAAAAATCGGTTCAAAATTTTCCGTTAGCTCCTCGGATTCGGGATTCAGACTCGTAACCTTGTGGTCAGTGGTTCGAATCCACTCTTCGGCACAATCTGTGTATGGTTTAGCCACTTTAACAATTAAGACCTAACGAGGGCATATCAGTTTTTGTTTACTATAAAATCTCAATGCGATCCACCTGGACCTGCGAACCGTTGTAGTCAGGCACATTACTGAATAATGTGCCATAAAGATGCACGATCTTGCCACTGTTGCGTAGCGCTTCGATCTGAGCCTTTACCGCTGGATACATTGAATCAATACCAAAGTAGATTACTTGCCCCAGAGACTGCCACTCGAAGTAATCATCATATTGTGAACCAGGCTTTGTATTCTTGATGACGCCCCACCAATCAGTTATCTTCTCCGCTGTACCTGGGGTCACGAAACTGCTTGGTGTATTTTCTTCCGTGGCACTTGGGGTCACGATATTTTCAGGGGTATTTTCTTCCGCGGGAACTGGTGTCGCGAAATAATCAAGGATATTTTCATCTGTACTACGACCTCTTTCTTCTATCGACTGTGGCATGTAGCCTGATAGAGCTAATGCAATTGCCAGGATAATTATTCCAATTACCCCAGTCATCCGAATCATTTTATATAATATGCTCCTTCATTTAACATTTATTTACATTAGATTTCGTTTGTGAAAACTGATAAATTAATTATCTAAGTAATCCGTCGAATGTATTTTAACAAACATGATAAACTGAGGTTATGCCAAAAGCCAGAGACTATCACCTCAGCGAAGAAGAATTGGCCGCGATAGAAACGGCCATCCATCATGATAGACGTCCTGAAGTGCGAGTAAGATGTAGCGCCATTCGCCCCCTTCATCTTGGACATAAACCGGAACAAGTTGCTGAAATGCAAGCGGTCAGCAAGCCAACCATCTATGGCTGGATTGATCGTTGGAACAGTGGCAAAGTGGAAGGGTTAGCGAACAAACCTAAAAGTGGGCGCCCACTGAAAGCCAACGATGAATACAGTTTGGCATTAGAGGATGTAATTGACAAAGCGCCTTCGGAATTTGGATATGACTTTGCGCTCTGGACGATTGATCGTTTGCGAGCGCATTTGGAGAAAAAGACGAAAATCGATCTGAGTGAAAGCCGGTTTGGGGCTTTGCTCAAACGGAAAGGGTATCGATATCGGCGACCGAAGCAGGATCTAGGCCATTTGCAGGATAAGGATGCTAAGGCCGAAGCGGCCAAATTGTTGGAAGAGTTAAAAAAAAGGTCCTCGGAGACGATTTCAAGCACATCTTTATGGACGAAACAACGGTAACGTTGGACCCGCCGTTGCGGGCCTGCTGGATGAAAATCGGCCAGCAGAAACGCATGCCGGCGACCCGGCCAGGAGAAAAACAGAAGCGGCATATTTTTGGTGGGTACAACTGGTTGGAAGATACGATCACCTGGACCATGGCGCAGATCAAGAATAGCGCGACCTTCATCAGCTTTATTGAAGAATTGCTGGTGAAGCGGTATCCGACTGGACGGGTCGTGTTGGTGTTGGATAATGCTTCCTACCATAAGAGTGCCTCAGCATTGGCAGCCTTGAGTTTGTTTGAACATCGCGTGATGATCATTTGGTTGCCACCTTATTGCTCTGACCTGAACCCGATTGAACGTTTCTGGCGTTTCCTGAAAGATCGAGCCTGTGCCAATAAACTCGAGGATAATATGGATGAAGTCGTGAAATCAGCAGAAAAGATCATGAGCGCACAAAATAATCCAGCTAACGATTTGCGTTACCGTGTTTCTAAAAACTTATGACGGATTACTTAGTTACCATTAGTACCAGTATAGCCCAACTCCGAAGAGATATCATTAGCCACTCGTATTACAAATTTAGACAATTCAGGGACTTTATCGAGGGTGACACGCGAAGCGGGTCCAGACATGCTGATACCGGCAATTACCTTTCGTGTATGATCAAATATCGGCGCGGCAATACAACGCACCCCCATATAGCGTTCTTCATCATCAAGGGCATAACCTTGTGCCCGAACCTGCTGTAAATGGATCTGAAGTGCATTCACATCGGTAATCGTTCTTGGTGTCAAAGCGGATAGTGGAGCACTCATGATTATTCTTTGAGATGCTGCTTCAGGTAAAAATGCAAGAAGAGCCTTACCACCTGCAGTGGCATGCATAATATAAATTATGCCTGTATCATTGGTTACAGCTAACGGCGAAGGGCTCGCCTCGTAATCTATGCAGATTGCATGGTTGTTGGTAAGGATAAACAGATTTGTGCTTTCTCCTGTCTCTTTTGAAAGACGTTTCAAATAGGGCTTAGCGATTGCACGAAAATTAATGCCATCCAAAGCTCTTCGACTTAATTCGATTACCCTTAATCCAAGTGAATAGCGTTTGTTTATTGGGTCCTGCACCACATAATTTCTTTTCAGTAATGTACCCAATAATCGATGTACTGTACTTCGATCAACAATTAATATTTTAGCTAGTTCAGGTAGACCCATGGGCTCCTTTGCCTGGCTGATGATTTCCAATAGTTGAAGACCTCGATCCAAAGATTGAATGAGAGTCCTTTGGTCGTTCAATAAAGTTGAATTGTTTTCGGCGCTCATAAACCCTTATTGTTTTTCCCACTCATATTATATCCTGTATTGCACATAATGCAATAAGATTAAGATTGGGTTTTGTCGATCGCGTCCTTTCAAGTTTCTTAATAATTATATCACTCCTGCACATGGTTGAAAAATTTACCCCTTGAATCAGGTTTTTCTCGCATTTAACGCCCACAAAATGTCCCAAAAGTGCTATTCAGCCAGAAAAAAGCGAGATAGTATTATTCAATTCATTTTCCTTGCACCAAAATGCACGAATTGTTGTTGATATATGCTTGACAGCGGTCTTAATTATATATACAATGATATTGCACTCTGCGCAATGAATCCCATAAAATAAATCGAACATTTTTGAGGCTTCATGGCTTACTTTGATGCGAACGTCTTTGTGGGTCGCTGGCCGCTTGAAAAGCTCGCCTACAACAACGTTGACGGCCTGCATGCAAACATGTGTCGCCTGGGCATCGACAGAGCTTTGGTTGCTCATACTATCGCATGGCAAAACTCGCCGGCGTTAGGGAATCGCATGCTGATGGAAGCGATAAATATATACTCCGATTTGGAGCCTTGCTGGGTGATTACTCCTGGTTTACAGGTGGAGGAGCGAGGCGGCTTAAAGGCGTTATTTGAGGAAATGGCCCATTATGATGTGCGTGCGGTTCGCCTTTTCCCCCGCGATCATGTGTTTTCACTTACTGAAAAGATGTCGGTTGAGTTGCTAAATGTACTCAACCGACATCATTATCTGGTGATTATTGACCTGGATCAAATTTTCACTCAAAGTGGTTTGTATGATTATAGCGCTGGCAGCCTGGAAGTCCTTAACGAGCTCTGCAGTCATTATCCGGATGTGTCGTTTTTATTAACGAAGGTTGGCTATAGAGCATTCCAAATTTTATTTCCTTTAATACAAACCCATTCCAACTTATATTTGGATTTATCCTTTTTTGCCACCCATCAAGGTGTTGAGGTCGTGGTAGAGAGTTTGGGTGCAGAACGACTTCTCTTTGGAACCGGGCAGCCTTTGATCGATCCCGGTGGGGCTTTGTTGCGGTTGACATCCGCTAGTATTTCTGAAGCAGATATCCAGAAAATTGCGGGACGAAACCTAGAGCAGTTACTCGGCCGTGCTCAATTTGATTCCCTTCCTAAAAGTCGGACCATTACCACAACCAAAATTAAAAATAATTCGGTAGCAAAAAGATGGAGCGAAATTCCGCTGGATATCGAAATTGTTGATGCCCACGTTCATATGGGTCCCTACCACAAGTTTTATATCCCGCAAAACTCACCAGAGGATATGCTCCACGTGATGGATCACCTGCACATAGCTCAATCTTGTGTCTCCAGCCATTTGGCCATTTCTGGCGATTGGTATACCGGTAACCGATTGACCGCTCAGGCTGTAACTGCCCATCCTGATCGCTTCATCGGTTATGTGGTGGTCAGCCCAAACGAGCCTGATTTGATAGAACCAGAATTGAAACAGGCTTTCGATGAATGGGGATTCAAGGGAATAAAGCTTGTACCGGATACACACCTCCAGCCGATAGGATCCGATGGGTACCAACCAGTTTTCAAATTCGCATCACATAGGCAATGTCTTGTTCTTGTTCATACCTACCATGGTTCGCGGTTCGATGATCCGCAACTCTTTGGAAGTGTGGCAAAACAATACCCTGAGGTCCCTATCCTTATGGTACATAGCGGTGCTCTTACTACTGCGTTTGAAGGTGCTATCACATTAGCAAAAGACAATAAAAACTTGTACCTCGACATTAGTGGTTCATTTATTACTGCCGATTGGATCGAGCGAATGGTATTGGAAATTGGCGCCGATCGGGTCTTGTTCAGCTCAGATCAGCCGTTTATCGATCCCCGTTACAGCCTTGGGAGATTATTGAATGCGAATCTTTCAATGGATGCTCTCGCCCAAGTTATTGGTGGAAATATCAAGCGGTTGCTTTATACCCACACCCATAACCATAGGTTCAAGCATTCGGAAATATTATCAAACTAGGCTTGTAAACTATTAGGAGGAAAAGCATGCGTACACCAACTTTAGAAGAATTATGCCGTGGTTTGAAAGAATCCTACCCTGCTGCACTTACTGACATCATGGATACTGAATACAAACTCCATAATCAGTGGTTAGGCCCGGAGATCAGACCTCTGGTTCCTGAAATGCGGGTTGCTGGTCCAGCTTTCACAATGCGTTGGGTTAACGATCCGGAAATTGTTGAGGATGCAGCATACGAAGAGATGGCCAAGCGGTTGGTAGATGAGCTGCATCCCTGGGTTGTGCCGGTGATCGATACCTCCAAATGCAAAAACGCTGGCTACTGGGGAGAACTTATGTGCACCATCTGTGCTGAGCATGGTGTGGAAGGTGCTGTAATTGATGGCGGTGTTCGCGATCCCTATTATATATACAAAGCTGGTTTCAACATGTTCGCGGCTTTCCCATGCCCATTAGAGGCTAACTTTAATCGTTCCAGGTTGGAGAGTATTCAGAAACCCATCTTTATAAACGATGTCGTAATCCACCCTGGAGATTTTATTATGGGCGATTTTGGGGGAGTTGTCGTCATTCCGAAGGAAATTGTGACAGATGTGTATTTCAAAGCTCGCGAGCTAATCCAAAAAGAGAGTGATACGCGGAAACTGATCCGTGAAGGTGCTAGTGTCAAAGAGATGTTAAAAGCCGGTGGGCGTCTTTAGCTAAATCCACAGAGAGAGAATACTGTGACGAACCTTAAGGCTGTTGTTACGGATTATGTTGAACCCGATCTAACTTGGGAAACTGACCAGTGCAAAGAAATGGGCGTCGACTTATTTTCATATCAAATGAAAACCGCCAGCGCTGATGAATTAATCAAAATAACACATGATGCCGATGTAATTGTGGTCAACATGGCTCGGATGGATGCTCGTGTAATTGGAGGAATGGACCGATGTAAGTTGATCATTCGGCACGGAATCGGCTATGACAATGTCGATCTGGAAGCGGCAACATCCAAGCGAATACAGGTAGTAAATATCCCGGATTATTGTGTTCAAGAAGTTGCAGAACAGGCAGTGACATTATTGATGGCTTGCCAACGAAAATTGCTCCACCAAAACCAATTATTGTATGAATCCTCTGAGAGTGGGCAATGGCGATTTACTAACATCTATCCAATTTATCGGATTGCAGGTAAGACCATTGGCATCGTCGGCTTTGGCCGAATTGGAAGCACAGTATATCGTATGCTGCAGGGTTTTGGTACCCGGTTTATCATCACCGATCCCTATATTAGTGAAATCCGTCAGAAAGAATATGGAATACATACTTCTCCATTTGAGCAACTGCTACGGGAAGCGGATATGATCACGATCCACGTCCCTTTAAAGTGGGGAGAAACCTACCATTTGTTCGATACACCTCAGTTTGAACTAATGAAACCCACGGCCATCCTGGTTAATACTTCTCGTGGGGGGGTAGTCAATTTGGAAGCTCTCGATCTGGCTCTCAAACAGGGCAAACTGGCAATGGTGGGCATTGATGTGTATGAACAGGAACCGCCCTCAGATGATTTTCCCTTATTAATTAATCAAAAGGCTATCTGTACGCCACACCTTTCGTGGTTATCAGAAGAATCTGGAATCGCCATTCGCCAAAAGATCGTCGAGGATATTCGCCGGTTCCTTAATGGGGAGAAACAACTTCATCCAGTAAATATGGTTGATTCAGTCGTTGCCAGATAGATAAGGAAGGAGATTGCATGAAACGACCTGAAACGATGCTGGGATTATATAAGACAGCCAAGGGTGTTGGCAATATGGAGCTTCGCGAAGCACCTGTACCGCGCCCCAGAGCAAATGAAGTCTTACTGGAAATAAAGGCGGCTGGTATTTGTGGCACCGATATCCACATCCGCCATGATAAGTTCCCCTATTGGCCTCCGGTCATCATGGGTCATGAGTTTTCTGGTGTAATCGTTGAAGCAGGAAATGAAGTTACCAACTTTAAACAAGGTGAACGAGTCGTCGCAGAGCCACATACTCGCGCTTGTGGAAAATGTGAATTATGCCGATCTGGAAATCCGCAGCTATGTAGTTCCAAGCGTTCACCTGGTTGGGGAATAGATGGTGCATTCGCAAAATACTTGGTGATGCCAGAACACTTGCTTCATCACTTTCCAGACTCGATGACATTTGAGGAAGCCGCAATAGTCGAACCCGCCGCAAATGCGGTACAGGATGTTCTTGAGCGTGGCAAAGTTGTCGGAAATGATACTGTGGTTATATTTGGCCCTGGACCGATTGGCCTGTTGGCGTTAATGGCTGCCCGAGCGGGGGGAGCAGGGAAGACCATCATGGTAGGCACAACCTTTGACCAGGCTATGAGACTACCGAAGGCTAAAGAACTTGGAGCCGATGAGATTATCTTGGCTGATCAACAGGATGCCGTCAAGGAAATATTACGGATGACCAATGGCCGGGGTGCAGATCTGGTTGTGGAAGCATCTGGTGCACCGCGGGCGATTGCTTCAACATTTGAAGTTGTGCGCCGAATGGGACGGATAAGCCAGATTGGTTTAACAGGACGGGATGAGATCACCATCCCCTGGGATAAAGCAGCTTGGAAAGTATGCGATTTGTATTTCAATATGAGCACTGGTTACACATGTTGGGACAGAGCGATTGGATTAATTTCTTCGAAAAAAATGGATGTTGCCAAGATAATCAGCCATACCGCAAAGCTTGAAGATTGGGAACAGATTTTTGATGCGATTGAAAGACAAGAGGCACTTAAAGTGGTTTTTGTGTTCTGAGAGGAATAAAATGACCTGTTCAGGTAACATTCAACAAAAAACACAGCAATTTCTGATGGACTTAATCAGCATCCCATCAACACGCGGGAATGAGGGTCCTGCAAGTCGATATGTTCATTCAAAAATCAAACCATACGTGGATCGATGTGAATTAGTTCCAATCGATGATTCCCTCATGGATGATCCGGATTACGCCTTCCCTCTGCCCAATTTCACTTATAAAAACACCCCCAATGTCGAATGCATCATCAAGGGTACGGGCGAAGGACCAAAGATTGTGTTTAATGCCCATTTGGATGTTGTGCCTCCATCCGAGGGCCATATCGATCCGTTCACGCCGCGCGTAGAAAATGGTGTCATTTATGGTCGTGGAGCCAGCGACGATAAAGGGCAATCCGCCATTATGTATGCTCTTGCGCTGCTACTTCGCGAAAAAGGAATTCATCCCAAGGGAGATCTAATTTTCCACTTCGTGGTGGAAGAAGAAAATGGCGGTAACGGCACTTTGGCAATGGTACGGCGTGGTGTTAAGGCTGATGCTGCCATCATATTAGAGTCCACTGACCTTGCCGTATTTCCCGCTGTCCGCGGTGCTGTTTGGTTTGAGCTAAAGGTCTTTGGCCGAGCGGCTCACAGTGGTAATGTCCAGGGAAGGATCAGCGCGTTGGACAAAGCCTTTGATGCCATTCAAATAATGCGAGATTATCATGATCAGTTACTTGCAGAATCCCGGCATCTTCCCCTTTTTGACCAGTATCCTGACCCCATGCCGTTGACAATAGGACAATGTCAGGCGGGTACCTGGCCCGCCAGCGTTCCAGCCCTGGCGGTATTGAAAGGTCTAATCGGGTTTTTGCCGAATAAGAACCGGCATGAAGTACAAGCTGAACTACGCCAGGCTTTACTTGAGAATGGAGATGAATGGCTGCGGGAGCATTTTGAATTGACATTCCCCATGTTGAATAATGACGGTCATAGCCTTCCCGTTGATCATCCCCTGGTTACCGGCCTAGTCAAGTCTATTCAAAAGTACGGTTTACCTGGGCAGGTTCAAGCAATGACCGCTGCCTGTGATGGTTGGTTGTATAACAATCAGGCAGGCATTCCTACGGTGATATTTGGACCAGGATCTCTGGTATATGCGCATTCAAAAGACGAACAAATCTGTCTTAAAGATATTCTTGCGGCTGCTGAAATCCTAGCAGATTTCATTCAGGATGATTCTATTATGGCACTGTTGTAGAGGAGTCGAATTATGGCGCATTTCTCACGTATAGAAGTTTTGAATGAAATATACCGACTCGGAATTGTTCCGGTTTTCTATAATGTCAACATTGAGACCGCTAAAAAAGTTATTGATGCCTGCGTCGATGGCGGGGCTCGTGTAATTGAGTTTACTAATCGGGGCGACAATGCCTATCGGGTGTTTTCAGATCTGGTGTTGCATTATTCTAAAGAAAATCCCGATGTAATATTGGGAGTTGGCTCGGTCGGCGACCCGGCCACAGGTGCAATTTTCTTGGCCAGCGGTGCAAATTTTGTGGTTGGTTCAGTCTTTAATCCGGACCTTGCTAAGATCTGTAATCGTAAGAAAGTCACCTATTGTCCCGGATGCGGTAGCGCTACAGAGATCTCACAGGCTGAAGAACTCGGCGTTGAAATTGTAAAGGTATTTCCAGGGGATTCAGTGGGCGGGCCGAAATTTGTAAAGAGTATTCTTGGCCCCACTCCCTGGACACGCATAATGCCGACCGGTGGTGTGGAAGCCAATGAAGAGAGTATCACTACTTGGTTCAAAGCCGGCGTGGCTGTTGTGGGTATCGGATCCGATCTGATACGTAAAGACTGGGTGCAAACTGAGAACTTTTCAGCGATCACTGAATTGACTGCCAAATGTCTGGAATGGTCACGAGCAGCCCGTGGGTTAAAAGTTTTCACCGGGGTCGAACATGTTGGGCTATATCCACTACCTGGAATCCAAGGGATGGACATGGCCGAATGGTACAAATCTGTTTTTGATTTTGATATCAAAGAAGGTAATTCCAGCATTTTTGTTCAAGGTGCTGGCTCAGGACGGCTTGAAATATCCAAATCTGATACCACTTCACGTGCACATATCGCCATATCCGTGTCTAATTTCGAGGTTGCAGTGGAGGCACTCAAAGCGCGAGGGATTGAATTGGAGGAACTAATTATCAAGAGCACGTCAAAAGCTGTTTACCTGAAACAAGCCGATCCGGCAGGTCACCGGGTTCATTTATTATGGCGCAAATAAAGCAGTAAAGTATTTATGAAGGAAAGTACCATGAAACAGCAAATTGTTACATTCGGAGAAATTATGCTCCGGTTGAAGGCCCCGGGCACAGAGTGTTTCTTTCAATCACCAATTCTGGAAGCCACTTTTGGCGGTGGTGAAGCTAACGTCGCGGTGTCGTTAGCGAATTTCGGACTGCCAGTTTCATTCGTCTCAGTTCTCCCCAATAATGTGCTGGCTGACGCATGTATCGCTGATTTACGCCGTTTTGGAGTAGACACTTCCAATATTCTCCGTCAGGGATCTCGGATGGGTATCTATTTCTTGGAGGCGGGCGCAAACCAACGCCCGTCTGTAGTGGTCTATGATCGAGCGGGATCTTCCATTGCCACAGCAGTTACTGGCACAATGGATTGGGAGAGGATATTTTCCGATGCAGATTGGTTCCACCTGACGGGGATCACCCCTGCTATCAGCCAGAGTGCAGCAGACTTGTGCCTTGAAGCACTTAAGGTCGCTCGCGCTCATTCCATCACGATCTCGTGTGATTACAACTACCGCAAGAATCTTTGGAAATATGGAAAATCTGCCCAATCTGTGATGAGAGAAATCGTTAGCTTGGTAGATGTTGGTATTGCCAATGAGGAAGACTGCCAGAAAGCTCTGGGGATTGAAGTGGAAGCCAGCGTCTCCAACCAATCGGTTGAGAGTGGCCACCTGGATATGGCTCACTACGACAAGCTATGTAAGAAAATGCTGGAAACTTTCCCCAACCTCAAAAAACAGGCGATTACATTACGAGAGAGTATCAGCGCAGATCAGAACGGTTGGTCAGCTTGTTTATACAATAGCCAAGATTTTTGGGTCAGCAGGAAATATGACATTACAGATATCGTCGATCGAGTTGGAGGCGGCGATGCATTCGCAGGCGGTTTGATCTATGGCCTGAAAAAGAATATGTCGGATAAAGATGCCCTCGAGTTTGCAGTGGCTGCCTCCTGTCTCAAACATTCAATTCCCGGCGACTTTAATCGGGTCAGTGTTGCTGACGTAGAGCGATTGATGAAGGGTGATGTTTCTGGACGAGTGCAACGATAGCCTCTACTAATGCTAAGTGTTATCGATCAATTCGGAGGAATGTAATGGAAAAGTTAGTTTTTAGAACCATCCCTGGTCCAAAATCAGCAGAAATTATTGAGAAATCCCGCCAATGTGAGCCACCTTGTTCGGTGGATCAGACTCCGATTGTATGGGATCACGGCCAAGGGGTATGGGTTTGGGATGTGGATGGCAATCTATATATTGATTTTACTTCTGGTGTGCTGGTAAGTAATTTAGGACATAACCACCCGGAATTGGTGTTTGCCATACAGAACCAGGCCCCCAGAATGATGAATTGCTACTCGTTTCCAACACCGGAACGTGTAGCAGCTGCGTACCGCCTTAAGGATATGCTACCTAGTAACCTCGACCGGGTCTTTATGTTAAGTACTGGAGCAGACGCTACCGAAGCTGCCCTAAGAATAGCCCGTCGTTATAGCGGCAAACAAGAAATTTTGGGTTTTTATGGCGGTTTCCATGGTCGTACTTATGGTGCCATGGGGGTGGCAGGAAGCATGAGCACCCGCCGTCATTTTGGGGTGCCAGTTCCTGGTGGCATTATGGCGCCTTATGGATATTGTTACCGCTGTTTCTATGGAAAAACCTATCCCGATTGTGATATGTACTGTCTTAAGATGCTTGACCGCGTCATCGAATCAACCTCGTCGGGCGATCTGGGAGCAGTGATTGTTGAACCTTATCAGGGAACAGCCGGATTTGTTTTCCCGCCGGAAGGGTGGCTAAAGTCCCTCGAAGATTGGGCGCGCGTACGTAATGTTCTGTTAATTATTGATGAGGTTCAGGCCGGCTTTGGTAGAACCGGTAAGATGTTCGCCATTGAATGGGAAGATGTTCATCCCCAATTGCTCTGCCTCGGTAAAGGGATGGGGAGTGGTATCCCGGCTTCAGCTGTATGTGGTGAATCAAAAGTTATGGAATGCATGAAACCTGGAGAACTGTCAAGCACCTGGGGGGGGAATCCCTTAGCAAGCGCAGCTGTATTGGCAGTTTTAAATACCATGGAAAATCAAAAGCTCCCAGAAAATTCACGAATTATGGGTGAATATTTGAAAGCGCGCTTTATGGAAATGAAATCGCGATTCCCATTCATTGGTGATGTGCGTGGGAAAGGCCTTGTGCTTGGTATAGAGTTTGTTAATCCAACTGACCAGTTTACACCTTTACCAGAAATCACCCATAAGGTTGTAATGGGCTGCGCAGAGCACGGGGTTTTACTAGGTAAGTTGGGGCTTTATGGCAATGTGATCCGAATTGCCCCTCCGCTCATAATTACACAAGCGGAACTTGATGTTGCACTTGATGTCTTTGAAGGTGTGTTCAACGCATTGTCATCATGATAGAAAATTAATTAAGGAGGTTGAATATGGATCAAAGTATTCCAAACCCTGCACAGACGGATGTCCCATATTTGATTGATGACTTTCATAATATGCCTTACCGGTATCTTGGCCGGTCAGGTTTGCAGGTGTCAAATATTGGATTAGGTACCTGGAAATTTGGTTACCCGGAAACAGGGGATGGTTCACGGGTAGATGAGAAGGTTGCGTTCCAGATTTTTGACCGTGCAATTGAGTTGGGCGTAACCTTTTGGGACACCGCAAACCGCTATAACTTTGGTGCCGGTAATTCAGAACGGGTTATCGGTAGATGGTTGAGTAATAACCCAGATCAACGTAGAAATGTAGTGCTAGCCACCAAGGTCTTTGGTGGGATGGATGGATACACCCCGAACCACTGCCGGTTAGGCCGTGTAAACATTCTAGAATCAGTCTATGCCTGTCTGGATCGTCTGCAATCGGACAGTATTGACCTTCTCTATTTCCATTTCTACGAACCGGTTACTCCAGTCGAAGAGAGTCTTTCAGTGATTGAGGACCTGGTCCGACTGGACCTCATTCGCTATTTTGCAGTTTCTAACTTTACTTTGGATCAGTTGCGCTTATATCAAGCCGCCGAGCCAAATTTTTCTATACGTAGTAGGGTAATTGCCGTTCAAAACCAGTACGATATTCTTAATCTGGAGACAAACCAACCTGGTGTGCTGGAGTATTGCCAACGAACTGGGATTTCTTTCGTTGCCTTCTCACCCCTGGGACGAGGTTTACTGACATCGCGGTATCTACTAAAGACAAAAGTAGGTCCAGGGGATCGTTTATTTGATGAGGGGACCCTTGATAAAGATATACCGCCTGAAACTTACCTGCGGCTAACAAAGCTGGCTGAATTTGCGAAAGAATTGGGGCTTGAAGTCAATCAATTGGCCCTTGCTTATATGCTCAAGATTCCTGGGATGGGTCCAGTAATTCCGGCATCATCAACGGTTCAACAGTTAGAGTCGAATGCTGCAGCAGGCAAGGTTGTTCTTACTCCTGAACAAAAAGAACAGGTAAAGAAAATCATTACTCCTGCAAGCCATGCAAGTTAACCGGCATTTACCTTGTTTCAGGTTGTATTTCAGCTAGATATTGCGGGAAATGAGAGGTGTTTCGAAATCAATGCAATTTTCTGCTGACCTAATTGAAAGTATGACGGGAAATAGGATTAAAGGGATTTCTATTGGGAGCGAAAACCGATGAGTAAGATAAGAGTAGGGATTATCGGAGCTGGTTGGGCAGGTAGAACTCATGCCGAGGCCTTACGCTATGCGCCTGAAGCAGAATTAGTAGCAATTGCTGATCCGAAATTCGAGCTGTCAGGGACTGACGCAAATGCAACGATGGATTTGGACAAGAGGTATGGGGTTGAGTTAATCGCCAGCCCTGATGAGCTGATCGAGAGAAAAGATATCGACGCAATCTTTATTGCCTCTCCTCATCAATATCATTGTCCTCAGGCCATTCATTGTGCAAAAACAGGAAAGCACGTATTTGTCGAAAAACCAATGGCAACCTCGGTGGAAGATTGCCGAGAAATGATCGATATCTGTAAACAAGCCGGAGTTAAGCTTATGGTAGGCCATTTTTCTCGGTTCCGAGAACCTGCTCAAGCTGTAAAACTTGTTTTGGAATCGGGTAGGTTAGGTAAGGTCTTAATGATGCGTGAGGTTATGGTCGATCCATCCGAAGGGGGGTGGCGGTATCAGCCAGAAAGCAAGGGTGTCCTACTTGGATATGGTGTGCATTCTATCGACAGAATCAGATGGTGGCTGGGAAGTGAGGTTGAAAAAGTATGCTCGCTTTCATCTCACTTTAGAGGTAGTCCAGCAGAAGATGGCTCTCAGTTATTAATGCATTTTGTAAATGGAGCACAAGTCTCCCTAATGTGTACGGATATCTGGCCGGTCAATGATCCGCTATCACCAGGTGCTGTTCCTGCTACTTCGATGATTTTGTGTGAGAAAGGAGTTGTTGATATCAATATGTATGGGGATGTTAAGGTTGCCTCCCATGGACCTTGGGAGACGATCAGCACGCTTCGAAAATGGGATTCGCCCACTTCATTTGAACGGATCAGGGCCTATGCATTACAAGCCAGAGATTTCATTGATTCAATTAGCAGTGATCAAGAACCCAGTATATCTGGTGAGGATGGCCTTGCAGCGGTCGCTATTGCATTAGCTGCCTATAAATCCTCTGAGATCGGTGAATGGGTTCATGTATCCTAGTGATTTGCTATGTCTGTTGAAAATCACTATTCTTATTTCCCCTGTGGTGGTCTAGCCATAATGGTGTCAGAAACGTTTCGACGAATGTGGTTAATGCCTTAGGAAGTGAATTTGAGCTTATTTTTGAGCATAAAAATCTTGAAAATAAATTCATAACCAAATAAGCTCAATGAAAGTAAAGCATAAGCCCATTAGTAAATGAAATAAAAATCCACGAGGTTAAAGAAGGAGGTGAGTGTACAGAAATCAATTCACGAACGAAGTTTGTAATACTACAACCTTCCCAATCCAGATTTTTAAATGTTCGGACACACGTCTAATAAAGGAGAGATAGAGATGGACAAGCACTCCAAGAAAATGATTGGCCGGAATGGATTCAACTGGGTGATCACATTGTTGGTTCTGGCCCTTATGGTAACAGCATGCGCTCCGGCTGCCGCAACTGAAACTGCTGCGCCAGAAGAGCCGGCTGCAACAGCGGTGCCGACCGAAGTGGTCGAGCAGGCTACAGAAGTGCCGACTGCGATTCCTGTAGAAACCGGCCCAAAGACAGGTGGCACATTGACTTGGGCAGAATTGGGTGATTTCAACAGCTGGAACGCTTGGGCTATGTCAGGCACCAATGATATTATGCATAACATGGTCTATTCACGCCTGCTTTGGAAAGACTCAGCAGGAGAAATTCACCCAGATTTGGCAACTGAATGGACCCTGGCAGAAGATGGTCTATCCATCACTTTAAAACTTCGCCAAGACGTTAAATGGCATGATGGTAAAGATTTTACAGCCAATGATTACGTAGAAATGTTTGGTTACACCAAGGATGAAACATTAAAGACTGCAACTGGTGTTGCCAAAATCAATGGGTTATTAAAATCGATTGGCGAAGTTACAGCTACGGATGACTACACACTTGTACTGTCATTCCCTCAGCCCATCCCTTATATTTACGATATTCTTGATTATTGGTATGCGATTTTTATCCCGGATAAAGAAGATCCGAACCTGACCAAGACAATGGCGATTGGTACAGGTCCCTTTAAGATGACGGAATGGAAGGTAAAAGAATATGTCCGCCTAGAAAAATTCGCTGATTACTACAATAAAGATGTGGCGTACCTGGATGAAATAATCATCCGGCGCTTAGATCAAGCTGAAACGCTTGTCCCCAATCTTTTGAGTGGTGCAGTTGATGCGGTAGGCAAAGTTCCTTCATCGAATGTGGATATCATCAAAGCGGAAGAAAATTACGATGTCATGATCAACGAAGGTTCGGGAAATATTGCCAATGTCATCGTAAACACAGGGATCGCTCCATTGGATAAGAAGGAAGTCCGTCAGGCATTGTCATACGCCTTGGATCGTCAGCTAATTGCTGACGAAGTCTACTACGGGATCTCCGAGCCCATTACATCACCGTTCTATAATCCGGCATCTATGGCTTACCGCGAAGACCTGGTTATGGCCCATGAATTTAACCTTGAAAAGGCACAAGAGCTGCTCGACCAAGCTGGTGTGGGTGAGTTTGAACTGACCTTCCTCACCGGCACAGGTTTCCCGGAATGGAAGATCTATGCTCAGATCTGGCAGTCTGATTTGGCCAAAATCGGGATAACCCTGAAGATCGAAGAGTTCGAGAATGCAAAGTTCTACGAAATTGTTCAGGGGACAAAGGATATGGGCGGATATAACCTGGCTGGCTGGGGTACTGGCCGTGTAAAACGCGATCCGGCGATCTTCTTCCAGACTCAGCCGCAGTATGCTGCTGGTGAGAAAGTCGGTATGGTTAATCCTTATGGTTGGTATAACGCAGAATATGAAGAAAGCGTTTCCAATGGTCGCACCGAACTAGATCCTGTAAAACGTGCAGCCTACTACCAACGCGCAAATGAAATCCTGGTGGATGAACTGCCGATGATCCAAGTAGTGACCAATCCCTCGTTGGTTGGTTATACTAAAGATATGCAAGGTCTTTATGTTGACCTTCTAGGTTTCTATGGGTTTGACCAGGTTTGGTTGGATCGATAATTATCTAGCGGTTTGAAGTAATATCTAAGGCTGCCGCTGGCGACCAAAAATCCCCAAAGAAACTAGCGGCAGCCTCCATCCATAATCTTGTGGAGGATTGAATGTGGCGTTTCATATTGAAGAATCTCTTTCAATTAATCCCCACGCTTTTTATTGCCTCAATAATAATATTTAGCATAATCGCCCTTTCTCCAGGTGATCCTGTATTGATGATGCTTGGGACAGAAGCGACACCTGAGCAGATCGTCTCGGAGCGCGCTCGATTAGGGCTGGATAAACCAATATATGTCCGGTATGGCGTGTGGTTATCCGATATTGTTCGGGGAGACTTGGGGTATTCAATGACTAATGGACGCCCTGTAGGTAGTTTGATTTTAGATGCGTTTCCCAAGACATTACAACTTGCTTTGATATCCTTGGTAATTTCTGTGTTCTTCGGTTTTCTGCTGGGAGTGGTTTCGGCATTAAAACCGAACACAAAGTTAGATGCACTGATCACATCTGTAACTTCGATCGCTTTGGCCATACCTGGCTTTTGGTTGGGCTTGATGATGATTCTAGTGTTTAGTGTGCGCTTGCATTGGCTGCCACCCTCTGGTACGGGCGATATTGATGGCACATATATCTTAAATTTTAAATATCTACTCATGCCAGTGGTGGCTATTTCTATTCCTCAAATTGCGGTTTTTGCGCGGTATATGCGCTCAGCGATGATGGATGTCTTGTCGACTGATTACATCCGAGCAGCTCGTGCTAAAGGCTTATTTGAATCAAGAGTTATTACTCACCATGCTCTGCGCAACGCAATGATTCCTGTCATCACGATTATTGGCATTCAATTTGGTAGGCTTTTGGCGGGTGCGGTAATTATTGAAGCGGTATTCGCCTATTCAGGGATCGGCCGTTTGATCCTGGTATCAATTATGAATCGTGATTACCCTGTTGTCCAGTCTTCTCTGATGCTGGTTGTGTTCATCTTTGTTATTACCAACCTTTTAGTCGACTTGAGTTATGGATTCCTGGATCCAAGAGTACGCGCCGCGCGTGGCTATTGATCAAGCACTTAGCCTATCGATAAATTACCAGCGCTGGATATTCCACCAACACTAAGAATAAGAAGGATACAAATTGGCACCTGTTGATTTGTTAAAAACTCCTCTTCGCGACACTACAACACAAGACCGTACTAGGCGCCGAGGGTTCTTAGGAATTATCAAACGTCTCGTAGATAGTCCCAAGGGCGCATTTGGCGTCGGTGTAATGACCCTGCTGATTATCATGGCTTTGTTTGCCCCACAGATTTCCCCCTATGATCCCCTTGAATTAGATGTTAGAAATAAGCTTCAAGGGCCATCTTTGGCGCACCTATTTGGAACAGATGAGCTTGGTCGCGATATTCTTAGTCGAGTAATTTACGGTTCAGGCATTTCTCTCGAAATTGGACTATTGGCGGTTTCATTGGCTGCGGTCGTAGGTGTGACCACAGGTTTAATCGCAGGATATATCGGTGGAATTGCAGATTCGATCATCATGCGAGTCTGGGACACCATCTTGGCTTTTCCTGGCATCTTTCTAGCCATCGGCATGGTTTCAATTCTTGGTCCAGGGCCTTCGGTAGCTATTTTTGCGGTTGCGTTAACCAGCATGCCCACTTTTGCCCGCCTGACACGTTCCATCGCGATTGCAACAAAAGAGATGGAATTTGTTACCGCCGAGAGGGCATTAGGAGTGTCTGATTTTGAGATCATGTTTCGCACCATTCTTCCCAATTGTCTGACCCCGGTAATTGTTAATATCGCCATTGCCGCTCCAAGTGCAATCCTTATGGAAGCGTCTTTGAGCTACCTGGGACTAGGCAGTCAACCCCCAGATCCCTCTTGGGGAAATATGCTGCAAACCGCACAAGTATATATTAGCCAAACTCCAACCTATGGTATTTTCCCCGGATTGGCGCTTACCTTTGTGGTGTTAGGAATGAACTTCTTTGCAGACGGGCTTCAAGATGCACTTGATCCCCGGAGGACCAGATCTCGATTTGGGAAATGACACCAAATCCTAACCAGTAATCATATAAGGAGGTTCTATGATCGTTGATGCGCATGTTCACACCGGAGGTTATGATGGTTACTCGACTGATGACGTTCTTCGTCTTGCTGATCGAGTCGGAATCGATAAAATATTTGCGACCGATATCACTGCACTCCACTATGACTCCGCAGAAGGTAATCGTAAGTTAGCCGAAGATATGAAACGTCACCCTGACCGTATTATTGGCTACGCTTCTATAGCTTCAGCTCGTTTTGGTCGGGAGGCAGTGGAGGAAGTCCAGCGTTGTTATGAAGTTTATGGAATGCGCGGCCTGAAAATCATTCACCAGACTGCAGGATTAGGTAGCTACTCCTTATTGACAACTATCAATGAACCGGCGATGTACTCGATCGTTGCCAAAGCAGCTGAATTTGGGATGCCAATCTTAGCACACGCCACCGCTGAAGAATGTGCAGGTTTATGCGATGCAGTCCCAGACGCCATCATTCTTATGGCCCATACTGGAGGTCATCCTACTGCGATGGGTGATTGGTTTCGCGCCATAGAAGTTGCCAAGCATTACCCCAATATTTATCTCGATACAGCCAGTTCACAATCTGATATGGGTTATCTGGAAGCGATGGTCGCGGGGGTAGGAGCTCATCGTGTCGTTTTTGGAACCGATTCTCCGTTAATTGATCCATTCTTTGGATATGCTAAGGTAATTGGGGCAGAACTGACCGATGAAGAAAAATCACTGATCTTAGGAGAAAACATCCTGAGACTCATCGGCCAATCGAATTTCATCGCAAACCGCAAGGAGAAAGGACAGGGCAACCATGCCAATCATTGATCTATCAGCATACTTTGGCCTTTGGCCTTACTGGCCTATCAAGACCAAAACACAGGCGGATTTGCTTGCCTTGTTAGATAAAGTGGGGATTGATCAAACGGTAGTCGCATCAACCCGCAGTATCTTTTCCGAATGCCAAAGAGGAAATGACGAAGTTGTTCAATTAACCCGCAGTTCAAATGGGCGTGTCCATGGATTCGCGATTGTTAATCCTACCGATCAAAAGTCAGCATGTGAGTTGGTGAAATCTTCCTATCAAGCCGGAATGCGTGGGATTCGCTTAACCCCCCAGCATCACCAATATCACCTTGATGATGATCCGTGCTTAAATGAAGTGTTGGCCCTCAGTCAAGATCTTGGGATGGCTGTCATCATCCCAATTCGATTAATCTTGCATTGGGGACTTCCTCAGTTAGATGTACGGGAAATCAATACTGTTGCGGAGAATTTCCCCCGGCTAAATGTAATTATTAGTGGGGTGAATTATGGTGAATTTCGAGAAGCATTGGCAGTCATGCGCAGGCATAAAAATGTCGGGTTTGAAACATCCTGCATGCAAATGGTGAATGGTATTGAAATATTGGTAAACAAGGCTGGCGCTGAACGCATTTACTTTGGCACAGGATTACCCCTTATGTATCCATTGCCAGGTGTTTATAAAATTCAAAAGGCTTTAATTTCAGAGCGTGAAAGGGAATTGATCCTTGGTGGTAATGCAGCCAGGATCCTTTCAAACGCAGGATAGGATGTTGAAGTTGACAAGTTATAAACCGGGATCTCCAACATATTCCTAGGGTAAAACTCACACTAGAATGTTGGTAGCTTTTTTTCTGGCTACGATGGTTGAGGAGAATAAAGATTTTTGTCTAGCGGACGATCTTTTGCAATCCTAGCAGATTGTCCATAATCGATAATTCAAAACCATCAATACCTCAGAGGTTATCATGGAAATACCTTCTTTAGAAACAATGGTCAAGAGCTTCAAACAGATTTATCCAGCAGCAATCACCGACATATTAGAAGGTTACAACCTGTGGAATCAATGGCTCGGGCCAGAGTTTAAACCGCTTCATCCGGAAAACCGAGTTGCTGGACCGGCTTTTACCATGCGCTGGATCAATGATCCTGTTCCACTCGGAGATGAGGGGAAATACTATATCGCTGATTTAGTCAATCACCTAGAACCTATGATGGTACCTGTGATCGATTCAGGTAACAGTAAGACGTCCGGTTATTGGGGAGAGTTGATGTGTAATATGTGTCTAAGGAAGGGCATTGATGGCGCTGTGATTAATGGTGGTGTCCGTGACCCATACTATATTTATAAACTAGGTTTTAATATGTTTTATACGTTTATCTGTCCACATGAGGCTGACCATCGGTCTCAACTTGAGAGTTACCAAAAGCCGATATTCATTAATAATGTTTCGATCAAACCAGGAGATTTTATAGTTGGTGAATTAGGCGGAATAGTGATTATCCCGCAAGAAATTGTATATGAAGTGTTCGAAAAAGTGCAAGAGGTAATCTCTAGGGAAAGCACTTCTCGTCAGATGATACGGGATGGTGCTTCTGTAGAAGAGTTACTGGCTTTCGGAGGTTTATGAGTATGTCAGAGAGCATGACCAGCTCTTATTAATGGAGTAAACGATGATCCCTGATCAAGAGTCTAGAAACAAAAAAAATATATTGGAAGTAAAAGGTTTGAAAACCTATTTCAATACAGTTGATGGTGTCGTTCAGGCGGTTGATGATATTACCTTTTCTGTCCCGCAAGGTAAGATTTTTGGCTTAGTTGGTGAGTCCGGTTGCGGTAAAAGTGTTACATCTCTCTCAATCTTGCGTTTGGTAGATAATCCCGGAAAAATAGTTGGCGGTGAAATATTGTTTAATGGTATTGATCTACTAAAATTATCCACGAATGAGATGGTCAATATGCGGGGAAGCAAGATTTCCATGATCTTTCAACAACCACAAACCAGCTTAAATCCCGTTTTCCAGGTTGGGAAACAGGTTGCTGAAGTACTGGAAGTGCATCAGAAACTCCCTAAACAGGAAGCCTGGCAAAAATCCATAGAATTACTCCATCTTGTGGGGATTCCAGATCCTGATAAACGCTTTTTTTCGTATCCACACGAGATGTCGGGAGGCCAGGCTCAACGTGTGATGATTGCCATGGCATTAGCATTAGGCCCCCAGTTATTAATAGCCGATGAACCTTCAACAGCGCTAGATGTGACCATCCAAGCTCAGATCCTAGAATTGATGCGCGATTTGGTGGATCGGTTGGATACCTCAGTCATTCTGATAACCCATGACCTTGGGGTTATCGCAGAGATGGCTGATTGGGTGGCTGTCATGTATGCCGGTCAAATTGTCGAGCAAGCTGATGTAAATGAGCTTTTCGAAAACCCTTTGCATCCGTATACACAGGGCTTAATCGGATCCATCCCTATTCTTGGAAAAGAAAAAGACCTGTTAGATGTCATCCCGGGCACAGTTCCCAACCTCGTAAATCTTCCACCTGGTTGTCGTTTTTCTCCGAGATGTCGGGCTTGTGCAGAAAGAGATATGAGCATTTGTACAGAGAAAGACCCATTCCTGGTCCAAATAAGTAATAATCACTCTGTTCAATGCTGGATTTATGCATAGAAATAATAATTCTAATTGATTGCATCATGAACATAAATCACAATCCTTGAAGTAGGTATAGTAATGAATACTACCGAAACTCTAAATGCTATTCAACAACCACTTTTATCTGTCAAAAAGCTACAAAAATTTTTTCCAATGCAATCTGGTCTATTTAAAAAGGTAACCAATTATGTAAAAGCTGTAGATGATGTCAGTTTTAGCATTTACTACGGAGAGACGCTTGGTTTAGTTGGAGAATCGGGGTGTGGGAAAACAACACTAGGACGAGCCATATTACGCTTAATTGAACCAACCTCTGGCTCGATTTGGTTTAAGAATAACGATATTGCCAGACTGAACCGTCCTCAGCTAAAGGAAATGCGACGCTCCGTGCAGATTGTATTTCAGGATCCATATTCTTCTCTTGATCCGCGTGTTGTGATCGGAGATTCAATACAACGAGGACTTAATATTCACCAAATAGGTGACAAAAAAGAACGAAAAGAAAAAGTAATCGATGCTCTACGTAAAGTTGGATTACAAGAGTATCATCTCAATCGTTATCCCCATGAGTTCTCAGGCGGTCAACGCCAAAGGATTGTCATCGCTCGTGCGCTGGTATTGCAACCAGAATTCATTGTTTGTGATGAGCCCGTATCAGCTCTTGATGTATCCATCCAATCTCAGGTATTAAACCTATTAAAGACTCTACAACAAGATATGAACTTGACATACTTGTTCATTTCACACAATTTGAGCGTGGTTGAGCATATTTCCAATCGGGTGGCCGTGATGTACTTGGGAAAAATTGTGGAAATGGCGAACAAGAAGGAATTATTCAATAATCCTCTCCACCCTTATACTCAAGCACTACTTTCTGCAATCCCTATCGCAGATCCAAAGGCGCGCCACAAAAGGGTCATCTTGGCTGGAGATGTGCCCAGCCCATTAAATCCACCATTTGGTTGTCGCTTTCATCCTCGTTGCCCTTTAGCGAAAGAAATTTGCGGGATAGTCGAACCGGAATTTCAACAAGCCATCGATGGTCATAGTGTCGCCTGCTGGAATGTTAATAGTAATAATTAGTATTTACTCGGTGATCCTTTTAGAAGTTCTTATACCCTATCGAGTTACAACCATTTTCGAACAAGATTAATAATTTGTTCAGACGAGTTATTATTCGCCGCACATTCGGAAAATATTAAAAACGAATCAACAGGTTATTCTTCTGCCTCCGGTAATTAATGCCTCAAGCGCTTGAGAGTCCGGACCATTCAGCACAAGGTCTTGCAGTTGACCTTATTGGAGGAAGAATCCACACATGCTAGAATAGAACAGATGAACAACGCGACTAGATCGTCCAGGATATCAGCAGCCCTTCAGGTCATTCAGCGCATGAATGAAGGCTTGAGCGTCACCAAATCGGGATGCCTCGCAGCAGCTATTATGCAATTATCTCCCGGGAAAGCGAGGTTGTTGCTAAGTTCCAGGATATGGTGACAGCCAGTAGCCAGGCGAACCTGTGGCTGATCATCCAAAACCAGACAGCTGTTCTTCAAAAAATCATACAGGAAAGTCTAGCTGAAACTACAAACCCTAGAGTTCGATTGACGATATATAGGACTTTGACAGAAATGCAGGATGATTTGATTGAAAAATTGCGGGTTCAAAGTAGAGGGACAAAAGTATCGGTAAATGATTTTACAGGACCGGTGCTTCGCCTTATGAAATCACGATTTTCATCTGGGGATTGAGAACATGAGAAAGATACAGTTAATTCAAATGTTGCTTGATCATTAATGCATTTTGTAGGCACTATTGGACAGAAAGAGTTCGAATACGGAAGAAACTTTTCACGTGGGTATAAGGCCTATCAAAATATTAGCGGACATAATGATAATCGATAGGAATAACTATTATTGATTAACCATGTAATTCCTTGGCAGTAGATTGGCAGTCTTAAAAAATCTGAAATGTCATGTGTTAAGCGATATCCCCCATTCTGGTAAATCCATGGCAGTGAACAATAAACTATCGATAAGGTTGTGAGTAGAGAAAGAAACGCCTGTCTAGTTATTTTTAGTAGGTAGTTTCCCATCGCATTGGCCCTCATTAACATTTGTAATAATTATCATTTTTTCATGGGTTCACAAAATAATCCGCACCCTGGACAGAAGCAAGCCAAATTTCTTTCTGAGCGTGTGCAATTGAATTAAAAACGTATAGAACAAATAGACAAATTTCACCATATATGGTGATAAGGTAGATATTTAACCACCATATGTACGGTGTAGACATCTTCTTAGCGGACTCTTAATCAGTGGGTTCGTAGACCCCGGAAATACACGTAAGTACAACCGATTTTATTAGACTATTTAATATATGAATGAAAAATGAATGAAAAAACCTGTTAGCCCAAAGTTAAAATGTCCCCTAGTCTGACAAAGTTAAACTGTCCCCCTCAGTTGGAGCACTGGGTTTGGATAAGGGGGTAGCAAAGCCTTTACGCCAGGGATGATCTTTAGCGGGCG
>Ga0209212_1002642_pt1 | contig 24958 bp, 16 predicted proteins | sample RifGroC2_FD_183996 | JGI IMG/M metagenome (GOLD analysis project Ga0209212, IMG submission 183996) | Groundwater microbial communities from Rifle, Colorado, USA - Groundwater C2 (SPAdes) (version 2) | ecosystem: Environmental > Aquatic > Deep subsurface > Groundwater | place: Rifle, Colorado... | reverse complement strand
CCCGGAGGGGTGGCTGCTCCTGGGCGACTGGGGAGCGGACCCCGCCGAGGCGGCCAAGCTCGGGCGCCGGCAGTTCACCGATCTGGCCAAGGCCGGGGTGAAGGCCCACAACGAGAAGCGCTACCCCGAGGCGCTGGCCCGCTTCGAGAACGCCCTGGCGATCGCCGAGGAGAACGCCGACCTGGCCAAGCAGCGCGCCACCCTGGAGCGCTACGCCAGGGAGAGCGCCTACGCCGCCGGCGACACCGACGCCGCGCTGCGGCACGCGGCGGAGCTTCTTAAGCTGGTCGCCAAGGAGAAGCCATACTCGGCGGAGCACGCCGACGCCTACCTGAGGCTCGGACTCCTGCAGGGGCGGGCCGAAAGGTTCGCGGCCGCCGCCCAGTCCCTCAAGGAGGGGGTGGGGATCTTCGCCGAGCTGGGACTGGCCCGGGAGCAGGCCTCGGCCCTGGGCGATTTCGGCGTGGTGATGGAGAACGCGGTGGACTACCCCACGGCGCGCTCGCTCTTCGAGGAGTCGGCCGGCATCCGGCGCACCCTGAAGGACGAGCTCCCCCTGGCCGAGCAGTACCGCAACCTGGGGCGGCTCTACGATCTGCGCCTGAACCAGTACGCCACGGCCCAGCGCTACTACGCACAGGCAGGCGAGATCTACGCCAAGTCCGGCAACGCCGGGCTCGAGGCGGAGACCCTGCTGGAGCGGGGACGCTGCCAGCGCCTCCTGGGGAACTTCCCGGCGGCCGACGCGCTCTACCGCCAGGCCCTGGCCAAGGTGCCCCAGCCGGAAGAGCTGCGCGGCCGGATGCGGGTCATCCTGGAGCAGGCCAACAACGCCTGGTTCCAGGGGCGCTACCAGGAGGCCTTCGACCTCAGGGAGCAGGTGGAGAAGAACGCGCTCAAGGAGAACTGGCCCCTGGAGCAGGTCATGGCCAAGAACACCGGCGGCCTGATCTGGTGGACCCTGGGCGACAACCGGCGGGCGCTTTTGGAGCTCCGTGAGGCGCTGACACGGGCCGAGCGGCTCGAGGTGCGTTCCGACGAGGTGGCCACCACCCTGAACAACATCGGCCTGGTGCAGCGGGAGTCGGGGAGTTACCCGGAGGCGCTGGCCACACTGGAGCGGGCCCTGACCCTGGACCGCAAGCTCGGCTCGCGCTGGGCCATGGCCTACGACCTGCGCAACCTGGCCCAGACCAGGCTCAGGATGGGGCAACCGGAACCGGCCCTGAAACTCCTGAGCGAGGCGGGCCTGCTGGCCCAGGAGATCGGGGACCGGGTCAACCTGGCCAAGATCTCCCTGGCGCGCGGCGACGCCGAGGCCGCCCTGAAGCAGACGGACGCGGCCCGGGCGAGCTACCGCACGGCGCTTGAGGCGGCCCAGGCCATGCTGCTTCCCGAGGTGCGCTGGCGCGCCCTGTTCGGGCTGGCCCGGCTGCAAAGCGCGGCGGGGGACAGTGCCGGCGCCGTGGCGACCTACGGCCAGGCCATCGACACCGTCGAGGGGCTGCGGGCCGAGATCCGCCTGGACCAGCTGAAGGACGGCTTCCTGGCCAACAAGATGGATCTCTACTCCGGCATGGTCGGGCTCTTGGTCCAGCTCGGGCGCGACGATCAGGCCTTCGAGGTGGCGGAGCGCTCGCGGGCCCGGAACCTGATCGACATCCTGGGACACCAGCGCCTTTCCCTGGGCGGGGTGGCCGACCAGGAGCTCTACGACCGCCAGAACCGGCTCAAGGAGCAGATCCAGGAGCAGGAGGCGCTCGCGGCCCAGGCGCCCCAGCCCCAGGAGAAGGCGCTCTACCTCCAGGCGCTGGAGCGGCTGCGCGCCGACTACCAGGACCTCATGCTCGATATCGAGCGCCAGCGCCCGGAACTCCTGGCCCTGGTCCAGGTCAAGCCGGTCACCCTGGCCCAGATCCAGCGGGACCTGGAGCCCGGCGTGGTGCTCCTCTCCTATTACCAGCTGCCGGACCGGATGCTCTGCTGGCGCCTGGAGCGGGACCGGGCCCGGCTCTTCGTGCTCCCGGCCCCGGCGGGGGAACTCGCCGAACAGGTGAACGGCTACCGGCGCATGCTGCAGAACCTGGAGCCGCTGGAGCTCGCCTCGCGCGCGCTCTACGACCGGCTGCTGGCCCAGCCGCTCTCCGGCCTGGGGGAGGTCAAGGCGCTGGGGATCGTGCCCCATGGTCCCTTGCACTACCTCTCCTTCGCCACCTTAAGCGACGGCCGCGACTACCTGGTGGACCGGCAGCGGCTCTTCTACCTCCCCGCCGCCTCGGTGCTGCGCTACACCCTGTCCCGGCGCCAGGAGCAGAAACAGACCAAGGTGCTGGCCATAGGGAACCCCGACCTGGGGGAGCGCTCCCTGGAGCTTCCCTTCGCCGAGCGCGAGGTGGGGACCCTGCGCTGGAACTACCCGGAGGTCACCACCCTGACCCGGGAGCGGGCCACCGAGAGCTGGGTGCGCGACCATATCGGCGACTTCGGCATCATCCACCTGGCCTCGCACGGCGAGTTCGACCCGGTCAACCCGCTCTTCTCCGCGATCCGCCTGGCGCGGGACCGCAAGGCCGACGGCAAGCTGCAGGCCGACGAGATCTTCGGCCTCAAGATCAACGCGGACCTGGTGGTGCTCTCCGCCTGCCAGACCGGGCTGGGTGAGATCCGGGGGGGCGACGACGTGGTGGGGATGAACCGGGCCTTCATCTACGCCGGCACCCATGCCCTGGTCTCCAGCCTCTGGCGGGTGAGCGACGTCTCCACCGCCATCCTGATGAAGCAGTTCTACCGCGACTACATCAGGAGCGACAAGGCCGACAGCCTGCGCAGCGCCATGCTGCACGTCAAGAACCGTTACCCGCACCCGGGCTACTGGGGGGCCTTCGTGCTGACCGGCGACTACCGCTAGCTTGCCGTTTGCCAGTGGCGGAAAAGCGTGTTAGTTTATTGAGCCGGTCCGGGAGCCCAGTGCTGCCGGTCCGCAAAGGGAAGTAACCACGAGCAGGGAGGTTGGATATGCGCAAAAGGACGTTGGCAACGCTGGTCCTGCTGCTGGCCTTGGCCGGCACGGCACTGGCCCAGGAGAAGCGCTGGGTCTCCAGTGACGGAACCACACTGAAGAAGGAGGCCTCGATCTCCTCGGAGGACCTGGCCCAGCTTCCGGTCGGCAGCGAGCTGACCGTGCTGGAGGCGGGGGGACGCTGGGTCAAGGTCCAGGCCGCCGACGGCAGGCAGGGGTGGGTCTACGCCGGCCGGATCTCGGACGCGGCGCCGGCCGCCGAGGTCGCCGGAGGGGAGGGGGGCGTCCTGGGCGGCACCCTGCAGGAGAGCCAGATCGCCACCGCCAAGGCCGACAGCGCCCGGAGCATCCGCGGGCTTTCTCCCGAAGTGGCCCAGTACGCCAAGCAGCGCGGCACGCCCGAGGTGTACAAGAAGGAACTGGACAAGGTGCTGGCGCGCAAGGTGAGCGCCAAGGAACTCAAGACTTTCCTGCGGGAAGGGAAAATCGGCGAGTACGCGCCGTAGGGGGGGGAGATGAGACTGAAACAGACGACGTGCCTCGCGCTTTTCCTGATAGTTTGCGGCTCCAGCGCCGCCTCTGCCGGCTTCCTGGACCAGCTGCAGAAGTTAGCCGATCCCGAGTCCAAGGAGCGGAAGATGCTGTCCGGCGCCACCCAGGTCCTTTCCAGCGCCAAGGATATGGATTACCCCACCGAACGCGCCATCGGCGAATCGCTCGCCCTGGAGGGGCTGCAGCGCTTCGGCCTGCCGGTCAAGGACGAGGCCCTGCAGCAGTACGTGAACCAGGTGGGGAACGCGGTGGCGGCCAACAGCAAGCGCCCCACCATCCCCTACCGCTTCGCCGTTTTGGAGAGCAACGTGCAGAACGCCTTCGCCGTCCCGGGGGGGGTGATCTTCATCAGCAAGGAGCTTCTGGGGGTGATCGACAACGAGGCCGAGCTCGCTGCGGTGCTGGCCCACGAAGTTGGGCACGTGGCGAGCAAGCACGCCATCAGCAGCATCCGGCGCGCCCAGTTCCTGCAGGGGGTGGGGACCATCAGCGCGGCCCAGATGAAGGGTGACAAGGGGAAGCAGTTCGAATCGATGATCGGCGACCTGCAGTCGGTCCTCTTCGACAAGGGTCTGGACAAGAGCATGGAATTCGAGGCCGACAGCGCGGCCCTGGAGAGCAGCTACCGCAGCGGCTACGACCCGCGCGGCATGATCACCGTGCTCAAGAAGCTTAAGAAGCTGGAGGCGTCCAGCGTGAAAAAGGGTTCCTGGTTCTCGACCCACCCGGCGCTGGACGACCGGATCGAGCGCCTGGAGGCCCAGCTTAAGAACTATCCCGACGCCGCCTCGCTGGCGACGGTCCCCGAGCGCTTCGCCAAACGGGTCAAGCTGTCGGGCGCCAAGAACTGATCGGGGTGCGAGACGCTTCACCCCCTCTCCCCCTTCGCCAAGGCTCCGACTGCCAAGGCCGAAGGGGGAAGTCTTTGGCTACCACTTCAAAATCCGCCACAAGCTGACGAAGTCGTCGGTCCAAAGCGGCGCCTCAGGTTGTTGTTCCACATCCCTGGTCAGACTCGTTTTCACATCCGGCCGCCCCAGCGAAAAAGATCCCCCTCTCCCCGTAGACCGCCAGCGTTCCAACCCCCAGCGTGTTGTTGCATGCTTAGGAAAATCTGTAAGAATTGCCCTGTCGGTTTTGTTTACGTTTTTTAATTTTGCAGCGCCTCGTTCCGGAGTGACGTCATGAACCTCTTCAAGGAGATAACCGGAATCTTCGGCTGGCTTTCCGGCTCCCTGGCCGGGATCGCGGCGCTCTTCTTCGCCTGTGGTTATCTCATCAAAAGGGCGCATCTGAACCTGTTGGGGATCAGCGCCCTGTTCTCCTTCACGGAAGAGCAGTACATGCAGGAGGGGGCGCGCTTTGTCGCGGAGATGGCGGATCTGCTGGCGCGCATCGCCCTCCCTCTCCTGATGCTGGCCATCACGCTCCTGGCGGCGGGCTTCCTGCTGTCCCGCACTCCTCTCAGACGGCGGCTGGAGCCGGCCGGGGCCAGGGTGGCAAGCTTTCTCGAGTGCCGGCGTATCGCCTGCCTCTGCACCGCCTATGCGGTTTTGCTGGTATTGCTGATCCTGCTGATCGACCGGGAGATCGCCCTGTTCAGCGCGCCGCTGGCGGTTTCCGACCTGCTGTTCAGGGCGCCGGCCGCGTCGGGGCACGAAGCGGGGCAGATCAGGGATTGGCTTTTGGCCGGCGACCGGGCCAGCCTGGACAATCTCTACTTCAACCTGACGCTGAGCGTGATCAAGGGGGGGGTGCTCCTGCTCCTCGCCTGGCGGGTGGCCGAGAGCTGGCGCCTGCGCATCCTGCTTACCGCCCCCTTTGCCTTGGCCTTTCTGCTTTCCGTGCTGCTCCTCCCCATGGCCTTCGGCGTTTTGAAGCGCCCGGCGCGCTTTCCCCCCGTCGCGGTGCAGTCGGACAGCAAGATGCTCGCCTCGGTGCGGGGCGAGGTCTTCCTTTTGGACAAGACCAGCGACGAGTTCGTGCTCTGGGAGGCCGCGGGAAGGCGGGTGCTCTGGGTCCCGCGCGACCAGGTCAAATCCGCCCAGATCGGCCAGGCCCGTTTTCTCTTCGCCAGCGAGAGGTACACGCCATGACACGCTGCCCACGATCGATCTCAGTCTCCCTCTTGCTCCTCACCCTGGTGGCCGGCGGCTGCGCATCGCTGCCCACCCAGCCGGGCCAGCCCATCGGCCTGTTGCGGGTCTCCGGCCCCAACGTCTGGCTGAACGGAGCACCCGCCAGGAACGGCGACCAGGTGGCCATCGGCTCCTCGCTAGCTACCGGCCCGGGATCGAGCGCGCTGCTGGAATTCCGGGACGGCGGTTATCTGCAACTGGACCAGAACACCGACCCGATCTTCGAATGGCTGGCGCAGTCCAAATGCATCCTGGTCAGGATCTTCAAGGGGCAGGCTTATCTGAAGCGGGAGCGGGCCTGCGTCGAGGGGCCCAATCTCAGCATGGTGCTGAACAGCGAGGCCAACATCAGGATCCACGAGCGCCCCGGCCTGTCCGAGGTGACACTTTTGCAGGGGAGGGCCGAGATCACGGCACCGGCGCGGCTTACACTGCAGCCGGGGCAGCGCTTCAGCGCCAGCGAGCGCAGGATCGCGGCGCTGCGCACCCTGAGCCGGGAGGAGCTTGCAGCCGTGGTCGCCTGGCGCGCCAGCTACCGGTTTAAGCCGCTGCCGGCGACGAAGCCGAAAGTGCCCATTATCCTGTGGCCCAAGCCGCCGCGCCCTCCGGAGCCGGGCCGGCCGGACCAGCCGAAGCCGGAGCCCCCCGCCCCCACCGAGCCCCCCTCCCCGGAAAAGCCCAAGAGGAACTGGCCGGCGCTGGAGCGCGACAGGCTCCCGCCGGACCTGATCGAGCGCAGGCCCGAACCGGTTATCAGGTGACGGCAGCGCTAGTGTCGGAAGCTTCGCGCACAGGGACAGCGGCGGAAGCCTGGTGCAGGCAGGGACAGCCAACCTTTCGGGTTATCGGGGGTGATCGCCCCGGGAATCCTAAGGGGAGGGGGAGCAGGGACGGCGCGCCGTCAGGGGAGGGGAGTCATGGGACAGAAGACGGTCAGCGTCGAGACAGCCGCGCAGGCCTACCTGGAGCTGCTGGCGGAACGGGGAATCGATTACTTTTTCGCCAACCCGGGCACCGACTTCGCCCCGCTCATCGATGCCTTCGCGCGCCGCACCGCGAGCGGCTGCCATCTCCCCAGGCCGGTCCTGGTGCCGCACGAGAACGTGGCGATGGCCATGGCCCACGGCTACTACCAGGTCACCGGCAAACCTCAGGCGGTCATGGTGCACGTGAACGTCGGCACCGCCAACGCCCTGAACGGCATCATCAACGCGGCCCGCGACCAGGTCCCCATCCTGCTCTGCGCGGGGCGCACCCCCCTCACCGAGCAGGGGGAGCACGGCTGCCGCGACCTCTACATCCACTGGTCCCAGGAATGCTTCGACCAGGCGGGGATGGTGCGCGAGTTCGTCAAGTGGGACTACGAGCTGCGCAGCGCCGCCCAGTTGGAGACGGTGCTGGACCGGGCGCTGGAGCTCGCCATGGCGCAGCCGCGCGGCCCGGTTTACCTGACCCTGCCCCGCGAGGTGCTGGCGCAGCCGCTGCTGAGTTTCAGCATGGCCTCCCCGAGCCGTCACAACAGCGCCGGACGGCTCCATCCCGATCCGGAGTCGATCGTGACGGCGGCCAAGATGCTGGCCGCCGCCCAGCATCCCCTGATCATCACCGGTTCCTCGGGGCGCAACCCGGAGAGCGTCGGCCACCTGGTGGCCCTGGCTGAAAGCTTCGCCATCCCCGTGGTCACCTTTAACCCCCGCTATCTCTGTTTCCCCACCGACCACCCCCTGCATCTGGGCTTCAGCCCCGACCCGTTTCTGGACCAGGCGGACCTGGTGCTGGTAGTGGACTGCAACGTCCCCTGGTACCCGAACCAGAAGAAGCCCGGCGAGGGGTGCAAGGTGATCCAACTGGCCGTCGATCCCTTTTACGGCGACCTCCCGATCCGGGGCTTCCCCTGCGACCTGGCGCTGCAGGGGGATTCCGCGCTGGCGCTGCCGCTTCTGCAACAGGAACTCGGCGTGCATCGCACCAAGGCTGCCGCCTGCATAGCGGAGCGCCGCGCCCGCCTTGAGGTGACGCACCGCAAGCAGCGCGACGGGTGGAGCGCGGGGCTGGAGCGGGCGGCGGACCGGGCTCCGCTCGACCCGGTCTGGGTCTCGCACTGCATCGACCAGGTCAAGGACGACGACACCCTGGTCTTCAATGAGTACGACCTGGATCCGACCCAGGTCAGCTTCAACAGGCCGGGGACTTTCTTCGGCAACCCCTCGGCCGGCGGCCTGGGGTGGGGACTGGGCGCCGCCCTGGGCGCCAAGCTGGCGGCGCCGGGGCAGACGGTGATCTCGACCCTGGGGGATGGCAGCTACCTGTTCGGCAATCCGACCCCGTGCCACTGGGTCTCCCGCTCCCTGGGGGCGCCGACCCTGACCATTGTCTTCAACAACGGCTGCTACAACGCGGTGCGCCTGGCGAACCTGCGCATGTATCCGGAGGGGTGGGGAGCGCGGGGCGGAAAGCAGCTGCTGTCGGCCATGGAGCCGTCGCCCCGCTTCGAGATGCTGATCGGCGCCTGCGGCGGCTACGGCGAGCGGGTGGAAAGACCGGACCAGGTGGTGCCGGCCCTGGAACGGGGGCTGAAGGCTGTGCGGCAGGAGGGGAGGCCGGCGCTACTGAATATGATCTGCCGCCTGCCGGGAAGCTAATCGGAGAGGGGGGGAGGGGGACAGGCACCTGCGGAGCCAGTCCCCTGCGCCGGAGGGGGCGCGCTGCGGTGCGGAGAGGGGCGGAGGGGGACTGGCACCTGCGGGAGAAGGGGGACTGGCACCTACGGAGCCAGTCCCCTTTTTCCGTTAGTCAGGCGCCGGGACTGTTTCTGGACACCCAGTGCTTTTGCAGGTTATGCACCAGGGCCTGGCTGAAGTGGCAGTCGGCCTGCACCCGGCAGTAAAGCGCCATGTACTGCCGGAACAGATCCAGAGGCTCCGCGCCCAGGCGCATGGCCTTGCGGTTGGCCCCGGCGCTGACCACCCCTGAGCCTGCCGCCTCAGCCGCGATACGCGCTATCGCCCCGTCGATCTCCGTTGCCGGCAGTACCTCGTTCACCAGCGCCCTTCCCTGGGGCGAATCTACGGGAAATCCCCGGTCGAACAGAACCCCCGCCTGTGCCTGGCGCTCCCCTATGAAACGCGCCAGCCGCATGGGTGCCACGCCCGGAACGATCCCCTCCTTGCGCGCCGGCAGGTTGCAGTAGGCCCCCTCCTCGGCGATGACGTAATCGAGCACCAGCAGCAACTGGCAGCCTCCGCCGATGGCGAACCCCTCCACGGCAGCCATCCAGGGCTTCTCCAGGGTTGACTCGGGCGCCTCCGGTTGGTAGCTTTCCCCGCTCACCCCACGGTACAGCTTGTTGGTGAACCCCAGGTCCCGGGTCAGGTAGAACATGAGCGGCAGCTGGCCGTAATAGAGATGGCTCAGGTTGAGGCCGGAGGAGAAGATGCGGCGTCCCCGGTATTTCCGATGCTCCACGCGGTTGCCGCGCAGGAGCCCCATCTGGATTTCAGGATCCAGGAGCACCAGGTCGACCGCGGTCTCCAGCGGACCTACCGTGGTGGCGTCCTCGGCATTGAGGTGGGGGATGTTGTTGAAATAGACGCAGCCAAGCTCCCCCTGGCGCTCCAGTTGCGCCGTCCCCAGGTCGAGGCGGCCGTCGCGCCGGAACCTTTCCAGAAGCTCCAGCGACTGCGGCAGCGGCCGCAGCATGGCGTGGATCAGGTGCAGCCCGGTTTCGGGGCGGGCGAAGACGTGGCACAGGAAGTCGGTCTGCGCCATCTCCACCCCCTCCTTGTCGGCCAGCGGCACGGCGAGCTCGGCCGCTACCTGCTCGCGGGTCGGGCAGAGCCCGGGGCAGATTTCCGCCACCGCGTAGACCAGCTCCTCCGCCCTGACGAAGCGCCGGCGATCGTCCGTGATGCGCCGGTATATGGTCCCGGCGTAGCAGCGGCCAAAGGTGTCGCGCACCCGGCGCAGCAGATCCTTCACGGTCTGCGCCCCCTTGGCCTGGAGGGGATCCCGTGCCGGCTTCGGGGGCCAGCCCCTGAGGATAGCCTCTCCCGTCCGGTACACCGACTGCGCCCGGGCGGCATCGGCAGAGAGGGTCTGCTCGCTTGGCCGCTCTGCGAGACGGAGCGAGGCCAGGGCGGCATCGAACTCATTGAGCGCCTCCGGCACGACCCCTGCCTGGCGGAGTGAATCTCTTTCTTCCTGTGTGAGCTGCTCCATAGCTGACCCCTCATGGCTATTGCAACCGCTTTATGACGTCTCACTTCATTAGTATGGTTCCTATCACTTCATTTACAAGGGTGAGCAGTTTCGGGCGCTCCGGAAGAAATGGGGTATTATGTTTCAGTCTTGATGGCCGCATCTGGTGCAAAGCGTTTCCGGAAGAGCTGCTGAGCGACCCGTATCAGGACAAGGCGCAGAGAGTCATGGCCGCCATGCTGCAGATGAAGAAGATTGACATAGAGCTCCTGGAGCGGGCATATAACGGGAGGGATGCTTCGGATGCGGTCGCGCCCGCACAGCCGGTTCACCTTCGGAGTCAACATGCTCATCGTAGTCGAGTCGCCCACCAAGGCGCGCAAGATCCAGTCCATCCTCAAGGTGAAGACCATCTCCACGGTCGGCCACTTCAAGGACCTTCCGGAATCCCCGATGGGGGTCGATCTCAAGACCTACGAGCCCACCTTCGTCTACCACGACAAGAAGAAGAACCTGCCGCGCGAACTGCGCGAGGCCGCCAAGGGGGAGACGGTGCTTCTGGCGGGCGACCCGGACCGCGAGGGGTACGCCATAAGCCAGCATATCTTCGAGGAGGTGAGGTCGGTCGCCAAGGAGTGCCTGCGCATGGAGATCTTCGAGGTCACCGAGAAGGGGCTCAAGGGTTCCCTGGACAAGGCGGTCCCGTTCGGGCAGACCAACGCCGGGCTGTACCACGCCTTCCTCGGGCGCAGGATCGGCGACCGGCTGGTGGGTTACATCCTCTCCCCCATGGCCAGCCGGGACCTGTCCGGCAAGTTCAGCGTGGGGCGGGTCCAGTCGCCTGCGGTGCGCCTCGTGGTGGACCGGGAGCGGGAGATCCGTGCCTTTGTCCCGACCCCATTCTGGATTCTGAGCATCCGGCTCGACAAGGAGGGGACGGAGTTCCTGGCGCGCCACGTCAGGGGTAAATTCGAGACCGAGGCCGAGGCTCAGGCCATCGTCGAGGCGATCAGGGGGGAGAGCCATGCCCTGGCGGAAAAGGTGGAACAGAAGGAGGCCAGGCAGTCGCCCAAGCCCCCCTTCACCACCGTTGACCTCCAGGCCGCCGCGGCCGCCCGCCTCAGGTTCAGCCCGGAGCAGACCATGGCGCTGGCCCAGGCGCTCTACGACCAGGGGCTGATCACCTACCACCGCACCGACTCGGTGCGCATGGCCGACGAGTTCGTTGCCGAGATCCGCAGCTTCCTGAGCGCAGCGCTGGGCCCCGCCTATCTCCCCCCCAAGCCGCACCAGTACAAGTCCAAGAATTCCCAGGCCGAGGCGCACGAGGGGATCCGCCCCACCCACATGCATTCCCTGGCCGACCTGGAGGCGCTGGTCGCCAAGGAAGGGCTCAAGCCGGAACACGCCAAGCTCTATGACCTGATCTTCCGCCGGGCCGTGGCGAGCCAGATGGCGCAGGCCGTCTACGACGCCACCATGATGCTCTTCGATGTTGCCGGGGAGAAATTCAAGGCAACCGGGCGGGTGCTCAAGTTCGAGGGTTTCCTTAAGGTGTATGCCGAGGCCGAGGACGAGAAGGAGCGCAAGGACGAGGAGCCGCTGCAGGTGCTGCCCGCCGTGGCGCCGGGGGAGAGGGTTCCCAAGATTGGGGAAAACCTGGACGAGAAAAAGACCAAGCCCCCCGGCCGCTTCAGCTTCGGTTCGCTGGTCAAGGAGCTGGAGCGGCTTGAGATCGGCCGCCCCTCGACCTACGCCGCCATCACCAGGAACATCACCGAGCGCGGCTACGTGCGCGAAGAAAAGGGGAAGGTGGTGCCGCTCGTTCCGGGCGAAACCCTGATCGACTACCTGCGCGACAGGCACCCCTGGGTGATCGACTACGAACTGACCCGCAGGATGGAGGCATTCCTGGACCAGGTGGTGGAGAACAAGGAGACCTGGCAGCGCTTCTGCAAAGGGGTGCACGGCAAGATGGGCTTCGCCGCGCCGCCGGAGCGGGGCGAGGGGGCGGCACCCAGCGAGGGGCAGTTGCGCTACGCCAAGGCGCTGGCCGACAAGGCGGGGCTGGTCGTTCCCGAGGCGGCTCTGGGCAGCCGCCGCGAGATGTCGGCCTGGATCGACGGGATGGTAAAGGGCGGACCCGTCAGTCCGAAAAAGGCAAAAGGGAAGCAAGGCGGCGTCGAGAAGAGCGCCGCTGATGCCCCGGCCGGAGGCAGGGAGAAGGGCGCTGCAGCGCAAAAGGAGAAAGGGAAGGCGCCGGCATCCGCCGGAGCCGCGCTGCAAGGCATCGGCGCTTGCCCCGCCTGCGGCCAGGCCGTGCAGGAGTTCGAGAAAGGTTATTCCTGCGCCGCCCATTGCGGCTTCGTGCTCTGGAAGAACAGCCTGTCCCGGTGGAAGAAGGAGATCACCCCGTCGCTGGCCGGCAGACTCCTGAAGGGAAAGCCGATCAGCCTGCGCGCCCTGGTCTCGCCCAAGGAAGGGAAGGGGAAGTTCGACGCCAAAGTGGAACTCCATAACGATCCCAAGTACGGCTGGTCGGTTCGGCTTATCTTTGAAGCTGCTTAGCGCTAATCTTCCGCTAGCAGAAACTCCCCCTCCCCTTCAAGGGGAGGGCCGGGGTGGGGATGGGGTAAAGCAGGCGCCAGAGCCCCCCATCCCCCACCTGTCCTCCCCCTTGAAGGGGGAGGGACGCGATTGTCGCTAATCAGTGCATTAGTACCTTGCGGAGCTTCATGAATGCCATGGGAGGAGAAGAGGAAATCATAGCCAAATTCCCCGATGGCGAGGTGAAGATAACGAATTTTCAGAATCTCTGAACTCAGAGCCGAAACTGCTCCCACCTGTCGGCATCACCCTTAAACTCTCCTACGGGCGCGCTGGCGCGGATATGAATTAGATGTTGGGAAGAAGTGAGTTTATAGCCCAATTGACAGGGATTCTCCCGAAACGTAGTATCTCTTTGATACTGACTATTGACCTTTCATGCTAGGAGCCTCCATGAACCTCCACGTTTTCGTCGCCATGCCCTTCGGCACCAAAGAAGGCATCGACTTCAACAAGGTCTATGAAGATTACATCAAGCCTGCCCTGGAAAACGAAGGATTCGAGGTGTTCCGCGCCGATGAGGAGAGGCGGGCGGGGGAAATCCGCTCCGACATGTTTCAGGAACTCCTTATTGCTGACCTTGTGGTCGTGGATCTCACCATAGACAACCCTAACGTCTGGTACGAGCTTGGCGTCCGTCACGCGCTACGTGCTCGTGGAGTTGTAATGATTTGTGGAGGGCGTGCCACAACCGCCTTCGATCTCTACACCGACCGCAAACTTCTTTATGGTCTTAAAGACGGAGGGCCTGATCCTGCGACGTTGGCAGAGGACCAGCGCAAACTCTCGGTGATGGCCAAGGCGACCATGGAGTCATGGCATGGACGCAAGGTCAGTCCTGTTTACAGCCTGATGCCGAATCTCCAGGAACCGGACTGGAAGTCCCTTCGCATTGGCGAGGTCCGCGAGTTTTGGGAGCAGCACGATTCCTGGGAACGGCGCATCGACCTGGCCCGAAAGGCAGGATGCATCGGTGATCTGCTGGTACTGGCCGATGAGGCACCGGTGGCCGCCTTCAGGGCGGAGGCATGGCTCAAGGCCGGAGAGGCCCTGCGCAAAGCTGAGCGGTTCGATTTTGCTCTAGAGCAACTGGAGCGCGGGCTTGACATCGAGCCGGAAAATCTCAGGGGGCTGCGGGAGAAGGGAATTTGCCTGCAACGGCTCGCTTCGATGGGGCGTCCCGGATACACACTGGATCGTGCGCGCGATCATTACCGCAATGTGCTTGAAACCTTCCCTGACGACCCTGAAACATGGGCGTTGCTTGGTCGCGTGGACAAAGATGCCTGGATAGATGCATGGCGGCAGTGCGGCAATGCGCCGGGGCGGATGCGTGCAGAGGCTGCATATGAAGACGCGCTGCTGCGAGCGGCGATCACCGGCTATTTCAACGGCTACCGCCGCAACCCCGGTCATTACTATTCCGGTATCAATGCCCTGACCCTGATGCACCTGCATCACCACCTTACCGGCGACACGACGTTCGATAGAGATATGGCTATCATGGCTGGTGCGGTGCGTTTCGCGGCGGAATGCGAGCCGGATCAGAGCCAACTCTACTGGTCTAAAGCGACTCTTGGCGATATCGAGGTGCTCGTTGGTTCAGCCGAATCAGTCACGAGGGCTTACAAGGAAGCGATTGCAAAAAACGACAAGGATTGGTTCGCGCTTAACTCGTGCCGCGCTCAACTGCAACTGCTGAAGGACCTCGATTTCCGACCGGACGTTGTTGAAGCCGGTATCACGACTTTTGACAGGGCGTTGCAGAAGCTCAGCAAGCCGGACGATGCCTGGCAACCACGGCAAGTATTTCTCTTCAGCGGGCACATGATCGATGAACCCGGCCGGACAGCGCCTCGTTTTCCAGCTGAAAAGGAGGGTATCGCCGCACAAAAGATCGCAGATGCCCTGCACCGCTTGGGCGCCGGTCCAGAAGATCTGGCATTGACCCAAGGCGCCTGCGGCGGCGACCTTCTGTTCACTGAGGCATGCCAACAGCTCGAAGTGAAGGTGCAGTGGTTGCAACCTTTCAGGGAACCGGAATTCATTCAAAACTCAGTCATTCGCGGTGGGGAGGCTTGGCGCGACCGCTACCTTGCCGCTTGCGCCAAGCTTTCTTTTCCTCTGCGATCTGCGCCTGAGGCATTGGGCGAAACGCCTCGGAATGTGGCACCGGAATACCCGTATGTGCGGTGCAACCTGTGGCTGCTGTACACCGCACTCGCCTTGGGAGTTGAGAAGGTGCGCTTTATCTCCCTTTGGAATGGATCCGGTGGCGACGCACCAGGAGGCACAGCTCATATGTACAACGAGGTCAAGAACAGAACGGGTAATGTCACCTGGATCAACACTCAGGAGATGTAACACCACACTCAGGACGCCTCTGTGCCCTTGTCACAGGGCGCCCCTTTGTCACACCCCGCTCGACGCCATAGCTCATAGCCACCCGCCTGATATTACACACCCTTCCCCGATAATTGCATTAATAGCTAAAAGTTCTTCAGTTTGACAGTCTGGAACCGATACGCACCAATACGGGTTTCGACTTCTCAGCATGCTAATTCACAAGGAGATCAAAAATGAGAAAAACAATTGCATCGGTATTGGTAGCAATGTTGGTCCTCTGCCTCTCCGGTTTAGCGATGGCGTCGCCGAAAAGCGAGGCGACTGGTCTGGTCAAGAAGGCGGTGATACATATCAAGGAAAACGGCAAAGAGGCGGCCCTTGCGGAGTTTAACAATGCAAACGGCAAGTTCGTCAAGGGGGAACTCTACGTCTTCGCATACAGCCTCCAAGGGGTAATTATCGCCCATCCCATGAATCCCAAACTCGTTGGCAAGGACATGCTGGAGATAAAGGACGCAGATGGCAAGTACTTCACCAAGGAGTTCATCGCAACTGTCAATGGTCCGGGTAAGGGATGGGTCGATTACCGCTGGACCAATCCCGTCTCGAAGAAGATCGAAGCGAAGTCGTCATACGTCGAGAAAGCCGGCGACATCTTTGTCGGCTGCGGTATCTACAAGTAACCGTTTCTACCATCTCCACGCAAGATGTAAGCAAAAGGGGCTCGTATGTTCAAGCGTATGAAGTTATCCCTGAAACTCGTCATGACGCCTGCAGTGGTTATTCTGTTAATGCTCATATCCGGTGCCTTCGCTTTGTGGGGGATGCGCATGCTACAGGCGACCATAGAGGAGATGCATTCGGTCCGGTTCGTGAACAACGCGAAGGTAGAAAAGGTGATCGGCGATATCAACTCGGTTCACAGAAAGCTCTACCGGCTCATAATCTGGTCCAGCACAGGTTACAGCCAGCAGAAAATAGATGCCGAATTGAAGGAGACGCAAAATCGCCTGGCACAGGCGATCGCCAACATCAAGCAGCTGTCGACCGACAGCTCGCTCAATGCTGAAGAGCAAAAGTTCCTGAAGGAGATATTTGCCACGCTCGGGGCGTATTCCAAGGAAGTGACAGCTACGCTCGACATGGTGGGCCCGGACATCAATGCGGTCATGATATTCGTGCAGAATGCCGACGAGATATTCGTGGTCCTGGAGAAGAAGTTCGCGGAGTTCAAGAAATTAGAGGCCTCGCTGAATGATTTGAGTTATAGCCAATCAATAGGCACAAGCCGTCAGGTTCTCATCATCCTGGTAGGTGTCCTGGTTTTTTCCCTTATCACCGCAATGGTCCTGACTTGCCTGATCAACCGGATCATAATGGCGCCGATTCGCAGCACTGTTGCTGTGATCGAGGCCATGGCGGGCGCGGATCTCACCAAACGCATCGACGTCCAATCGTCGGACGAGATAGGGAACATGGCGCAAAACCTCAACGGATTCATCGATTCGCTCCACGACACCATCCGCACCTTCGCCAGCAATGCCCAGGAACTCTCCTCCGCCTCAGCCCAACTGAGCAGTACCGCAAACGAGATGGCCCAGGGTGCGGAACAGGTGGCCGATCAGTCGTCTGTCGTTGCGACTGCCGGCGCAGAGATGACGGCAACCACCAGGGACATTTCCATGAATTGCCAGGTGGCCGCAGAAAGTTCACTGGCGGCGATGTCTGTGGCTAAATCGGGTTCTGCCGTGGTGTCCCAGACCGTTGCGATAATGGGCAAGATCGCGCAACGCGTTCAGATATCGGCGAAGACCATTGAGGGACTTGGCATGCGGAGCGATCAGATCGGGGAAATCATCGGCACCATTGAGGACATCGCCGACCAGACCAACTTGCTGGCTCTGAACGCGGCAATCGAAGCCGCACGGGCCGGGGACCAGGGGCGTGGATTTGCCGTCGTGGCCGACGAGGTGCGCGCCCTTGCGGAGAGAACCACCCGGGCAACCCGTGAGATAGGGGAGATGATTAAAACGATCCAGTCGGAGACCCGCAGTGCCGTTGGTGAAATGGAGGCGGGAGTGCGAGAAGTGCAACAAGGCACCAGCGAAGCGAGCCGTTCCGGTGATGCGATAAGCAACATACTGGACCAGATAGAAGCGGTGAACACTCAGATCAATCAGATAGCCACCGCCGCAGAGGAGCAAACCTCAACCACCAGCGAGATAGCAGGGAACATGAGCAGGATAACCGAAGTAGTGCATCAGACCTCGCAGGGCGCAAAGGAGTCGTCGGTTTCGGCCAACAGGCTGTCCGACCTGGCCGACAGGTTACAGCACGAGGTCGCCCGTTTCCGGATTGCCTAAGGAAGAGCCCAAGGGTGAGGCCGGGAGTTAGGCCGGGAGTGAGGCCGGGAGTGAGGCCGGGACGACGGGAAGAACGAAAACGTCCCCAGTCCTAACCTGGCATAGCCGGACCCAAACAGGGCAGGCGTGCCGACCAACTCCCCCTCCCTTGACGGGAGGGGGCAGGGGGGTGGGTGAAGCTGCCAACTGCAAGGGATGTGGCCCCTACCCCCACCCCCTAGCCCCCTCCCGCAAGGGGAGGGGGGACAAAGACAGCAATTTGTTCAACATAACAAGCAGTTGTAAACACTTTTGCTCACGATCTGTAAACGCTGTAGCCCTAAGAGACTAAGGGGAATACAAGGAGCAGCCGGCAGCGAAAACCAGCGGGTGGTTAAGGGGTGCCGCTGACCGGCTGTTTCTGACCCAAAGCAGAGTCCAGGCTCGCCTGGGGGGGCAATCCCGGAGCGGGCCCTGCCTGAGGTTTTGCAGCCAGCTTGCGTTCCTGAAGTACCGCATCCCGATCGGCAGTCTTGACCATCAGCCCGACGCAGCTCTTGTTGTGCTCCAGGGACGCGGCGTGATACGTCTCCTGATCCGCCTTGAGCTTCCCTACCTGTTCATTTGCCAGCGCGATCAAATCGTTGTGCTCCTGGATCCGCTTGTTGAAATTCCTGATCTGCGCTTCGTCGTAAGGGCTCACGCTCTTTTGTACCTGGACGAGTGACTTGGCGTCGGCCTGGATGCGAAGCATCATCGCCTTATTGTCGGCGAAAGCATTATCAAGAGTTTGGCGTTGCGCCGTGAGCTTCTCCTGAGAGTCGAGGCAGGCGTGATATTGCTCGCGGGTGAAAAACTGAAGCTCATCGGCTTCAGCGCCGGCGGCAAGGGCCGGTCCAGCCATAGAGACAGTGACAAGAAATGCAACGGTTACGATGATGTGATGGATCTTGATCCCCGGCTGACGCTTTTTCCCTGTCATCATTTTCACGATCTTCAACCCCTCCCTGATCTACCTGCCAAATACTCTGCTACCGCTGACCAACGGCGTTTTCCACGTTACTTCACTTCCGCTGCTGGGAATAATGCGCGGTCAATGTATTATCTTTCATTTCGGTTGTCAACGGCACGCTGGATGTTTCGACCAACGGTGACGTTGGGAGTGTTCTCTTACAGTGGGATTCGGGTTCGCTACTTGACGAAAAATGGCCATTGCGTAAGACTTATCGGCAAACAGCACGAGATGATACGTTCCTGTTCAGAGGAGGAAGGTATGAAAGACATGGCTGATACTCTCGATCCCCGGCGTGACCTCGAGTTGCAACGCATACTCCGTATCTCACCGGAGCTGGTATGGAAGGCGTGGACCGAGCCGGAACACCTGAAGCACTGGTTTACTCCCGCTCCCTGGAAAACTGTGGATTGCCAGATAGAACTGGTCCCGGGAGGCATCTTCCGCACCGTGATGCGTTCCCCGGAGGGGCAGGATTTCCCCAACCTCGGCTGCTATCTCGAGATCGTCCCCTACCGGAAGCTGGTCTGGACCAACGCCCTGGAACCGGGCTTCCGACCGGCACAGCTGGACCCATCGCATCCCTGCGAATCGTTCTTCTGCACGGCGATGATCACCCTGGAACCGTACGAGACCGGCACCAGGTTCAGCGCAAGGGTGCTGCACGGGGACGAGGATGGGTGCAAAAAGCACAGCGAGATGGGGTTCCACGAGGGATGGGGCAAGGCGCTCGACCAACTGGTCGCGCACATGAAGAGCCTTCGAGAGGGTTGACCTCCATCAGTCGACAAGGCGGTCAATCGTACTTCGAGAAGCTGTCAATCCTGACGTCGGCCAGCAGGCGCTCCAGGTAGCGCGATTTCAGTTGCCGACTCGCCATCAGGCGCTGCACCGGGGGGAGCTTCAGGATCCCGCCCAGCAGCGCCGCCATGGCGCGGTGGCTCAGATAGGCCTGCTTGTCGAAGATGAGATTCTGCAGCTTGCCCCGCTCGATGGCCATCAGCACCAGGCGGTGCGCCGTGTTGAGTGGCGTGAGGACCCGCTTGGCCCGGGGCGCCAGCCTGAGCGCCCCCGCCGGACAGTTCGCCACGCACACTCCGCAACCAAGGCAGAGGTCCTCGTTGACCTTTGCCTTTTTCTTTATCATGCGACTGGCGCAAACCGGGCTCAGTTGCACCGCTTCTATGGGGCAGGTCCTGGTGCAGTTGCCGCAGCCGGTGCAGGATGCCGTGTCTGTCTGCATGATGAAGTTGGTGCTGTACAGGGCGTTTGGCAGGGCCAGCCGGCGGATCGCCGACATCCCTTCGCAGCAGCAGCCGCAACAGTTGCAAATGAAGTTCACAGACTCGCGCACGTTGTCGGCGCACTGCACCAGGTTGAGGGCCCGGGCCTGTTGCAGGATATCGAGCCCCTCGGCGGCATCGATCTCCCTGGCGTGCCCGTGCCGGATCAGCGACTGGGCTGCGCTGTTCAGGGTCAGGCAGTTATCGCGCGGGGCGTCGCACCCCCGGCCGACCTGCCGCATCTTCTGCCGGCAGTAGCAAAGTCCCACGGCGATGTGGCTCGCGCTCCGGATAATCGCGCTGGCACGCTCGTAGTCAAGCACCTGACCGCAGGTTTCCGGGTTGAGCGCCGGCTCGTTAACCAGAACCCTCCCCAGCAGGGTCTCGCCGCCGGCGAAAAGGTCGCGGATGAAGTCGTCCTCTACGTTGATGTAACGGAAAAACAGGCGGGCCAGTTCCTTCTGGTCGATGTCGCTGCGCACCCGCATCAGGGAGAATTCAAAGAAGCCGGCCATCGGGGGGGGCAGGAAGTACACCACCTTCCCCGCGCGCTCCAGGTCCACGAGCACCGCGCGGGAGGCCAGTTCCTCCAGCGTTTTGCGCGCCGCCTGCTCCGGCACTTTCCAGATCCGGGCCGCCTTTGCCGCGGAAAAAGGGCGCAGCGGCAGCTGGGAGAGGAGGCGGGCTTCCTGCTCGCTGAATAGTATGGAGAATATTTTGAACAGCAGTGCCGAGGGTGGAGCGCCCTGGGGGAACTTGTTCAGCCGGAGCATCAGGGCATGGTAGCCGCTGTGGGTGGTGTGCTGTGGCATGCCGCCTCATGTGCATTGGAAAGTGTTAATTTTGTCGAGTATATCAGCAGGTGACTTGCAGGCAACCTTGTGTCACCGCCCCACCAGGGAAGGGGAGGGGAAGAACGGAGTGCGCTGTTACCCGGGGAATGCTTCTAATGAAAAATTAATTGGCTTGTTATTATGAAGAGATTGGTGTATTTCTGTTCTCGCCCGCCCGGGACTGAAGGATCAACTCCCCGACGCTGTCATTACCCCAAAAAAGGAGGGAACACATGTTAGGAACCAGTCTTTCTTCACTGCTTATGTTGGCAATCGGTACCGGTCTCTTTATGGTCGCCGGTCTGGTGGTATGCATCGTCATCTCCATCTTCACCGACTCGATCAATCTCGGCGGCGCCTTTGACGGCATTGCGGAGAAGGTAATCGCCCTGGTGTTCGTCCCCATCCTCCTGGCGGCCCAGCTGCTGGATGTGGTGATGTGGCTCTTCGTCCGGGCGGATATCAAGCTTGCCTTGAGCACCAAGGTCTGAGGAGCGCCAGGTTCGGCCGGCGCCAAGTGAGCCGGAGCAGCTAAACGCAGCACAACGAAGTGCCCAGTTGCGCCATCTTCCGAGGAGATCTTTCTCCCGCTGCAACGGGAGAGATCGAGGATTTCCCCCGGCCCACCCCGCCCCTCCCAGAAGGGGAAGAATTACAGCAGAACGACAGGGGCGAATTGATTTCGCCCCCTGTCGTTTCCGCTTTTCAGGTACTACGCCCCCCCTCGAACCTGCCGCCTGTGCAAGAACTGGCGGTCCTGGTGTGCTAAATCTGAACAGATCTCAGCCCCAACCCATGAGGCGCCTGGTGCAATGGTCGATTTTCCGACGGCTTAGCCGTTTGCAGTTGTGGCATGCCTAATGAAAGCGATAGGTCCAGGCCATATGGCAGCAACGCCAGGGCCGAACCCTGATCAGCCGAGGAGGCATGATGTTTTCATGGACCAGTTTCGGCGCAGCGCTGCCCAGAATCTATTGCTACCTGCTGGGCCTGCCTGCCGAGCGGTGTGAGGCCGCCGGCTGCCAGGGGAGCGAAAGCTCCATGCTTCGGGCGGCAAGCCGCGGCAGCGCTCCCGCCGGCGAGGCTGAGCCGGCATGGTCCCGGGCCGGCACCCCCTGCCGGCCAGGCCAGCGCCCGGGGCGCCCCCTGACCTACAGCGGCCCGGTGCGGCAGGGATAGGGCTGATTCCGATCCAGCTTCACGGCGTGATCTCGTTTCATTTCCGTTGCATGCAGCTGCAGGGAGGTGCCTATGATAGTCTCACTCCAAAAACGCCCTCCATGGCTCACCTTTGTGGTAGCCATAGTCATCTTCGCCGCGGCGGTCGCCCTCCGGCTCGTCCTGCATGACCTGATCGGGGGTCGCACCCCCTACGTCACCTTCTTCCCGGCAGTGATGTTTGCCGCTTTGTTGGGCGGGTTCAACGCCGGGATCATGGTCACCCTGCTCTCCGCCTTGTATGTCATGTACTTCCTGGTCGATCCGGTGGGGCAGATCTCTGTGCGCGATGCCGGCGACTGGCTGGGACAGATCGTTTTCCTTTTGAGCGGCCTTATGGTCTCCTGGCTCTCCGAGTACACGCACCGGGCGCAGAAGCGGGCCTGCGACGCGGAGGCCCAGGTGATGCTGGGCGCCGAACGGGACAAGGCGAGCGCGGCGCTCAAGGAGAGCGAGGCGAAGTTTCGCTCCTACGTGGAAAACTCCCCCATAGCGGTCTTCGTGGTGAACCGGGAGGGGAAGTACCTCGATTTCAACGCGGCGGCGATCCAACTCCTGGGCTATCCGGCCGAAACCCTGGCGCGCATGCATCTTCTGGAGGTGCACCGCATCGAGGATCACGCGACCGTGTTGAGCGAGCTGGAGAGGCTGTTCCAGACCGGGCGCCTCGACGCCGAAGCCCGCCTGCTCCGGGGCGACGGGCTCCCCGTCTGGGTCTCGCTCCATGCCGTGCGGCTGGACAGCGAACATGCCATCGCCTACTGCCAGGACATCACCGATCTGAGGGACACGGTGGAGTCGATGCGCGAGCGCCTGGCGCTGCAGGAACAACTGGCCACCATCACCGCGGTGGTGCCGGGGGTGCTGCATTCCTTCCGGCGCACCCCGGACGGCTCCTTCTCCCTCACCTATGCCAGCCCCAAGCTTTTCACCCTCTGCGGCCTGAGGCCCGACGCGATCTCGCGCGACCCCGCGAGCGCTCTCGCCCTGATCCATCCCGAGGACAGAACCATGGTGCAGGAGAGCCTGTGCCACTCGGCGCGCACCATGACTCCCTGGCGTTGTGAGTTCAGGGTGAACCACCCGGAGAAGGGAGAAATCTGGGCCGAGGCGCATTCCATACCGAACCACGAGGAGGACGGCAGCATCCTTTGGCGCGGCTTCATGCACGACATCACGGAGCGCAGAAGGACCGAGGAGATGGTGCACGAGACCGGGCGCAGGTTGGAGCTCGCCGTCAGGTCGGCGGGGCTTGGGGTCTGGGAGTGGGATGTAACCAGCGGCGCCGTGCTCTGGAACGACCGGATGTTCGAGCTGTACGGCATGACGCGGGAGGCCTTCAGTGCAAACTTTGACGGCTGGCGCCAGGCCGTGCATCCCGAGGACCTGGAACGCTGCCTGGCTGAAACCGACGCCGTGCTCAAGGGGGAAAGGGAATTCGACACGGAGTTCCGCGTGCTGCACCCGGACGGCAGGGTGAAGACCATCAAGGCTGACGCGATCGTGGTGCGCGACCAGGCCGGACGCCCGCTGCGCCTGGTGGGGCTGAACCGCGACATCACCGAGCAGCGCACCCTGGAAGCACAACTGCTCCAGTCTAAGAAGATGGAGGCGGTCGGCCGGCTGGCGGGGGGGGTGGCCCACGATTTCAACAACAGTCTTTCGGTGATCCTGGGGTACGCCGATCTGGCCCGCATGGTCGAGATCGACTCGGGTAAGTTTCACGAGTATCTGGACGAGATCGTCAAGGCCGCGGAACATTCGCGCGACGTGACCCAGCAGCTGCTCGCCTTCTCGCGCAACGAGATCATCTCCCCCCGGGAGGTCGACCTGAGCCAGCTGATCAGGCGCAGCGACAAGACCCTGTGGCGCCTGATCGGCAAGGAGGTGCGCCTGAACCTGAGCACCCCGGCGGGGATCTGGCCGGTCCTGATGGATCCGGCACAGGTGAGCCAGATCGTGATGAGCCTGGCGCTCAACGCGCGCGACGCCATGCCCGGCGGCGGCACGCTCAGCATCGAGCTGGCGAACCTCCCCGGGGACCAGGTCGCCAAGCTCGGCAACTCACAGGCTGCGCCGGTGGATTACGTCCGGATGACGGTGACCGACACCGGGGTGGGGATGGACCGCGAACTGCAGGAGCGCATCTTCGAGCCTTTCTTCACCACCAAGGGGGTGGGGAAGGGAACCGGGCTGGGGCTGGCCACGGTGTACGGCATCATGAAGCAAAACGGCGGCTTCGTCACCGTCTCCAGCGCGCCGGGACAGGGAGCCGCCTTCAACCTCTACTTCCCGAGGATGAGGCCGGAGCAGGCTCGCCGCCAGGCCCAGGCGCAGCAGGCTGCCGTCGGACGTGAGAAGCGCATCCTGCTGGTGGAGGACGAGGCGACCGTCAGGCTCATGGCGCAGCTCATGCTGGAGAAGGTGGGGTTCTCGGTGCTGGTGGCGGCTTCGCCGCACGAGGCGTTGGAGAAGTGCCGCCACTTAGAGGGAGAGATCGACTGCCTCCTTACCGACGTGATCATGCCCGGGATGAGCGGTGTCGAGATGTCCCGGGCGATCCGGTGCCTCCGCCCCGAAATAGGGGTGGTCTACATGTCGGGCTACAGCTCGGACATGATCGCGCACCACGGCGTGTTGGCGGAGGGAGTGGTCTTCCTGCAGAAGCCATTCGACGTAAAGACACTCATCGAGAAGATAGAGCAGGCGATCCAGTTCTCCCGCACTCCCTAGAAGTCACGGGGGCTTTGCTCCTTAAACCAGCTGACGCGGCGAACTCCCGGTCGCGTGCTGTTCCCACAACCCCATCCCCACCCCAGCCCTCCCCTTGAAGGGGAGGGGGCTCCCTTCTCATGCGGGCTCCCTTCTGAGGGGGCTCCTTTCTGAGGGGGCTCCTTTCGAGGGTGCTCCTTTCGAGGGTGCTCCTTTCGAGGGTGCTCCTTTCGACTCCTCCGATGGGACCTCTTTCCCTTCAGGGAGGCTCCACTCCCTATTCATTAAAGATCTTCCCCCTCCTGCCGAAAAGAAGGACAACGACAGCCTGTCTCCGGTCCCGGGAGCGCGGCTTCACGTTTTTCCAACTCCCAAGGTCCAAAATGGCAAGACTGACCCTGACGCACAAGATGAGCCTGATGGTTTCCCTGCTGGTGGCGCTGGTCCTCTCGGTCATGACGCTGTGCGCCTCGTGGTACCTGGAACGGGAGTTCAGGACCACGATTTCGGCCCAGCAGTTCACCATGATCTCCCACATGGCCCAGGAGATCGACGGCAAGATCCGGACCACACAGCAGCAATTGACCGCCTTGGCCGGCATGGTCACCCCTGAGATGCTGCAGAGTCCGGAAAGGGCCCAGCGCTTCCTGGAGGGGCGCCGCGACGCCCTGGCGCTGTTCGACGGCTTGGCCCTGTTTT
>Ga0209212_1002641_pt1 | contig 24963 bp, 25 predicted proteins | sample RifGroC2_FD_183996 | JGI IMG/M metagenome (GOLD analysis project Ga0209212, IMG submission 183996) | Groundwater microbial communities from Rifle, Colorado, USA - Groundwater C2 (SPAdes) (version 2) | ecosystem: Environmental > Aquatic > Deep subsurface > Groundwater | place: Rifle, Colorado... | reverse complement strand
TCGGCCGCGGCTTTGACAGCTACTTTAATTTTTCCTGGCCCGAGAACTCGCGCGCCAGCCGGAAGCCGGAGACCATCTCTTTATCCGCGGCCGAAGGCGCGCCCGCTATATGCGCCGCTATGGCCTCGCCCAGCCCCGGCCCCAGCATGAAGCCCTGGCCGCACATGCCGACGGCCAGCACGTAGCCTTTCAGGGCGGCCGGGAAGTCCACTATAGGGAAGCCGTCCGGGGTCATGGGGTAGAGGCCGCGCCAGGTGCGCCGCACCTTGAGGTTGGCGAGACCGGGCATAAGGGAGATCATCCGCCTGGAGATCTCCGGGAGGAACTCGGAAGTGGACCGCCGGTCGTGCCCCAGGATGGGCGGCTGGGGGGTAAGGCAGAACACGATCTGCCCTTCCCAGTTCTGGTAGAAATAATAGTTCTTGGACTTGTCGCCGGGGCGGATGTCCACCACCATCGGCTCGAAGAACCTTTCCGCCGGCTCGGTGATACCGGCTTCGTGGCAGTCGGGGTTCACCGGCACTTTTACGCCGGCCTGGGCGCTGACGGCGGCGGCGTCCGCCCCGGCCGCGTTGACGACCCACTTGGCGCAATAGCGCCCCTGCGGGGTCAGCACGCCCTTAACCGCGCCATGCTCGGCGAGTATTTCCTTTACGGGCTCCTTGAACCGGAATTCGGCCCCGAGCTTTACGGCGCGGCGGTAAAAAGCGTTAACGGACAGCAGCGGCGAGGCAGAGCCGTCGTCGGGAGAATAGGTGCCGCCGCGCAGGTCCTTTTCGGCTATGCCGGGCACCAGCGCCTTCATCCTGGCGGCGTCCACCCAATCTATGTTCAGACCGAAACCGCGCTGTACCTTCAGCAGGTCCCTCAGCACCGCCTCGTCCCGCTCCGCATAGACCGGGAAAGCGTACCCGCCCTTTATCCAGCCGATGTCGTCGCCGTGCCTGGCCTCCCAGGTGGCGAAGATCTCGAGGCTGCGCAGACAGGTCTTTATCTTCGAGCCGTCGGAGTGCGTGGCCCGCACGCCGCCTATGGCGCATTTGTTCTGGCCCTGGCCGGGGGAGGGGGCCGCTTCCAGCACCAGGGTCTTCAGCTTTCTTTCCGCCAGCGCCATGGCCAGGGGCACGCCCACGCTGCCGGCGCCGATGATTATAACGTCGTAATTGTCAGCCATAATAGTTCCGTTTAAAAGCCGCTCCATCTGTTTTTCTCTTCCGCTTCGGTGGTGCATTTCACGTTGGAGAACGCGCCCAGCGGCGCCTCCACGAAGAGCGGCCGCTTGGTGAAAGCCGTGATCTCTTTGGGGTCCACGCCCTCGCTCCTGAAGATATTGACGAGCATGGCGGAGCAGGTCTTGGCGCCGCAAGCGCCCATGCCGGCCCGCGTCACCGCCTTCAGCTGGTTCAGGTCGCGCATACCGGCGCGTATCGCCCGGCGTATTTCCCCAAGGCTCACCCGCTCGCAGCGGCAGATAATGGTTTCATCCTCGGCCCTGGCGAGGTCCGCTGCGGCCTTCTCGCCGGCCTCCGCGGGATACAGCCGCAGCGAAGCCGCCAGGTCGGCGGTTTCCGGCGCGGCCTTCACTATCACTATCAGCGTGTTCTCCGCCTTGAAATCCTTCACATCCAGCACCTCGGCTTCGCCGAGGTCGGCGCCTTCCCAGCCGGTCAGGCGCACGCGGTCGCCTTTTTTCACCAGACCGCGGCCTATTTCAAAGGGCAGCGCCACCGACGGGTTTTTGGGGTCCTTGCGGTAATCGACTATGGTTACGGCCAGCCCCGGGCAGATCAGCAGGCATTTAAAGCAGCCGATGCACTCCCCGTCGAATTTCGGGGTGTTCATGATGCTGTCACCGGACAGCTTTATCGATTTTTTCGGGCAGACGGTCACGCAGGGGTTGCAGGGGATCTCCTGGCGGCAATGCAGCACCGGGTAGACGGGCCGGCCGTGGTCCTTGACGGCCGGGGCGTAGGTGGCGCCGGGGCGGGACTTCAGCACCTCCAGGCGGTCGAACCAGAACTGCGGCACGGGAGCGGCCATCACGCCCAGGCTCTTAAGCACCTTATGCGCCGTGATCTTGCCGCTGAACATGGCGGCCGAGGCCTCCGCGATCTCCTCCGCGTCGCCGCAGATGAAGGCTTCCATGCCGGCCTCACGGGCCTGCGCGTGGAATTCGTCCACGGAACTGAGCCCCACGGCGATAAGCAGCGTGTCGGCCTTGAAAGTCTTTTCCGTGCCGGGCAGAGGCTTGAATTTCTCGTCGACCCCGGCAATAGTGACGGTTTCCAGCCCGTCCTTCCCGTCGGCCCGGAGTATGGTGTGGCGGGTATACACCGGCACGCCCAGGCGCTTTATCTTATCCTCGTGGACCTTGTAGCCGCCGCAAGCGGCCTGCGCTTCTATCAGCCCCACGACTTTTATACCGGCCTGCATCGCGTGGTAGGCCGCGATAAGCCCCACGTTGCCGCCGCCGACGATGAACAGCCGCCTGGCCGGGCGCACCAGGTCCCTGTTGACCAGGGTCTGGAAGGCGCCGGCGCCGTACACGCCGGGCAGCGTGTTGCCGGGGAAAGCCAGGGACTTTTCCCTCGCGCCGGTGGCGCTTACCAGCGCTTTGGGTCTTATAAGGTAGTACTTGCCGCCGCGCAGCACCCCGGCCTTCTTATCCGAGAAGACGGCCAGGCAGGTGGCGTCGGCCCAGACCTTTACCGACGGGTAGTCCTTGAGCTGTTCTTCCAGCTTGGCCGCGATATCCACGCCGCGGGTCCCCGCGTAGCAGTCTTCCACCGAACCGAAGAATTTATGCGTCTGCAGCACCAGTTTGCCGCCGAACGCGGTCTTATCGTCTATGATCAGGGTGTTGACGTTGAGCTTGCCCAGTTCGGCCGCGGCCGCCAGGCCCGAAGGCCCGCCGCCGATGATCAGGGCGTCCACGTCCAGCTCTTCCACGCGCCCGAATTCCTGCACGCAGGCGGTCCGCGGCAGCTTGGCCGCGCCCCGCAGGGTTTCCACCTTCATGCCCGCGCGCACCGGGGTCACGCAGGATTTCAGCGTAAGCCCGTCGGCGATCACGGAGCACTGGGCGCACTGGCCGTTGGCGCAGAAGATGCCCTGGGGGCTCGCGTCTTTCTTGTGGTGGCTGAAGATTTTTATGCCGTTGGCGTAAAGCGCGCTCGAGATAACCTCGCCCTCGAGGGCCTGGCAGGGTCTGCCGTCAAAAGTGAATTCTATGACCGCGCGTGCTTCCGGCTGGAGCACCGGGTGGTCGGTTATTCTTTCCATGGGATCCTCATTCTACGCGAGCTGTCCAAAGCGGACTGTTAATATACTACAAGAAAAAAATACGGCTTGAAAACCCCGCCGCCGCCTTTTGCTATAATAAATTCAGGACAGGAGGGTCATAAAAATGAAGAAAATACTATTCTCGCTCATCGCCGGCCTTTGCGCCGCGCAGGCGGTCAACGCGGCGGAGCTCAGCTTCGCCGACCAGCTAAGCCTTATCCCCGCCGCCGCCGCGCAGGCCAAAACCCCGGAAATAGCGCCCGCGCCCGCCAAGACCGGCCGCTACGTGCAGGTTTCCGGCTACGTGAGCCTCAACGGCAACGGCTTCGTGCCCGGCACCACCGGCGGTTTCACCAGCGTGACGCTTACCGGCTGGGTCTCTTTCCGGGACAGCGCCGGCCAGATAACCAGCAACAATACCTATATAAACGTGCCGGTCTCCATGTGGATCTATCCCAACCAGCCCGTCTACCAGACCGTCTGGCCCAACGTCTACGCCACCTTCTACCGCAACGGGAAAATAGTCGGCTCCACCAGCATGAACGGCAGCATCTCCGTCAACGGCTGGCCCAGCGGCAGCTTCGTGATGCTCTCCGGCTCCGGCTACCTCAACGGCTCTATCTACGTGGAGGACGAACAATAAAGAGCGCCGCGGCTCAAAAGGGCGGCTTTGAACGGCCGCCCTTTTTTATTATCATCTGCTTATGAAGTTACTTGAAGGCAAAACCCTGTCCGCAGAAATACTGGCCGCCCTGCCCCCGCGCATAGAGGCGGTGCGCGCGCGCCTGGGCCGCGCGCCCGCGCTGGCCATAATAAACTATTTCGCCGACTCCCCGTCGGCCGTGTACGTAAAGCGCAAGGTCGCCGCCTGCGAAAAACTGGGGCTCACCGTAAAGCTCTTCAGCCCCGCGCCGGGGGAGGGCTACGCGGCCTTCAAAGCCCTGCTGGCAAAGCTGGGCGCCGACCCGGCCATAGACGCCATAATGCTGGAACGCCCGCTGCCGGACGGCTTCGAGACCCTGGAGACCTGGGACGCCCTCCCGGCGGCCAAGGACGTGGACGGCCTCTCTTCCCTTAATATGGGCCGCCTCTTCATCGCCCGCAAGTTCGCGGAAATAGAGAACGGCGGCTATTTCGTGCCCTGCACGGCCCTGGCGGTGGTCCGGCTGCTGAAATTCCACAACATAAATCCCGCCGGCCTGAATATCGCGGTGGCCGGCCGTTCGGCCGTGGTGGGCAGGCCGCTGGCGCAGATGCTGACGGCGCTGGACGCCACGGTAACGCTGTGCCACACCCGCACCAAAGACACGGCCGCCGTCTTCAAAACCGCCGACCTGGTGATCACCGCGGTAGGCAAGGCCAAGTGGCTGAAAAAAGAGATGCTGCCCCCCGGCATGACGATAATAGACGTGGGGACCAATTTCGACGCGGACAACAAAATGTGCGGCGACGCGGACATCGAGGACCTCGGACAGACCGCGGCCGCCGTCTCCCCGGTCCCGGGCGGCGTCGGCCCGGTAACCCTGGCCTGCCTGCTGGAGGCCGCCGTAAAAGCCGCGGAACTGCGGCCCGCACCCGCCGCGGAACTCCCGAAAGGTGGAATAATACTCACATGAAAAAACATCTAAACCTCGCCTTACCGCTATTCATGCTGGCCGCCCTGTGCCTGCCGGCCTTCGCCCAGGAAGAGGGCGCCGACGCCGCGCCCGCCGAGGCGGTCAAGGCCGAAGCGCCGGCCAAGCCCGCGGCCAAAAAGGCCGCCAAAAAATCCCGGGCCGGGAAAAAAGCCAAAAAGAAAAAAAAGGCGCCCCCTGTGTCGGAATATAAATTCTCGGGCCAGGAAACCGCGCCGGCCTACAAGTTCGACAAGCGGGCCAACCCGATAATCAAGGAAGTTAAAAAAAAGAAACCCGTAAAGAAAACCGCGAAGAAGGCGAAGGCGAACAAAGAGACCAAAGCGCCCGCCCCGGCGGTAAAACTCACCCCCGTCAAACCGATAGACGCAGAGGAAGCGCCTGAACAAGGCCAGGTGCCGCCGGGGGGAGAATAGTGGCCGACCTCCTGGTAAAACTTTACTCGCTGCCGCCTGCCGCCGCGCTCATAGAGAAACTGCGCGCCGAAGGCGTGGAGATAAAACGGGCCATAGGCCCGGAAAAACAGGCCGTAACCGACTGGGTGGAGAAGAAATTCTCCCGGGCCTGGGCTTCAGAATGCGAAGTCGCGCTGGCCGCGCAGCCCGCCTCCTGCTTTATAGCCGTGAAGGAAAAACAGCTGGTCGGCTTCGCCTGCTACGACACCGCCTCGAAAGGTTTCTTCGGGCCGATCGGCGTCGACGAGGGGGCGCGCGCGGGCGGCCTGGGCAAAGCGCTCCTGCTAAGGACGCTCGAGGCCATGCGGGAAGCCGGTTACGGCTACGCTATAGTGGGCTGGGCCGGACCGGTGGACTTTTTTAAAAAGGCCGTCGGGGCGGTCGTCATCGAGGGGTCCGAACCCGGCGTTTACGCCAACATGGTAAAAGCCGCGCCCAGATGAAAGCCCCCCGCGAATGGCACAAAAGTTTTTTCGATAATTCCTTCTACAACCCCGCCTCCCCGGCGGCGGTCGAGCAGGCCCCGCGGGAAGCCCGCTTCATCCTGAAACAGCTGCGACTGAAGAAAGGCGCGGCCCTGCTGGACCTCTGCTGCGGGCCCGGCCGCCACGCCGTGGAATTCGCGAAAAAAGGCCTGGCCGTGACCGGTTATGATTTTTCCGCGCAGTACCTGGCGGAAGCCCGGCGGCGGGCAAAAAAGAAAAAGGTCCCGCTGCGCCTGGTCCGCGGCGACATGCGCCGCCTGAAGTTCAAAGAGAACTTCGACGCGGCGGTGAACCTGTTCACCAGCTTTGGTTATTTCCGGAAGTTTTCCGACGACATCAAAACCCTGAAGGGCGTCGCCCGCGCGCTCCGGCCGGGAGGCCTGTTCCTGATAGACGTGGTCCACGGGGAGTTCGTGCGCGCCAATTTCAGGCGGCGCGACTGGACCGAACTGGAGGACTATTTCCACCTGGAGGAAGCTTCCGCCGGCCCGGACGGGACCGTCAACACCTGGACCCGGGTCCCGAAGAACGGCGGCAGGCCGCTGACGCGTACTTTCTTCACGCGCCTTTATAACAGAGCGCGGCTTTCGGCCGCGCTGAAAAAAGCCGGGCTGGAACCGCTGAAATTCTTTGGGAGTTTTTCCGGCGCCGCGCTCTCGCCTAAAGCCGTACGCCTCATCTGCCTGGCCCGCAAGGGCTGACCACCGCCTCAGGCGGCAAGTTCGAACATTTTTTCTATGGCTGTTTTCGCGCGCGCGGCGACAGCGGCCGGGACCGTGACCTCTTTCGGGGCCGGGTCCTTCAGCAGGGCCAGCACGCTGGCGAGCGTTATGGACTTCATGTACGGGCAGAGCCGGCACATGGCGATGAAATTCTTTTTGGGGAACTTAAGCCGCGCCAGCTCGCCGAAACCGCACTCCGTCACCAGCAGGTAGGCCGCGGCGTCCGTGTTCTCCACGTAGCGCATCATGTCGCCGGTCCCGCCCATATAATCAACGGCGTTTATCAGTTCCGTCGGGCATTCCGCGTGCGCCAGCGCCACCAGGCCGGGGTAACGCCGCCGGTAGACCTTGATGAGCTCCGGATCGAACTTCTCGTGGACGATACAGGTCCCGGTCCAGAGGATAATGTCCCTGCCCGGCGTCTTACCCAGCGCGCGCGCCAGGTTGGCCCCCATGAACCGGTCGGGAATAAAGATCACCTTGTCATGCGCCTCATACATGCGCCGCAGGATCTTCTCCGCGTTGGCGCTGGTCACTATGCAGTCCGACTCGGCCTTGACCTCGGCCGACGTGTTGATATAGGTCACCACGGGCAGGCCCGGGTGCTCCGCCTTCAGCTTCCTTACATCCGCCGCCGTAATGGCCTCGCTCAGCGAGCAGCCGGCGTTAGCGGAAGGCACATAGACTTTTTTAGAGGGATTCAGGATCTTGGCCGTTTCGGCCATAAAATGCACGCCGCAGAAAATTATGCTGTCCGCCGCGGTCCTGCGGCAGTCGTCGGCCAGCTTGTAGGAGTCGCCGGTCAGGTCGCCGACGCCCAGGATGATCTCCGGCGTCTGGTAGACATGGGCGCAGATAACGGCGTTGCGCTCCCGCTTCAGGCGGTTTATCTCCAGCGTCAGCGCGGCCACGCGCGGCAGGTCTTCCTCCACGCAGCGCCGGTGCAGGCCGAGGCCGGTCAGGCGCTTGATCTCTTCGTTCAGGGCGCCGGTCATCAGCCCCGCAGCGTCCATTTCCCCATAATATCGGGGTGGTTGGTGAAGATCCCGTCCACGCCGATCTCTTTCATGCGCAGCGCGTCCTCTTTATTGTTGACGGTGTAGATACAGACCCGGAACCCGGCCTTCTTTATCTTCTTCACGTTCAGCTTGAAAGCTATGCGCAGCGCCATATGGAAATTGACGGCGCCCACGGCCTTCGCCCTCTTAAGGGCCGGCAGCAGCAGCATGGTGTTGAGGCCGTGGCCCAGGTAGGCGAGCTTGAGCTCGGGGGAAAGCTCCCGGAACCGCTTCAAGGTGCCGTGATCGAAACTGGACACCATGGTCTTTTCGAACAGCCCCGGCTTGCTCCGCAGGAAGGCCAGTACCTTACCTTCGATACCAGGATAGACGTTCCCGTCGTTCTTAACCTCGAAATTCAGCCAGCGCGAAGGCGGCTGTATGATATCCATCACTTCTTCCAGCCGGGGGACGCACTGAAAAGCGGAGTCGCGCTTGAAATGGGCCGCGACATTGTATTTCTTCAGTTCGGCATAGGTCAGGCCGGCTATTTTAACGTCCTTGCCGGCGGTATGCTTCAGGTCGAAGTCGTGATGCACCACCAGGATCCCGTCCCTGGTCTGGTGCACGTCGAACTCGAATTCGTGCGAGCCCATTTCCACGGCCAGGGCGAAGGCTTTCAGCGTATTTTCAGGCGCGTACGCGGAGGCGCCGCGGTGCGATATTATTTTCATAAAAAGAGTTTTTTTATCTCCGAGAAGTATTCGTCCGAATATTCGAAACCGCCCATCTTGTTCCGCTCCGAGCCGGGCCCGTGAAAATCCACGCCCGCGGTCACGAAAAGCCCGTGCCGCCCGGCCAGGCTTACGAAGTCCCGCGTGGCCACGCCGGTATGGGCCGGGTAAAAGGCCTCCAGGCCGTCCAGACCCGCCGCTTTCCAGGCCGGCAGGTCCAGGATCTTGGCCACCACGCCGGGGTGCGCCAGCACGGCTTTGCCGCCGGCCTCTTTTACCGCGCGTATCGCCTCTTCCACGGACGGCCCGTTGGGGCTGACATAGGCGGGCGCGCCGGGCGCCAGGTAGCGCTTAAAGGCCTGGCTGCGGCTGGAAACAATTTTGCGGGCCCGCAGCACGTCGGCTATGTGCGGCCGCCCCAGGGTCCTGTCCGCCGGGGCCGTGAGGTCCTCGAAATTTATGTCGATGCCCAGCCCGTTAAGAAGCTCCAGGATCTTTTTTATCCTGGTTATCCGCCCGGAACGGAAATCGGCCAGGCGCGCAGCCAGGACGGGATCGTAAGGGTTTATGCCGTAACCGAGGATATGGAGGTTCTCGTGCAGGCCGGTGCTGATCTCCACGCCGTAACAATAGCTTATGCCGGCCTCCTTCAGGGCGGGCTCCATTTCGGCCCAGCCGCCCGTCATGTCGTGGTCGGTCAGGGAAAAATATTTTATGCCGGCGCGGGCGGCCTCGCGGGCGAGGGCCGCGGGCGAAAGCGTGCCGTCCGAATAATTGGAGTGATTGTGGAGGTTGATCAAAGCCATAAGCGGAGGCGCGGGGCCAAAGGCCCCGCAGCCCGGCCGACAGGGAGAGGGGTTCAGCCTACGGCGACTTCTTTAACTTCGGGGACCTCTTCCCTTATCATGCGCTCCACTACGTGCTTGAGCGTCATGGTGGAGTGCGGGCAGCAGCCGCAGGCGCCGGTAAGACGCACGGTGACCACGCCCTTCTTCTCGTCCACGCCCACCAGCTCGACGGACCCGCCGTCGGCGGCCAGCATGGGCTTTATCTTCTCTATAACCTTGGCAACTTTGTCTTTCATGGTGTGCACCTCTGACTAAATTATACCATGCCGGGACGGCGGGCGCTTAAATCACAGGCGCCCTAAATAGTAGAATCTTTTTATGCCGAAAGAAGCGGATAAAATGCGGGCGCTCTCCTGATGCCTAAGAACTTTAAACCCAAAATGGGGTCCGGAGACCTGGGCTTTACCGACCTGTTCGGCGGCCGGCGCGTGCCCAAGACGCATTGCCGGGTAAAGCTGAACGCCCTGCTGGACGACCTCGGCGCGCTGCTCGGCCTGCTTAAGACCGGGCTGAAAGCCGCCGGCGCGAAAAAAGAGATCTCCGCGGCGCAGGCCGGTCTTATCCGCGCTTCGGGCCTTATCGCCGGCGCGCGCACCGACCTGAAAGCCGAAACCGCGGCGCTGGAAAAACTGATAGAGCTGCGCGCGGCCGGGATCAGACCTTTAAAGAAGTTCGTCCTGCCGGGAGCCAACGAGACCGAAGCCCTGGCCCATCTGGCCCGCGCCAAAACCCGCGTCTGCGAAGTGCTTGCCTGGGAAATAAAAGCCAAGGCCCCGGCCGTCTATCTTAACCGCCTGTCCGACTACCTTTTCCTTGTGGCCGTAAAGAGCGCCCGCAGGGGCCGCTAGCATGCCCCTCTCCCGCATAAAGGAAGACCCGCCGCTTCCGGCCTTACGGCCCATCGGGGTCCTGGAATCCTGCTTCCGCGAGAAATTCGGCACGCCCCGTCAACCGCACCTTGTGCCGGCCTCCACCGCCAGGCTGCGTATTTTTCCCCGCTACTCTCCGGAACACTCGCTTTCCGGCCTGTCGAAATTCAGCCATGTGTGGCTGATCTCTTCATTCCATCTTAACACGAATAAAACTTTCCACCCCAAGATACACCCGCCGCGCCTGAAAGGCGGCAAGATAGGTGTTTTCGCCTCGCGCTCTCCGCACAGGCCCAACCCGATAGGACTTTCCCTGGCCAAACTCGACAAGATTGTCGGCGATACGCTCTACCTCTCCGGCATAGACCTCATAGACGGCACGCCCATACTGGATATTAAACCCTATCTTCATTTCAGCGACGCCGCGGCGGACCATTGCGCCGGCTGGGTGCCGGACAACGCTTTCCCGGAGTTGACCGTGGCCTTCTCCCCGCGCGCGCGCAAGGATATCGCGGCCGCCGATCCGGCCGGTAAGACAGGTTTAGAGGCGATGATAGCGGACATACTGAAGCACGACCCGCGCAACAGGCGCGACGCCACGCAGATGAAGGACGGCGCCGACCTGGAATTCTTCCTGTGCGACCGGGAAGTGCATTTCTCGGTGACCGGAGGCAACGCCTCCGTCTCGCGCGTTGAAACCGCAGGCAGATTCGAAAAGAAACCCCGCCGCGAAAAACCAATAAGGGGACGCTCTTAGTTAATTAGTTTTCTCGGAGGGGGGTATAAAGCGATCACCCCGGCTTTCCGGCAGAAAACTAATTAACTAAGAGCGTCCCCTAACTAAAACTACATTCTTTCGGGGGCGGAAACGCCGAGGAAGCCGAGGCCGCGGGCGATGACGCCCTGCACGGCTTTCAGCAGGAACAGGCGGTAGGCGGAGGTTTCCTTGTTCGACGGGTCCAGCACTTTGTTCCTATCGTAGAAGGAGTGGAAGTTCGCCGCCAGCTCCGTCAGGTAGGTGGTAAGGTGATGGGGGGAGGAATCCCGCACGCAGTCGAGCAGCGTTTTTTCCAGCCACAGCAGCTTCATCATCAGCGCGCGCTCGTCGGCGTTAATGACTATCCCGGCCTGGTCGAAACCCGCCGCGGGGTCCACACCCTTCTCCGCGGCGTTGGCGAAGATGGACGCGATGCGCGCGTGCACGTACTGCACATAGAAGACCGGGTTGTCGTTAGACTTCTTCTTGGCCAGTTCCACGTCGAAAGTCAGGTGCGTGTGCGGGCCGCGCGCCGCGAAGAAGAAGCGGCAGGCGTCCGCGCCCACGTCCTCCACCAGCTCTTTGAGGGAAATGAAATCGCCGGCGCGCTTGGACATTTTCACCAGCTCTTCGCCGCGCTTCAGCGCCACCTGCTGGTGAATGAGCACTTTGAATTTACCCTGCCCGCCGCCCAGCGCGCCCACGGCGGCTTCCATGCGCGGCACATAGCCGTGGTGGTCCGCGCCCCAGATATCTATCAGGCGGGTAAAGCCCCGCGAGAATTTATTGAGGTGGTAGGCGATGTCGTTCAAAAAATAGGTGTTGCGGCCGTCGGCCTTTACGAGCACGCGGTCCTTATCGTCGGATTCCAGCTCCGAAGAAGAACCGAACCAGACGGCGTTGTCCTTATCGTAGGCCATGCCGCGCTCTTTGAGCGTGGCCAGGGCCTTGGCGGGCCCGCCGGCCGCGTGCAGCTCGGACTCCAGGAACCAGCGGTCGAATTCCACGCCGAAAGCCTTCATATCCTCGCGGTGCAGCTTCAGCATGCCGGTAACGGCGTGTTCGGAGAACTGGGTGTCGGTCCAGCCGGCGGCTTCTTTGGGCAGGGCCGCGGCCATGTCTTTAAGGTAGGCGCCCTGGTAGCCGTTCTCGGGCGGCTCCTGGCCGTTGAACCTGGCCTTCAGCGAAACGCCCAGCAGTTCCACCTGTTTGCCCACGTTGTTAACGTAAAATTCCGTGGAGACCCGGGCGCCCAGCGCCCTGTAGATGCGGGCCAGACTGTCGCCCAGCGTTGCCCCGCGGCCGCTGGCCAGGTGCATGGGACCCGTCGGGTTGGCCGACACGAACTCCAGGTTGATATTTTCGGCCTTATAGTCCGGGCGCGCGAAACAAGCCGGGTCCTCAAGCTCTTTCAAGGCTTCAAAAAGGAAAGCGTCCTTGAACTTGACGTTCACGAAGCCCGGCGGCACGGCTTTTGCTTCGCAGTCGGAGGACAGCGCGGCGGCGAGTTCTTCCGCTATCTTCAAAGGCGGCTTCTTCAGCAGCTTGGCGCCGGCAATGGGCCAGGCCACGGAGGCATCCGCGTCGATATGGGGGGGAGGCGCCGCCAGGTGGAAGGCGGCCAGGGCCTCTCCTTCCAGGGCAAAGGCCGACGCCGCGCGGCTTTTCAGGCCGACTTCAAGGGTAGTGAGTTTCATTTCTTCTTAGCGTTCTTCTTGGAAGTCTTTTTAGCGGCAGGCCGGGCCTTCTTGGCCGACGCTTTTTTCACGGGGGCTTTTTTTGCCTTTGCCGCTTTCTTGGCGGGGGCCTTTTTAACCGCCGCTTTTTTAGGCGCGGCTTTCCCGGCGGGCGCTTTTTTCACGGAGGCGGGCTTGGCCGCGGGCGCGGCGGGTTTCGGCTGGGGCTTCTCCTGCCATTCCACGGGCTTGTAATCCGCGTAAACCTTGCTTATGGAATAATATTCTTCGGCCTTGGTGTCGTAAACGTGCACCAGCACCCCGCCGTAGTCGAGCACTTTCCAATTCTTGGAACGCATGCCGTCGCGGTGCAGGCAGTAGACGCCCTCGTGCTTGAGCTTGATCTGGACTTCCTCCTCTACGGCGTCGAGCTGCGGGACGGATTCCACCTCCATCAGCACCGCGTAATCCGCCAGCGGGGACTTGCCGGCCAGATCGTAGACGATAACGGGGTGGGCCTTCTTGGAGTCGCCGACCAGGGCGGCGGTGACCGCTATTTTTTTAAAGCTGCTTTTGGGTATTGTCATATTGTGTTCTTCGTCTTCCTCAGTTTTTCCAGCATCGCGGCTTCCGCCTGGTGCTCTATGTTTATCATCGCCGACCCGAGTATGGAGGATATTGTATTAAATATGGTGGCGAGGTTGTTTTTCTCCACGCCGGACGGCGCGGCGGACCGCTCGAAAAGCGCGCAGCCGAGCGGCCGGCCTTCCGCGGCGCAGGCCATCAGGTAGGTCTTTTCGTCCAGCCAGCCGCTTTCGGCGCGGGCCGGGAGGGCGGGCAGGTCCTTGCGGAAGGTTTCCCTGGCGTAGGCCTGCTCGTATTCCGCGTTGAAGCCGTTGTAAACGTAGGCCTTTATGTTCCAGGCCCCCTCGAGATAGATATGTATTTCCTCCATGACCGACGAGAGGAAGGCCGCCGGGGATTTGTGCGTAGCCAGCAGCAGCCGGCTCATATCGAACAGCATCGTCAGTTCGCTGGAGGTGTGCTGCAGGCGGCGGAACACCGTGCGCATGATCTCGCTGAAAATATTTATGCCGGTATCGGGGTGTTCTTTGATGAAGGAAAAGAATTCCTGGCGGCCCACTTCGTAAAGCGAGGCGTCCCTGGAGGCGCGCGCCTGCGCGAACCGGGCGGCCCCCTCTATCACGGCCATCTCGCCGAAGAAGTCCCCGGCCGAGAGGATAGCCAGGGTCTTGAACTCGCGGCCCTCCTCGTCCATCGCCTTTTCTATGACCACCTCGCCTTCCACTATTATGTAGAGGGTGCTGCCGGCGCTTTTCTCCCGGAACACGACGTCGCCGGCCTTATAGGCGGTCCGTTTGAAGTAGCCGGAGAACTCGGCCAGCATGGCGTCCGAAAGATTGCGGAACAGGGTTATCCCTTTGAGTTTTTCTATATCAGCCATAATATCCCCCTTATCAGCCGGCCTTGTTGCACAGGGTCTTGAAGACCGCCTGGTCGTGCGCCTTGGCTATGGCCACTTCGTACGTCACCACATCCTGCAGGACCATGTTGGCCAGCGCCTTGTCCATGGAGATCATGCCGAACTTGGCCCCGGTCTCGATGGCGCTGTAGATCATGTGGGTCTTGCCCTCGCGGATGAGGTTCTGGATGGCGGGCGTCATCACCATGATCTCGCGCACGGCCACGCGGCCTTTGCCGTCCTTGCGCGGCAGCAGGATCTGCGACACCACGCCCTGCAGCGAGGCCGCCAGCTGCACGCGCACCTGGGTCTGCTGGTGCGGAGGGAACACGTCTATGATGCGGTCGATGGTGGAGGGGGCGTCCTGCGTATGCAGCGTGGCGAAGGTGAGATGGCCGGTTTCCGCCGCCGTGATGGTCAGCTGTATGGTCTCCAGGTCGCGCATTTCGCCGACCAGGATCACGTTGGGGTCCTCGCGCAGCGCGGCGCGCAGGGCGTTGTTGAACGACCGGGTATGCTGGCCTATTTCGCGCTGGCGCACCACACAGGCGTTGGCCTCGTAGGTGAACTCTATCGGGTCCTCGACGGTGAGGATGTGGCCCTTGCGCTTGTTGTTGATCTGGTTGATCAGCGCGGCCAGCGTCGTGGACTTGCCGGAACCGGTAGGCCCGGTGACCAGCACCAGGCCCTTCGGGATAACGGAAAACCCGATGATGGCCGGTGGCAGCCCCAGCTCTTCCGGCGTCGGGATCTTGGAGGGGATAACGCGCATCACGGCCTCTATGCCGTTGCGGGCCACCAGCACGTTCAGGCGGAAACGGGACACGCCGGTGATGGCGAAAGAACAGTCCAGCTCCCATTCTTTTTCGAACTTGGCGCGCTGCTCGTCGTAAAGCGCGGAGTAGATCAGGGCCTTGGTCTGTTCGGCGGTCAGGGGGGCCGTGCCCTCCACCACCGGGATGATCTCGCCGTTAAGCCGCATCATGGGCGGCTTGTTGACGCAGATGTGGATGTCGCTGGACCCGCGCTGCACCGCGGTCCTGAGAATAGTGATCATGTCCATTTTACCCTCCTGTGTTTAAGGCCGCCCCTGCCTGCCCAGAACGGCCCCGTCGAAATCTTCGCCCAGTATCACCGCGGCCCCGGCCACGCTCCTCTGGGAAGACCGCCTCACCTCGAGCGCGTCCAGCCCGAGCGCCGAGCGCAGCCTGAGCGCGGCGGGAATGTCGCCGGCGAAAAAGAGGACGCGGGTGTGCTTCTCTATTTTAGAATAAGAGGCGGCCGTCATCACGTCGAAACCCAGGCCGCGCAGATGCCTGGCGGCCAGGGCCGCCAGATCTTTCCTGCCGGAAGCGTTGAAAACCTCCACGCGGATGGCCGGCCCGGCCTCGGCTTCCGCCTGGACCTCAGGACCCCGGCCCTGCCTGGAAAGCTCGGTGGTGGAAAAATTTGAGAACCCCAGGCCGGACAGTTCGGAGAACAGCCGGAAAAGATCGAAAGAGGAGATGGCGGTGGCCCCGGAAGCCCGCAGGCCGCCGACCCACGCCGCGGCCGAGAAGAACCGCCTGGGTTCGGCGCGCCAGCCGTTCAGCGCGTCCCTGATTACGTCCAGGTCGGGGGAAGAGGAGACCAGCACGGAAAACACCTCGGCCTGCACGGTCGTCCCGCCGGCCAGGGCGAGCAGGGCCAGCGCCCGCTGCGGGACGGTCGCGCTCGCGCGGGGTTTGGAATGAGAGATGGTGAACGCGTCCACGGTGCCGGCGGCCGTATGGTAGACCAGAAGGGCGGAGCCCCGCTCGCCCAGCACGGCGAGGTTGACGTCCCGCCCGGCCCGGACCGCGCGGGACACCGGAAAGAAATACTGCGCGGCGGCCAGCGCCAGCGCGGCGCCCAGGCCCGCGGCCAGCATCAGCCTTTCTTTTTTTCCTGAAGACTGTTCCATAGTGATACGCTCAGCGGATGCACCCAGCCGCCGCCCGAAAACGCATAGGTAAGTTTAACATAATTGGCCGCGCGCAGAGCCGCTCCGAAATCCCTTAAAGCCAGCTCCCGTACGAGCCCGGCTTCGGGGAAATCCCGGCCCGGGGCCGCCAAGTCGCATACATATATAAGGCGGGCCAGCGGGCCCATCTCCGGCGCCCCGGTGGCGTGCAGCTCTATGGCCTCGGTTATCCCGGCGTCCCTGACGCCGAACAAGGCCGCGGCCCGCGCCGCGCCGGCCCAGGCATGCAGCAGGACCGGGGCTTCCTTTATCATCGTTTTAAGGAAAGGCGCGCGGGGGCAGCGGGCGCGGGCGTATTTTTTAAGCGCGGCCGGGGCCATATCCCTGGCGCAGTCGTGGAGCAGGCCGGCGGCGGCGGCTTTCTGCGCCGGGAGGCCGAGCCCCGGGGCCAGCCGCACCGCCAGGGCGGCGGTATCGAGCGAATGACGGAAGCGCCGCGGGGTTATGATCTTTTTAAGCAGGGCGCGCTCGCGGGCAAGATACAGGCCGCGCGCCGCTATCCGCGCCAGCACCGAAGCGTGCAGCGCCGGCGGTTTTTCGCCGAGGAAGAGGGCGCTCCGCAGATCGCTCGAAGCGGCCCGCGGAAAGCGCCCGGCCAGCGCGGTGAAGGGCACGCCGCGCAACGCCGTCAGGGCGTGGCCGGGGCGCAGGCCCACCAGCAGCCGCGCGCCTTTGAGCACCGTCCGCCAGCGCCGCCAGGCCTTAAAACCTTCGAGACAATCCGACCCCATCAGAAAAAAGACCGGGGCGCCCGGATGGAGGGCGCGGAAATGCGCCACCGTCTCCCAGGTATACACCACCCGCCTGAGACCGGCTTCGAAGGAACTTATCTTAACTTCGGGGCGGCCCAGCAGGCCGGCTTCGGCCAGCGCCGCCCGCAGCAGGGCGCGGCGCTCGGGGAAAGGCACCGGCCGCAGGTCCTTGAAGGGCGTATGGAAACCGGGCACGAAATAAACCGCCTGGGGTTTAAGCTGGCGCAAAGCCGCCGCCGCCAGTTCCATGTGGCCGCGGTGCGGCGGGTCGAAACTTCCCCCGTAAATTATTATCGGTTTTTTTTCAGCCGGCATATTTTCACGCCGGCGCCACCGGCACCGGCAAGCATTTAGTATAATATACTTTAACAAACGGCACAAAATCACCTATGGCACAAAAACGAGACAATTGCATCATCCTGCTGCTGGACGCCCCGGAGCCCGAGAAGATCAGCCAGGAACTTAAAACGGCTTTCGGCCCGGAGAGGGCGGCCCACGTCAACAGCGACCTGCTCCTGAACGTTTACAAAATGGCCAAATCCTTCCCCGAGGCCATCCTCATCCTTTCATACGAAAAGACCGTCCGCCACCAGGACCTGTCCTGGCTCGACCAGGAGGACCCGGGTTTTCTGGAAGTAAAGAACCGCTCCGGAGAGGACCGCATGCTGGACGCTTTCCGCCTGGCCTTTTTCACCGGCGCGAAGAAAGCCGTCCTGCTCAATCACCTGTCCCCCGAGATAAAAAAGGACTGGCTTTACCAGGCGCTCGACGCCGTGAGCGACAAGACCGTGGTCGTCGGCCCCAACCAGGACGGCTCTCTTTACCTGCTGGGCCTGACGCAGCAGAACCTCAAGCTGCTGGAAACGCCCGGGTTCTCGCACGGCAAAAACGCCGAGACCATGACCGAGCGCGCCAAGAAGAATAAGCTTTCCGTCTTCAACACGCCGGAGACGTACGCGGTGACGGGCGAAGAGGCCCTCAGGAAATGGATGGAAAGCCGCGAGGTCCTGCCCCCGCTCTTCCACAACGAGCCGCCCCGCCCGAGCGCGCCGCCCCCGGCCCCCGAGCACAAGAAGCACCATAAGCGCCACGGCAAGAACGGTTTGGAGATCCCTCTCCCGCCGACCCCTGAAAAACCGCCGCTGTAAATTATAGAATCATCATTATAGCGCCGCACCGCGCCGGACCGCCGGCGCCGGAGACATCATTTATGAAAAACATCGAACTGGTATGTAAAAAAATATTCCGCCTGGCCAAGGGCGTTCAATGCGAGGTGATGGCGGATACGCGCGACAGCGCGCTGACGCGCTTCGCCGACAACGTCATCTCCCAGAACGTCGCTTCCTCCGCGGTCACCTACTCGGTGCGCCTGCTCGACGACGGCCGGGGCACAAAGGTGACCTTCAACCAGGCCGACGACGCCTACCTCGGGCACGCCATCAAGGCCGGGCTCGAGATCCTGAAAAAGCAGAAGAAGGACCCGGCGCTGCTGCCGCTGGCCAAGCCGCGCCCGCTGGCCGCCGGCAAGAACCTCTATTTCAGGGAGACCGCCGAACTCGGGCCCGTCGCCCGCGCGGAAAAGGTCGCGGAGCTCGCCCGCGCCTGCAAAAAAAGCGGCCAGGTGGCCTGCGGCACTTTCGAGAACAGCGCCTCGGAGCTGGTGATCGCCAACAACCTCGGCCTGTTCGCCCGCCACCGGGAAACCAACGCCACGTACAGCGCCACCGTGCGCGACCGCGACGGCTCAGGCTGGGCGGAATGCCCGGCCTACGACGTCGCCGATATCCCTTTCGCCCGGCTCAACGAGTCCGCCCGCGCCAAGGCCGCGCGCAGCCGCAAGCCCAGGGAGATCAAGCCCGGCAAATATACCGTCGTGCTGGAACCCCAGGCCGCCGCCGACCTGCTGCTCTACCTCTCCATCTACGGCTTCGGCGGGCAGATGTACAACGACGGGCGCAGCTTCGCCGCCGGCCATCTCGGCAAGCGGCTGCTGAGCCCCCTGCTTTCCATCGAGGACAACGCCCTGGACGGCGTCGCGGCCGGCATGCCCTTCGACTACGAAGGCCAGCCCCGCACCAAAGTAAAGCTCGTGGAGAACGGCGTCCTCAAAGGCGTGGTCCACGACCGCAAAACCGCCAGGAAGGCGAAAACCGCCTCCACGGGCCACGCCCTGCCCCAGCCCAGCTACATGGGCCCCATCCCCATCAACCTGGCCATAAAACCCGGCCAGGGCACGCTGGCGGACCTTATAAAGGGCACGGAGTGCGGCATCCTGGTCACCCAGTTCCATTACACAAACATCCTTAAACCCCAGTTCGTGGAAATGACCGGCATGACCCGCAACGGCACTTTCATGGTGGAGGACGGCAAGATCACCTTTCCCATCAAGAACATGCGCTTCACCCAGAGCATGGTGGAAGCCTTCAACCATATCGAAGCGGTCGCGGCGGAGACGGCCACCGTCTCGGCCTGGGGCCCGCTGACCTGCCCCGCTTTCCGCCTGGGCGGTTTCAACTTCTCGTCGTCGACCAAGTTCTAGAGGATAAAAACATGTTCAAACTCGCGTCCAAAGCCATCGAAGTAGCGAACAAGTACAAAGTGGACTTCGGCGACATCCGCGTCGTGGAAGAACACACCCAGAGCATCTCCGTCAAGGACGGCGAGCTCAGCGGCGTCACCGACCAGGTCACCCTGGGCTACGGCGTCCGCGTCCTCTACAAAGGCGCCTGGGGCTTCGCCTCCGGCTCCCACATGACCGAGCGCGCCGTCGCCGACACCGCCATGAAGGCCATCGAGATCGCCAAGGCCAGCCGGCGGCTCATGGCCGCGCCCGTGCGCCTCGCCAAAGAGCCAGCCCACGTCGACTTCTGGCAGACCCCGTTCGTCAAAGACCCCTTCGCCATCCCCGCCGAGCAGAAACTCGCCATCCTGATGAAAGTGGACGCGGCGCTGCGCAAAGACAAGAAGATCAAGGTCACCATCGCCGAAATGCACTTCATGCGCGAACACCAGTGGCACATGACCACCGAAGGCTCCCGCATCGAGCAGGTCTTGATGTCCTCCGGCGCCGGCTGCACCGCCACCGCCGTCGAGAACGGCCAGTCCCAGACCCGCGCCTATCCCTGCACCCACGGCGGCCAGACCCTGGGCGGCGGCTGGGAGGTTATCGAAGCCCTGGACCTTCCCGCCCACGCCGACCGCGTCCGCGAGGAAGCCGTGGCCCTGCTCTCCGCCCCGACCTGCCCCGCCGGCGTTAAGGACATCATTATCTCGGGCAACCAGCTCGCCCTGCAGATCCACGAATCCGTCGGGCACGCCTCCGAGCTCGACCGCGTGCTCGGCTACGAGGAATCTTACGCCGGCTCGAGCTTCGCCACCACGGAGAAGCTCGGAAAGTTCCGCTACGGCTCGCCCATCGTCAACCTGGTAGCCGACGCCACCCTGCCCGGCGGCCTCGCCACCGCCGGCTACGACGACGACGCCGTAAAAGCACAGCGCTGGCATATCGTGAAGGACGGGGTCCTATCCGGCTACATGACCAACCGCGAGTTCTGCGGCCGCATCGGCAAAGAACGCTCCTGGGGCTCGTGCCGCGCCGACGGCTACTCCAACATCCCCATCACCCGCATCTGCAACCTCAGCCTGATGCCCGGCACCGCCACCATGGACCAACTCGTGGGGGAGATCAAGGACGGGATCATCATGGAGAACAACATGTCGTGGAGCATCGACCAGAAGCGCCTGAACTTCCAGTTCGGCTGCGAAATAGGCTGGCTCGTGAAGAACGGCAAGAAGGGCAGAATGGTCAAGAACCCCACCTACCAGGGCATTACGCCCGAATTCTGGGGCTCCTGCGACGCGATAGGCGACCATAGCCAATGGCGCCTGCACGGCGTCATGAACTGCGGCAAAGGCCAGCCCGGCCAGACCGCCACCATGAGCCACGGCTCCAGCCCGGCGCGGTTCCGCAAAGTTAAGGTAGGTGTGCACGGCTGACGAGAGAAACCTGATAAAAGAAGCGCCCGCGGGGGCGCTTTTTTTATTTGACTTCAGCTCCCCAAATATATAATATATAGATATCCTATTAGAAAGCCTCCCTGGAGGCCAGTTTTGTATATGTTTTTGTAACATTTCCACCCTTAAAACAGGGGTTACGGCTGGGAAGCAGAAAAGTTATTAACATAAAAAACAATTATAAAACAAGCACTATTCGGGTATTAAATAAAACTACCAACAGTTGTGGATAACTTGTGGATAACTTAACCGATATCAAGGAAATCTGGCAAAAGGCCCTCGAAAACCTGGGCGCCGAAATAGGCGTGCAGGCCATCGACCTTTGGATACGCCCGATAAAGCCGCTTTTCATAGAGGGCGACACTTTTAAAGTGGAAGTTCCCAATTCGATAATTTACAACACGGTAAAGAGCCGCTACGAGGAAAAAATAGCGGCCCTGCTGTCCGCCCTGACGGGGAAAGAACTTAAAATAAGCTATTCCATGTCGATGGCCCCGACGGAACCCGAGCCAGCGCCGGTCCACAAACCCGAGCCCGCCGCACCCGCCGCGCTGCCGGCGAATTATTTTTCCTTCAACCCTAATTACACGTTCGAAAGTTTCATCATGGGCACATCCAACCGCTTCGCCCACGCCTCCGCCGAGGGCGTCGCCAAAACCCCCGGGCAGACCAACCCTTTCTTCATCTACAGCGCGCCAGGCCTGGGCAAAACGCATCTGCTGCACGCCATCGCTCACGGCATCTTCAAGAATAACCCCCAGGCCAAGATCCTCTACACCGCCAGCGAGAATTTCGTCAACGAATACATCGACGCCGTGCGCGGCCAGGCCACCGAGCAGTTCCGCAGCAAGTACCGCAAACTTGACTGCCTGCTGCTGGACGATATCCAGTTCCTGGTGGACAAAGAGCGCAGCGAAGAGGAATTCTTCTACACTTTCAACTCGCTGTTCGAATCAAAGAAACAGATAGTGGTGACCTCGGACCGGCCGCCCCGCGAACTGGCCCTGGGCCAGCGCCTCATCTCCCGCTTCCTCTCGGGCGTAGTGGCGGACATCAAGATCCCGGATTTCGAGACCCGCGTGGCCATCCTCCGCCAGAAGCGCGACCAGCATAAATACGATATCCCCGACGACATAGTCACCTTCATCGCCGAGAACGTCAAAAAGAGCATCAGGGAGCTGGAAGGCTGCCTCATCACGGTGGGGAATTTCTGCGCCAATATGAAGATCCAGCCGTCCATAGACGCGGTCAAAGAGATAATAAAGGACCACATCAGCGACCCCGAGCATGACGACAGGAAGATAACCATAGAGCTGATCAAGGACGTTGTGGCCGCCAAGTATAACCTGGAACTGAAGGATTTCAGCGCCAAGAAGCGCACCGAGGCCATAGCTTTCCCGCGCCAGGTGGCCATGTACCTGGCCTGCACCATGACGGACCTGTCCCTTACCGATATAGGCGACGCTTTCGGCCGCGACCACGCCACCGTGATGTACGCCAAGAACAAGATAGGGCAGATGGTGCAGACCGACCCCTACTTTAACGAGACTTTGAACCAGATGATCTCTAAGATGAAAAATGTTAGTAATTCCGTATAAGTCGGGATAAGTGCAAAAAAGGCGGAGTTTTGTTAGGACTATCAGTAAAATCGGATACGCTGTTAATAACTTCTCCCAATGATTTAAGCCGTATCAACATTATAAACAGCCTATCTTATAGAGGACTATGACGATGAAAATAAATAGTAACAGAGAGACCCTCATAAAGGGGATACAGACCATACAGGCGGGTGTTTCCTCCAAGACCGGCACCATACCTATATTACAGAACTTCCTGATGGAAACCGAGGACAAGGGCCTCAAGATCGTATTCACGGACCTGGAGATGGCCATTAAGCATCATATCCCGGTAGAGATAAAGGGCGAAGGCAGCATAACCGTGCCCATAAAGAAGTTCATGGAGATAGTTCAGAACCTGGGAGAGGAATCTCCCGTGAACATAGCCGTGGATGAAAACAACCGCATTTCCATACTTAGCGGCAAGTCCCGCTTTAAACTGGGCGGTGCGCCCAAGAACGACTACCCGGTCATCCCGGACCTGGACGAAAGCAATTCCTTCAAGATCCCGGCCAAACTGCTGGCCGAGATGATAAACAACACTATCTTCTCCGCTTCCACGGAAGACGACAGGCATTTCCTCAACGGCCTGCTCTGGAAGTATGAGAAGGAGAATTTTTCGCTGGTGGCCACGGACGGCCGGCGCCTGGCGATAATCTCCACCAAGAAAGTGAAAGCGAAGAAAGACTTTAAGGTCATCGTGCCCTCCAAGATACTCGGCGAACTGGCGCGCTTCATAAAAGGCTCGTCCTTCAAGGACAATGAGGAAGTCACCGTAGGCCTTTCCCCCAACCAGATCGGCTTCAAGATAGGCCGTACGGTGTTCATCTCCCGCCTGGTGGAGGGGAATTTCCCCGCTTTCGAGCAGATCATCCCCAAGAGCCACGACATGGAGATAGTCATAAACGCCGCCAAGCTCATGGCCGTGACCAAGCGCGCGGCCATCTGTTCCAACGAGCGCTCCGGGGCCGTGAAATACACTTTCAAGAAAGACGCCCTGGTAGTGAACTCGGCCTCGCAGAGCATGGATTTCGAGGACGAAGTGGAGATAGATTATAAGGGCAAGGAATTCCAGATAAGCTTCAATCCGAAGTTCGTCATGGACATACTGAAAGCCGCCGGTGAAAGCGACATTACCGCGGAATTCACCTCGCCCGCCACGCCCGCGCTGCTCAGGGTGAAGGGCCGCGAGGATCTTATTTATATAGTGATGCCGCTGCGCACCCAGTAATGTTCCTGGAAAGAAGAAAAGCCAACTGGACCCGGGCCAACGAGGTTTGCTCCTCCTGGAAGTTCCTGGGCGGGGTGGGCCCGGACCGCCTGGCGGTGCTGGACGCGGTGTGGGAGAAAGAGATGGGCCGCCTGGCCAAGCATTGCGTGATGCTGGGTGTGGAGCGCGGGCTGATACTGGTAAAGCCGACCTCGGCCGCGGCCGCCAGCGAGCTGGCCCTGAGAAGCACGGTGCTTGTGAAAGGGCTGAATAAGTATTTCAAGAGGCCGTGGATAAAAGCGATAAAGACGGCTAACAGTATTTAAATTAACCTTACAGGAGTTAGACAGCATGACGAATAAGACAGCCAATCCCAAAGAGGGAAGCAATTACGATGCTTCTAATATACAGGTCATGGAAGGCCTTGAAGCGGTGCGCAAGCGCCCGGCCATGTATATCGGTTCTACCGGCATACAGGGGCTCCACCACCTGGTCTACGAAGTCGTGGATAACTCTATAGACGAAATTCTCGCCGGCGGATGTAACAAGATAGACGTTATAATCAAAGACGACAACGTATGCTCCATCACCGACAATGGCCGCGGTATCCCCGTGGACCCGATGAAGGAAGTCAAGGATCCCAAGCTCAAGGGGAAATCCGCCCTGGAAGTGGTGTTGACCGTGCTGCATGCCGGCGGTAAATTTGACGGCGGCGGCTATAAAGTTTCCGGCGGCCTGCACGGCGTGGGCGTCTCGGTCGTGAACGCGCTGTCCGAATATATGGAAGTGCTGGTACACCGCGACGGCAAGATCTGGCGGCAGGAGTACAAGCGCGGCAAGCCGCAGGCCGACGTTAAGTCGGTGGGAACCACCGACCATCACGGCACCGTGGTCACCTTTAAGGCCGACACCGAGATCTTCGGTGAGGGTATTCTTTCCTTCGACACCATTTCCAACCGCCTGCGCGAGCTGGCTTTCCTGAACCCCGGCTGCCGCATCACCATCATAGACGAGCGCGAAGAGGGTAAGAAGCACGCCTTCTTCTTCGAGGGCGGCATAAAGCAGTTCGTGAAGTTCCTCAACACCAACAAGCAGGTCATCAACGATGAACCCATTTTCGTCTCCAAGACGGAAGGCGACACCATGCTGGACCTGGCCATCCAGTACAACACGGACTATTCCGAGACGATCTTCTCCTTCGTCAATAACATCAAGACGATCGAGGGCGGCACCCATGTGTCCGGGTTCCGCTCGTCCCTGACCCGCGTTATAAACGATTACATAAAGAAATACGAACTGACGAAGGATAAGGAATACAACGTCACCGGCGACGACGTGCGCGAAGGCCTCACCGTCGTGGTGTCCGTGAAGATCCCTCATCCCCAGTTCGAAGGCCAGACCAAGACCAAGCTGGGCAACGGCGAGG
>Ga0209212_1002635_pt1 | contig 25020 bp, 20 predicted proteins | sample RifGroC2_FD_183996 | JGI IMG/M metagenome (GOLD analysis project Ga0209212, IMG submission 183996) | Groundwater microbial communities from Rifle, Colorado, USA - Groundwater C2 (SPAdes) (version 2) | ecosystem: Environmental > Aquatic > Deep subsurface > Groundwater | place: Rifle, Colorado... | reverse complement strand
TTGAACAGAACGACGGCCTGCAAACGCCGTTGTTCCAATTGTTTCGGGCTGCCGTATGGGCGCATAGTGCACCTCCAGCCCATAGCATAGGACATTACTTATGCAGGTGTCAATAGTATCCTCCTCCGCGTTTTTATAGATTTCAAAGACTTTTCCTGACTCGGCTCCAGCTTCGCTTTCGGCGTCCTCGCCGGAACCAGCCTCCGGCTGTATCACCGCCTCTTTTTCAGCCTCTCCGTTCATTACGGTTTCCGCGCCGGCATCCGCTTCTCCCTCCGCCTCCGGGGGCAGGGAGGCCGTTTCCACCCCTACCGGCACCGCCGTTGAAATAACAACGGCCGCCGTGCTCTCAGGCTTATTTGCAGCCATAACCAAGGCAGACCCACTTTTGCCCCAAAGCCCCGTCAAAACGTCCATACCCCGCCGCGTCAGGGGGTGGCTCAGCACCGCCAGCAACCCTACCGCCGCAAGAATAAAGGTAAAAAAACGCAGCATATAGCCTCCCGGCCGTCACCCTTCAGAATCGTTTATGACTATTTCTTTCCCGCTGCTCAATATTAGCCGTTTGAACACAGCCACGGCCTTAGAACCGCGCACCTCGAAATCCGCCTTGAACGCCGCCACTTCCCGGCGGTCCGAAACCCCGCAGATCTTCATAGCTTCAAGGATCTTGCCAGCCAGATAAGCCGTCCACCCATTGGGGCATAATGCGTATAAAAGGACTCCGTCATTGCCGGCGGTTTCACGCGCAATTCTAACCAGTGTTTCATGCTCAACAAGGCGCCCCCTCTGTGAGAAGCCCTGTGCGAGTTTCAAGGGAACAATTGTCGGATTTTCACCGAATTTTATTTCGCCCAGGTATTTTTTACCTTCCGGCGAGTAAACGGCAAACTTATAGCCGGCAAGGCGTGAGAACTGTATATAGGTCTCTATCGAATCAGAGCCCCCCTCTATAGTCGGCAGGTCGTCCAGGCCGTGCCCGGCGGCAATAAAGGCGGCTCCCTGGCTTTCCATGGCCTTCCTGCCGGCCTGCAGGGCGGCTGGTGCGGCCGGCTTAACCTCCGCAGCAGGTTTGGACGCCTGCGCCACCGGCTGTACAGTAGCGGCTGCTGCAGTTGCCTGCGGGTTCGCCGCCGCCGGTTCCGGCTTCGCTTCAGGCTTTACAGATTCCGGCTCCTTGGCAGGGACCTCCTGCTTGGCGATAGTCTGCGCCAGCGCTTTCTCTTTTTCCGGCTCTTTTCCCTGACCGATCCAAAATGAGAACATAAAGATCCAGGCGAGGGCGGACCCGAAAGCAATCGGCACCGTTACCGCTTTGCGTCCGAAATTCAGGGAAATTTTCACAAAGCCTCCTTCACCAGCACCGACACCTCGCGCACACCGGTTTTCTTAAGATAACCCTCTACGGTAATAAGCGCTTCGGCGGAAGCGCCTTTTTCAATAATTATCGCCACGGTTTTCCCCGGCCCTACCAGCCTTTCCAGCTCGCTTGCGGCAGCTATCTCCTTCCCGTTAACCACCAGCACCCCTGTGCGCCGTATAACCACCTCGGCCCCGTCTCCCGCCCCTTTGCGCTCGGCGGCTATCACTTTATCAACCTCCGGCAGGGCCAGGCGCACCTCGCGCGTGCCGACAGCGCTGCCCGCAAGGATGCAGGTCAGATCGATAAAAATGAACAGTAGGATCCCGAACAGGTCCGTGAACATAGGAGGGATCGACATCGGCTCCATGTCTTCTATCTGCATACTTCCACCTCACCGGGCTTGGCTGCGTTCTTTTTGGGGATACAGAGCATGATCATGACAACTCCTTCCGCAAGAAGAGCTACCGAGGCCCCGGCCAGGGTAGACCACAGGCTGACGCTTAATAGTTTCACTATTCCGTTTATCCCTGAAGCGCCATCGCTGAACGCGCCCAGCGAGCTGGCTATAGAGTACACCTGGCCGAAAAGGCCGACTATCATAGCCGTATTCGCGATACGTTTTAAAACAGCCGCTCCGGAAGCTATTCCGTCAGTTTCGCCCGAAGCCATACGCCAGATAAGATCGGCGCCGAGGTAGGCCGTAACGGTCCATAAAATTATCATCAGCCAGAACACCGGACCGAGTGCGTGATAGACCGTGGCGAACATAAATTTCTCCTTTACTTAGCCTTCATGCTGAGCCGCCAAAAGCGCAGCTTCCTGTCCACGTCCTCCGGGGTGCTCATGTGGACGTTCTGACGGCGCAGCGCGCCCAGTATTTGAAGAACTATCCCGAACTTTCCCGGAGTAGAGGGCGTCAAAACATAACCCTCCCGCGACAGACAGGTGGATATGGGAAAGATGCCGGATATAAGCCGGCTTTCCGCATCCGCCCTGTCATCCGCATAAAACACTTCATGCAGCAGGGAAGCCACACGCTGCGAGTCGCCGCAGGAGCCGCCGGCCATCGCCGCCTGGGCAAAAACCACCAGAGCCCCGACAAAAAGAAGAATCCGTTTCATTTTAGTTCCCCCCCATTCTGTGCCTGAGCAGCTCGCGCTGGCTCATGCCAGTGGCGGTCTTCTGGTTCAGGATGATATCCATGGACTTCGAAGTCCCGTCTCCCAATATCTTCCCGGCATCCTCGCCCGGAGAGATCCCCAGCACGTCTTCCATGAGAAGCGATGCTTTGTCTTCTTCTATTAAAATATCTACCACATAGGCATCGGTCTTTAGCTCGGCCATGCGCACTTCTACGGCGCCTATTACAGCTTTTATGCCTTCCAGCTTCTGCTGTATGGTCTCGTTGATAGTAGCTATGCGCTCCCGGCGCTCATGGAATTTTTTCAGCAGGTTCCTGCGCTGCATTATCGCGTCCTGGGCGTGGTTTATTTTCTGCGCTTCCGCCTCCCCGATGGCGTCCGGAGAGATCCGGTAGATCTTTTCCATAGCAGCGGAGCTGCGTTCCTGCTGTTCCAGCTCGGCCGAGAATGCCCTTACCAAGCCGTCTATCCGCTCGCCCATCTTACCGAGCCCTCCGGCCAGGCCGTTCCCCATCACTACATGCATGCGCACCAGGGTGCCATGCAGCGTCTCAAGCCTTGCGTCCATGGTCCTGAGGCTGGCCCTCCACTGGCAGAACGCTTTAGCCCTCGCGGCCCTCCTGTCTTTTTTGGGCAGGTCGTAAAAATCGGAGGCGATCCTGTTGGCGGCATTTACGGCTACCCGGTCGGCAGCGCGGTAATCGGTAATAGTCGTTTTCACTACCTGCGCATCGTGGACCAGAGGAGCGATCGCTGAACGGTCTATCGGCATAGCTACGGCCAGTGTCGTAAAACCGGTTATAAGAATGAAAGTTAAAATTTTAGAAATATTTTCCATATCAATACCCTCCAAGCAGTTTATTGAGCGCGCCAGCTTCGCAGTTGAGGCGGGTAAGAACGGCCTCGTCGGCCGCGGCAGCTGCGGCCAGGCAGGCGTCCCGGACAGCCATCTCCCGCGCTTCCGGGATTGGCGCCGCTTCCGCGACGGCCACTAAGTTATCTATCGCCAGCGTGATCTCCGCAGGCGTTTTGGCGGCAGAATGCGCCACAAGCGCAGCCTTGTCTTTTTCGCACCATTCCACCAGCCTCTGTTCAGGGGTTAGTTCAGCCTGAAGCGACTGCCTGCCGCCGGCGCAGCCGGTGAGGGCCAGGATTCCGAGAAGAGCGATCAGATTTGTTTTCATATATTTTTGTTCCGTGGTTATAGTTTAGCTCAGCGCATCCGGTTAATCTATCCTGAAGTAATCCGTTCTTTATACCACGTTTCTATCCGGCTAGAAATTCACGCTGAAGCCCAGATGATAATAGAACCCGCTGATCTTAAGTTTGTCCTTTTCTCCGCTTATGCCGCCCCGGTCGAACAGGACGCTATTCACCTGGTAGCGCGCCTCAGCCACCACCTGAGTCTTCTCGCTAAGCTGGACCCTCACGCCGCAGGGAATATTAAAAACAAAGCCCGCTGTGGTATTTATCGTAGGAGCCGTAAGGTAATAGCTGGATGAGTTCTTCAAGCCCCCGACATACGGCATCTCCAGGCGGTTCAATGAGAGGCCGCCGCCGAGTCCGACGTAGGGCTCTATGGTGGTTCTTTTAGGGAACCGGAACATAATGTTCCCGATGGCATAATAGGAAGTCACTGTCAGGTAGTTGCCGCTATTGAAGATAAACCTGTTAGGTTTGCCGTCCACTGTGAATGAGGTTACCTGGCGCTTTATATTTCTTTTCTCCATACTGATCTCGAAAGCTCCGCCCACATAGCCCTTGCCGTAACCACCGAAGCGCACACCCGCAAGCCCGAAACCGTCGGTTTTCAGTTTCTCCCATTTCACTGAACTATGCGGACCATTATTCGGGCCGCCTATCCCGATCTGATTAAGGTAGATAGATTTATTGGCATTCGCGAATTCAAGCGACATTTTGGGCATCCCCAGGCCGCCGAAGACATCTATGTAGTTATAATTGTCCTCACTGGAAGGCATAGCCGCATAAGACGTATGTTCTTCGTTCTGCCCCACTTCCAGAACCTCCCTGAACACCTCCCTGGCGGAACCGGAAGAGAAATGATGCCGCAGCTCCCACCTGTACCCGTTACGCGCGCTGAAAGTCAGATACACATCACCTTCAGGGCAAGTAATGAACACTTCATGGCCCTTCTTTATCTCCCCAATATAGTTAGGCTTGGACCCGGAGCCATAAGAAAATATATCCAAAGTCTGCCCGCTGTTGTTAACCACCCTCACTCCACGTTCCGCCGCCCGTGCCTGCGAAGCCGCCGGAGCCTTCGCCGCAGCCTGCCGCTGCGGCTCCCCCGCCACCGCCCTGGCATAATCATCCAGCTCCCCCGCCGCCGCATATATCGCCAGCGCATCGTCCGAATCCCTCTGACAGACCGCGGTCGACGCTCCCAACACGATGAGCCCCGCCACTATGGCCAGGACCGTCAACTGCGCATATCCTCCCTCATTCTGCTTCATATATGTCCCGTCACATGTCTGCCTTGTCTCTCCCCACGTAATCTCGGTCTTCATACTCACAGTGTACAGCACCCGACAACGAACTCCAATGCCGGACTTATTACAAAAGTATCCTAAACAGCGGATTTGGAGCGTAAATGTCTCTACGCGCACGGCTAAAAGCGTAAGCGATATACAAAAGGACGACCCATCATCTAAGGATAGATGTTGAAACAATTACGGGATTATTTGAAAAAAGAAACGGCGGGAATCTCAGCCCACAGGGATCGCGGTGAAAACGTTTCAGGCAACAAGTGTTGCAATAGCAGGTAGCATGCAGGAAGTCATAAGATGTAAGATTCCTCTAGAATAAGGAAATCATGAAATATACTCTGGCGATAGATGAAACTGGCAGATTTAATCCCAATAATTTTGGAACTGTTGTCGGAATATTAACAGACATGGAGGAAGATTCTGTTAAGAATATTTTCATATCAGAGGTTAAGAAGTTCAACGACACACACCCAACAGCCGGGCTGCTTTATCCAGAGCATATGCATGCAGCCGTATTATGTGAAGATAACGCACCATGGATACGAGAGCAACGCAACGTGCACAACATAACCATGTCTACGGAACTTGGCAAAGAATTTGTCCAGAGCCTCTTAGCCGTTATAGGGGAGAAGCCCGGAACGAAAGTATTTCACACTATCGGGACTATTCCATATTTCATACATGAACAGGAGTGGTATTTTAGATACTTGAACACAATGGTATTAGGAGCCCCATTGGAGGCTCAACTCCAAAACACTGACTTGGATGTCATAATTGGGTCAAGACGGGGTAGCGAGCATTTACGCGGCGAGTTTGGGGCTGCGTCACAGTACAACATGGAGACAATAGAGAGGATACAGTGTGAGCATTTCGAGAAAGCATTGAAAGAATGCGCTAATGTCCAAACAAATTCGGTTACAATACTTCCTGCCTCAAGATCCTCCTTACTTATGCTAGCAGACTTTTGCTGCTGGGGAATCCGCAATAACGCCATCAAGAATACAATAGTCAGTCTAAATGTTTCCGATGAGATGTTCTACACACAAAACTCGCCGCAAAAACTTTTCGATTCTGTGGAGGGTGGAGCGGAAGGCCTTTTCAGGGTCGCAGCTATGGCCGGCAAGTATTCCGCTGAAAACGCAACAAATGGGAAAGATATATTTAACGACAATTACCCAAAACTATTGCCCACACAACAATCTGAGCTCTTTAAAAGACTTGAGGCCTATGTAGGGGAAATACTCTTAAACCGACCACAAGCCCCCGACAGGCTAAAGGATATACCTAGAATACTGGAACTTCTTCCCGGAAATGACCATCTATCACGATATTTCATTGCCAAGTATGAGATGTTCCTCATGTCACACGCAATACAATGCAAAGGGAACGCACCGGAAGAGTTCAGGAAAGTTGTGAGAGAGCATGCCGACAAACTATTCCCCGATCCCACCCAACAGCTGAAAGAAGTAGTGGAAAACGAACTGCAATACGCCCAATATGCTTGGTTTAACAATTTGGATTTCAGTGACAACATGGAATTCGAGAAGTCTTTGGGAAAGCAGATTACAATACTCAAAGAACTAGACAGCATTTTCGACAGAAAGGTAGATAACCTTCGGGCACGAATTAGCGGCACCCTGGGGCAGGCATATGAGTTCAGAGCGGAAAGACCAGGACTATCCAGCGAGGACAAGGAGCTTTACAGTGGAATGGCAGAAACCTATCTAGAGGAAGACGCTGGCTTATTGGAGAAAGGCTCGTATTTTTGGTCTATGGTCAACAATTATTTAGTCGCTCACTATTGGAAAAGTGGGCAATTAGATAAAGCCCTTATGAAGCACCTTTACAATAAGACTAATCCAGCGCCCGCGGACCTTCTCGCACTAGATAAGCCAGAATGGCGGCAGTCAACGGATGGAGCGGATTATTTCATATTCCTAAATCATTTACGCCTCACAGCAGCTTTTTTGGAAGCTGGGACGATTACAATTACTGAAGAAACATCACAGAATATTATTGCCAGCTTTCAAGACTTCCCGATTATATACCCTGGTTACTTATGTGCAAAATGGGCCGCATACATATTAGCCTTGACCGGGAATGGAAAAATCGGAGCAGAAAAGCTTGGGAAGTTCCACAAAACAAAATGGGGCCTTCCATTAGAAGAATTAATGCGCGCAAACATATTATTAACTAAGGCTTTAATTGGAGAGGCCACTAACAGCAACCAGCACATAACCGAAGCTGGAAGGATAATATTTTCTATCCGGGAATCCACGGCTAAGAATTTCGCGAACAAATACGAATGGATTACCTATCTGGAGCAGTTCCAGCAAGGTGCGACTGCAGCTAAAAGGCCTGACTTGCGTTCCGTAGTAATGGGGCTTCCCTATTACTTCGCATAGCCAGGCCCATTTTACTTACGAAAGTTGCCACCACAGGAGCAGACAAAGACAGTAATCAAAGCGTTTTTATTTCAATGGTCTCGTGTTGTTTAAGCCTTGCGTTTATAAGTGAAGATACTGCCAGCCAAATCCCCGCCTCACCATCCGCTTTTTCCAAGCGCTTGTTGAGAGCTAAAACATATAAAGAATACTGAAAGAGAGTTTGAATACGCCTAGCCTCATCGGATTTAATATTCTGCTTAAATGAAAGATACATTGCTCTGTTCAAAACAGGCTCCGTGCCTCCACATAAAACTCCAGGCACATCATTATGATATACACAACAAGCCCTCCGGTTGCTTTTTAAAGGACACGCGCACGCACACACAGAATCAACAATCTCTTTCGCAGTAGCAGCAACATCTGTTATAGCAACACTTTCTTGTTTCTCACCCCATACGAACTGCATCGCCACACCAAGGGCAGCCAACACAGTGTATAGCATAAAGTATACATCTGCGAAACAGATGCCGCCCGCGTCAACATGCGCCGCAGAATTCCTATTCTGTTTAGCCATGAAGCAACTTATTTCTATCGGCGTTGGCCGTAAACCGGCTCCGGATATGTACAAAGAATCATATAGGTACTTCGGATCGCATTTGCAATATTTATTACTGGTTACCTGGTAAAGAACTTCTAACGCCTGCCCCGCCAGGATTGCGGCAGCAGTTAACAAATGGGGGTCTGACTTCTTTTCAAGGAACATCGATAAAGAAGATAACGCCGGCCCCAGCAGGGTTACCATGTCCGCATGTAACGCAGGCAAAGCACTCTCATCTTCAGTGCTAGCACTTTTGGGACGGCCTCGCTTATCTTGGAATTGAAGATTCAATTGCGGGTGTGTCGCCCTATACTCGGCAAAAGCGCGCATGAGTTCCCTTACCGCCCGCTTCCGCCAATCCAAAGCACCCAGCAGCAACTCCCGGAATTCTTTATAATACTCCTCCGCCACTTTATCATGGTGAGTAGTCGCTTTCTGAAAGTAACCTTGTATGCCTATTTCTTCCGCCTCATGAACATTAAATGCCTTTCCAGACGCAGTAAACAGGATAACCGGAACGGAAGGATCTATGTCGCGTACTTTTTCCAAAACCTTTAAGCCGGAATACTTATTCCACTGGTCGCTTTTGCCGTTTTGTTTTACCTCATCATCCTTTGCTAAATATAAATCCAGCAGTATTAAGTCATAATTCAGCAGGTGCCTGTTTGTGGGAATAGTTAGCGCAGCCGAAAGAGGTTCATACCGTATCTCATATTTTTCTGATTCCGCATTCCACACCAATATCTCGTCAGCGGTTGCCCATTTCTCTCCGACAGCAACCGGGTTATCGTCCGCCCCCAACATTTTACTTAAAGGATATGTCCAACCGCAGTATTTAGTGTCACTATATTTCCGGCTTTCGTCATCGATAAGCAATACCCGGACATTTTTCCCCCGCAGGATATCTTGCAACCGCCCTCCACCTTTGCCAGCACCGATACCGGGACTCTTTTTTATCAAAGAAAAATAAATACCTATCTCCTCTTCAGCCGAACTGCTATTTAACAGACTTACCAGATGCGAAAAATCATCTTTCTCAACATCACCCACAGCGTTTGCTCCGGACATCAGCAAATACTGCGCCATGAAATTACGCTTCACATGGTCAGTAAGCCCCTCAGTTTTCAGGTCACAGGATTTTTTCAGCTGCTCAGCAACTATTTTAAGAGGGATGCTCTTCCCGAAATTGCGTGATATTAAGCTGCTGACATCTTTCAATGAGAATGGGGGTTGCGCCAAATCGACTCCTTGGGTACAAAGAACGAACTGCCGCAGGTCTCCCCGGATTAAATCCTGAAGTTTATTAAAAGATAAATAGACCACTGGGGGAGAGCCCTTGTCATTCCCAACGAGCCCAGCCCAATACCGCCTCAGGAACCGCACCCCCTCTGGGTAATCAGAACCAGATGAATCCAGAACAATCAAAATACCCGGAGCCGCATAGGCCGCCTTACTACCTGCCTCCAACAGTTTACTATACGGGGCCGCCAGCACAGGGTGCTTATCACCTATAGCCACGCTAAGAGCATTCACTAAAGAAGACGATATCTCCCCTGGAGAAAAATCTCCCTCGCCTAAAGAAGCGTCATACGCAACCACAACAGGGCCGGGCAGCGCGGCCACTATGGGTTCCGCGTTTGCCGGCAAAGGCGCTTTATTATATTCCCCCATATTGCAATCCCATCACAGTGACGGTCTTGCCGCCACCCGGTGCGTTTCAGAGTGGACGCGCACAGGAAACGCACTGTATTCCCAGCGTATCATACAACGATCGCTATGCTTCTACTTTTTCTTTCGCCCGCCCAACATCTTCATTAGTTGAGCGATCTTTGTCTCACATACCTTAACACGTTTCTCTAGTGCGCTCTGCACTGTCATGTTCGCGCCAGAAACAGGCACACTAGCGCTTGCTGCAGAAGATTTCCCTGGCTGTGTTAAAACAGCAGCCGAGATCGTACCAGAAACGCTTTTTAGATTCGGGGCCACCAACCGAATCGCGGCCTTAGCGTCACCACTTTTAACGAAGATGCCCCACAGTTTCCCGTAAGTTTGCTCCCTCAACCGGGAGTTGATATGTGTCGTAAGCTTTTCTAACGATGTTGATTTCGGAGGCAATGCTGTCCTGAGCGCGCCCTTGTCGAAACACTTGATCCCGGAATTTATGCAGAGGTCCAGTAACTGGCCATTAAACCCGGTAAAGACCACTAGTTTATCAATCCCCAAGACAGTATTCTTTACACGCAACCCAGAAGAGATATTCCATTCAAAATCCCAATTTGCATTTTCATAGTCTTCCAAGACAGCCGCGCTTACGTTGAAAATAAATTGTTTTAGATTTGGCAATTCTATTTTTAAAACATGCGCTATTTTTGCGCCGGCATCTCCCAGTGATATTTCTCTCCCATCGCCATCAAAGGAGGTCAATACGATGAATTTAAGGTTATTGTTAATGTCGTAGAGATCCTGCGCGATATCAGGCCCCTGTTTTTGAGTGCCATCAAAATGTATATCCAAAAGCACAAGCTCCAAGCTTTTATCCGCCTGAACTATAGTTGCAGCAGCAGCATAATTCAATGCTTCAATAAGGTCGTATTTGTCCTGATACGCCTCGCGCAAAACCGCCCTGATTTCTTCGGGATGATCGTCCACCCATAGTATTTTTTTCTTCTCATTCACACCGCTGGCTTTCTGTTTGTTATTTTTTGCCATAAGCTATTAACCCCTCCTTAATTAAAAATATCGTGTCCTTCGTCTTCTGATTCCATTTTTGGGACGCCATCTGTTCCAACACAAAGCGCACATTAGTGCATCCCGAAACATCTCTATGCTTATCGAAGAACCTGCTTATGCGGTGAAGGACAGCTAAATCACTTTTTCCGCTAAATCCATGAAGTGCATCATACAAGGAAGCCCACTCCCGAGAAAACCGACTCTTTATAGACTCCCGGTGATCCTCTCCGCTTATCGCCCGTGCCAATTCCACTCTTTTCTTCAACTCACTTATCCGAACCGGGATTCGCAAATACCCGTGGCTCCGCGTCTCATGCTTACATACCGGCTGCTCGTCAAAAATGAAACTTTCATTCTCATATCCGAGAAAAATTACTGGGTTGCAAGCTTCGCCTCGCATTACTTCCCAAAGCCAGTAACTGTATTGGCGGTATGCACTCTGTAATATTACAACGACAGCGTACTCATCTGCAGCCATAGCCTCTTTCAAAGCGCCAGCGTCCACTATTTCATCAACAACACACCCAGCCCACCCAAAAGCACGCGCAATACTGGCTGTCAGGCCAGGATAATCTGTTACCAGCAGAACATGTTGCTTTTCCATTGGCTCAAACGTTAAACATTTCAGTGACCGCCAAACCCCTGACGCCTCCCTGGAAAATCACCAAACAAACCCGCCACCCACACTATTTACTACTTAGGCTTGCTTGAATGCCACCCATCGAACACCCCCATTACCGCCACAAACCAATTATGGAAGCGGTTTCTTTTTTCTTCGGAGGCATCTTTCTTCAAATACTCCGCTACAACCGCATCAAATTCAGGCTCTTGGCTCCCCTTTGCTTCAATGGCCTTATCGATACTTATTGCCATAGCCCGGACATCTCCCTGTCCAAGCAATACAGCACACTTCTCTAAAGCAGTTTTCTCAACGCCTTCTATATCCTCACTTTTAAGACGCGCAGCAACCTCTTTTTTCGCCGCCTCAATTTTAACGGTAAGACTATTCTTCGGCTCCACAAAGGCCTTCTTGAAATAATTTAATGCTTCTATTTTTCTCGACGGCTCAAGTACGACCGCCTCTATGCCCTGAAGGTCCACATCTATCGCCAGGAACATATGACCAATTTTATGTTTGAGCGAACTCGAACCACCCAAGGGCGGAAAGGCAGCAAGTATTTGATCTTTAGTGTATTCAGTCCCCGGCAACTCTAGCAACTTCTTTATCCCCGCGTGGAACAAATCACACAAAATAGCCGGATTAGACGGCTTAAAATACCAACGCACAACTTTACAACCAGCCAAGTTCGCTCCCTCTTTGGCATACTCACCAGAAAACACAATACTAGCCCCGACACTATCTTTAAGATAATCCATTAACTCTTCTTGATAAAAATAGTTGGTCACGACACTATCGTGAACAATTAGCACCTCGCATCCTTTCAATCCCGCAACAAGCATGTCTTTTGCTTTTATCCTATCAATTGGCATACCGATTTCTATCGGATTAGTAAAGGTGCCGCCAGCAGGACAGTAGGGGCATCTGCCGTATTCATTTATGTTGTCAATAAATCTTATTTGGTTAGATTTGCCATATGAACTGATTTTAATTTGCATAGTTGCTCCCAATCATTGATTGCGCCGCGACAACCGTTTTCTCCCGCCCGTCCACAATCCTGCTAAAGAAAAACACAACAGACAAAATTAACGCAGAGAATCAGGCCCATTGGTAAGTTCTTTTAGTATTCTCTTCAAAATTGATAGGCGCAACGGCTTCATCAGAACAGGCACATCTTTCAACTTATTGCCATCACGCAACACTTCCTGTTGATCAAAGGCAGTCATAAACACGACCTCCAAAGCCGGGAATTTCTCTTTAGCCCACTTTGCCAACAATATACCGTCTATATTGTTCAACTGTGTCTCGTCTAATCGAATGTCTGTTAACAAGACTGAGATGTTAGCTGTTAGCAAACGCTTCCCCTCTTCCAAAGAACTAGCCGTAGAAACCTCATACTCAGCATCTAGAATGCCTTTAAGAGAACGAAGATAGTCCACAACATCTTCCACAATTAAAATATGGGGCTTCATCATATTGTTGACCGATTCTGCAGTATTTCTAGCAATTCTTTAAGTTGGGTAGCCAATTCTTCAGGCATAGCCGCATCTGCCGTGCCAGTCCACAATCGTTGCAATATTACAACGACTTTTGGAACGACTTCCGTACGCAAAAAAGCTTCCTTGGTATTATGCCACCCCAAGTCATTCGCATCCTTTCTGGATTGCAGAAAAAGACCCCAGAACGATATGATATCCCCACAAATTTTACCCAACAGAGTCTTTACCTCTTGGGAAAGGACATTGCCCTTAACAATTTCACACAGGATGTCCGAAAGGGCATTGATTTTTCTCAAAAAATCATGATTTGTAGGCGCTTTAGCAGTTGTGCATACTTCAGCCGTCTTGGGCTGGACTGTTGATTCAAAATCGGCAACCCGATCCGCGTACTCTTTGACCACACGCGCCATAGTCTCATTAGAAACTTTCTCAAAATCTTTCTCTACTATTTTCCTTCTAACATCCAGAGGTATCTCTTTTTTAACCCAAATTGTACTAACATCAAGATCAACACAATATCTCTCAATTTCTGATTTAATAAAATTAGTGGAAACAATGATTGGCATTTGGGCTATCTTGGAGCTATTGCTGCGAACATGATGAATAAACTTAAGAGCCAGTATCTCGTTTCCACTCCAATTCATATCAAGAATAATCACGCGAATGCTGTCTTTGTGTGTTCCTAGAGACTTTTCCGCGGCCGCAGCAAGTTTATGGGGAGTTTTATCACAAATCCTGATTAAATTATCATCCTCAAATCTCGGGAATGCGGCTGTCCAGTCCTGAATATCCTTGGGGGAGTCACTTATCATTAAAATTGCGCCATCCAGTTCCCACACTGGGAACACAATGTCCATCGTGTTCTCGTCTGATGCACCGCTTTTACCCCTATTGAATTGAACATCGATTTCAAAACCTTCAGCTTTATTGACGTATTTTTCAAGATTGCCGCGCAAATACCATTTTTCTACACGATCTACCCCAGTCTGTATTATCCTTATCGTGCGTTCCTCTACAAACACATCAAATTTCACGTCAGGAGTGTTTCTATGTTTTTCGATAAAGGCTTGGATAAGCCCTTTTATACAAGGCCGATAAATCCTCCTAAAACTTCCCCATTGTATCTCTTCATTTTTAGTTTCGGTATAACTATCTTTTCTCCAACAATTAGCCAAACTTTCTTTAACAAGCTCTTTTAATTTCTTTGAGGTCAATTTCACATCATACGATTCCCGGACAGCTGTTCGAAAGCCATCCAACCTCGCAACAGTGCCATCAACTGCTTGAAGCAAAGTCTCCCCTAAGTCTCGATCCTCTTTTGTCAATACTTTTTTTCCTGCCCAATCCGACAACATCTTTCCAAAGGCAAAGAATGGCTCAGCATCTGCCGGAGTAATTCCGTACTGGCGTCCCAACGGCAAATTACAAACAGGGAACTCCACATCGCACCCTCTTGGGTAGTCATCTTTACTCGCCATGATACTGCATACTTTTCGAACTGCTTTTCCCATTCCCTTAAGTTGTGGCTTAACCTCATTGATTACCGTATGCTTTACCCTTCTTGAGGCCACAATCGCACACAGTCTTTCCTTAAGACCGGCATATTGTTCCAAATGTTCTCTGGAAAACGAACTAAGATTCTCATCCAAATTCGCATATGTTCTGTCCCCTATTTTATAGGACCTATACTCCTCTATTTTTGATAAATCTTTGCCCATCAACATGCTTATATAGGCTTTGTGCAACATTGAAACAATTCCTAGCGACATGATGGCGCAAAGTTGATTCTTAAAATTTGAATCTAGTGCGCATTCTTTTGCCTTATTCTCTTCTCCTTCATTAATAGGTAACAATAAGCGATACCCCTGAATTTCCCCCTTATTAGACAAGCTCTTCCTAAGCGCAGGAAAGTCCCCTACATACTTGCAAAGCCAATATGGTTCCGCGCCATCTATTATGCCCCTCAGCTCGTCTCTATTTGGTGCGAATATTTCTAAAACGACACACGGGGCGATTTTCGCTTTTTCAAGTGATTCGCAAGGACATTCCCCTGCGCAATGATTAACCAATACGCCATCATCTTTTGCAAATTGTGGGCATGCTTTTAATTTGTACCCATCACCGTCTTCCATCCTATAAAACTTTGCTCTCCACCCATTATCGCCATATCGGTGAGTAGACAAAAAGGCTGTTTTGCCGTGATTCCACAGCAAAAACCTTATTATCGTACCGGTTATTGATTGTAATGCTCCAACTTCCTCCTCATCCCTAACCGGAATGGCTATAGGAGGCAACTCCTCTTCCAGCATGAGATACCTTTTTTGCAGGTATGTTACAGTGGGAAGATCAAATTGACTATGCGATTTAGATGCCATAAGTAGCCTCTGAAACGACACGTTGCCCTTCCTGATAGAATCTCAGAACTTCCTCATTTGTCATATAAGGATGTTTAAACACCATAGCGCTGTTCAACCTGCCCCATTCTTCATAATTGGGATTTGTAATCACGATTCTGCTGGACTCCATGTTTTTGTGGAAGTAGGTGCCGGGATATGGCACAAATATCGCCAATTCCGGGCGGATCAGATTGTATTTTAAGATTTCTCGAATGCCTTTTAAGGTTTTTTCCTCGTCCGCTTTCGTCGCAGATGGGAGCCCGAATATCCAGAAGGTGAAAACTTTCAATCCATGTTCACTCGCTCTTGCCACGGCATCGTGAATCTTCTTATACGTAAGATGTTTAGATACTTCAGCCAAGACTTTATCGGACCCGCTTTCTGCCCCAAACGCTATGGTAATAACGCCAGATTCCTTCATTAGCTTCAAAGTCGCGTCGCCCACCATATCCGCCCGGGTTTGAACCCAGAAGTTAACGCCATGAACTCTATGAGCATTCCCCATTACTGCACACAACTTTTCAAAATTTACTTTATCTGCATTTATTACTTCATCAAATATACCCAGCTCAGCTATGCCATACTCGGTCACGAGAAAATTTATTTCCTTCCGGATCTGCTCTGTCGGGCGATATCTTATGGTGCGGCGATACATACCTGGCGAAACACAAAATTTACAATTTTGCCTACAACCCCTGCTTCTAATGATATGCAGGTTGGCATTTTGGATATATTCCTTGGCTAAGAAGTCATAATTAAGTCCCGGAAGCGTAGCCAAATCAACAAAGGCCTGATCCGGATTCTTTATATAGCCGGTGGTGGCGTCTCTGTAGGATAAGCCTTTAATATCTTCCAGCTTTTTATGGCCAGCTCTTTTTAGGATAAAATCCAATAAATCTTTAACTGTATACTCGCCCTCTCCGCGAACCACAAAATCCACCAGATTATCAGCCTCCGCCAAAGCTTCCCGGTCTAAAAAAGTTACATGAGGCCCGCCCAGAACTGTTTTAATCTGCGGCTTTATACGCTTAAGTTGTTTAAGCACCCTCAATGTGCCCGGATACTGGATAGTGTAACAGCCTATGCCGACGACTTTGGTGTCATACTCGCTCATTATGTCCGAAATAATTTTAGTTTCCAGTTTTCGCAAATCATTCCCGCGAACAAAACCCATCTTGTGCGCCCTATAGTCAAAAGCCTCGATAGCGACGCTATACCCCTGAGATTTTAAATAACTGGCAATAGACAATAGCCCATAGGGAATATCGAACTTCTTATTGAAGTCATCAAGCAGGGTCTCCGGCGGAAAGAATTGCCGCAATAATGGGGAGATAAGCAGGATATCGACTTTTTTTGCTTTTTTCATAAAAGCCGGCTCAAAAATCAGCGCATACAATCGTTGCAGGCCGCCTCACCTTGCGCAACAGCACAGGTTTCTTCCAATTCAGAGGTAAATCCCAGCCCTTACAAGACTCCGATTTATCGTTAATAACCTTTAAAGAATGACGGTGCCCCTGCCTCTTCCCGGAAATCATGACATACTGCAGCTGAGAATATCCGCTGCCCAGCCAGCCAGCCAGCCAGGATTGATGCAGCTTATTCGTTTTATAATGCTCGGCCGCACTTTTCAGCGGCTGGGGCTTTCCCAAAAGCTTCAACATTACATTCAATCCTGTTCCTTTGATTTGATTCGCAATATGTTCCGCTATCAGTGAGCCGCGCTTGCCGCTAAGAGTATAGGTCACTATCTGAAAAACTCCCTTTTCAGAAAGAAAATCATTCAAGGCCCGTAGGAGCTTGTCAAAAACGATAAGCCCATCTGGTCCGCCGTATGAATGAAGATAATGCCTGCTTCCGGGAGGAACCGGCTCGAACGGCGGGTTGCAGGAGATATAATCAAACCGCTCTCCGCGGACAGGGGTGAATAAATTCCCCCGCAAAAACCGGATCTTCCCGATTCCGTTCAGTTCCTGGTTGAATTTCGCATACTTAAGAGCTTCGGGGTTCAAATCCACTGCGGTGACCTGATAGCCTTGTTTCGCGAGTATCAGCGCGTAAATCCCGGATCCAGTACAAATATCTAAACACTTTGCGCCCTTCCTTGCTGAGATGTTTTTAATAAAATATGTCGACTCGGGATGGATGGGGAACACCATGCGCTCGTCCTGGTTGTCGGGAAAATCCGTGGCAAGAACCAAGCCCCCGACACAACTCAGCATAACTGTTGCCCTGTACCCCTGCGCTGAACAACTTAACAGCCCAGCGCTTACCAGCTTTTCGAACCCATATCTCTGCCTGATATCGGCAGGGAGCCGGACGCTTTCACCGCGATAAAAAAGGTCGGAGAATATTTTATTCTCATCGTCGCGCAATTGCTCGATGGCCGATTTGGTTCCCGAATTAGCCTTCAACATATTCATTTCGTTAGCACATACTTGCCGATAATCAGGGCATCCAGAGCACTCCCGAAGAAGGTCTGTATCGCCTCGTCGACCGTACACACAATAGGCTGCCCTTTCAGATTAAAAGAGGTGTTAACGACCATGGGGACGCCTGTCCGCCTGTAAAATTCTTTGATCAGCCCATAATACAGCGGCTGACTTTTCTTTTCTACTGTCTGTATTCTGCTGGTCCCGTCGATATGTATAGCCGCCGGAACCAACTGGCACTTAGCCTTTTTGGTCTGAAAAGCGAAGAGCATAAATGGCGACCGTTTGTAATTATCGAACCATTCGCTCCCAATGGCCTCATCAGCCAATACTGATGCGGCAAACGGGTGAAAATCTCCCCTGCTCTTTAAAACATTAAGTTTGGTTTTTAACGCCAGGCTCCGGGGATCAGCAAGTATGCTTCTATTGCCCAGCGCCCGCGGACCGAATTCCATCCTTCCCTGGAACCAGCCCACGAGCTTTCCTTTTTGAATTAAACCGGCTCCTGTAGAAGCTATATCCGCATGGCTAGAACAGCCTTTGTACTGCCCAGGGGCAAGGTGAAAAAAAGTCAACCGCTGCAAAATTTCTTTATTGCTATAGTCCGGACCCAATGAAACAGAAGCTAATGGAGACCTTTCATTCTTATTCAAAACCACGTTGTGAATATAGCAGGCGGCGCCCAACGCTGTTCCGGCATCATTAGCGGCTGGCTGAACGAAAACATTCCGGAAACCGCTCTCCTTAGCGATCCTGGCATTGGCTACGCAATTCAACGCTACTCCTCCGGCCAGACAGAGATTCTCTTTCCCTGTTTTACTGCGCAGGTGCCGGCAGATGTGAAGAATAGCTTCTTCCAAAATATATTGGGCAGACGCTGCAATGTCACAATATCTCCCGGGGATATCCAGTGGGGCCAACGGATTGCGCGGAGCTCCCAGCAATTTAGCGCAATAAGACTTTTCCAATGGCAATCGGAAACCCGCCAATCTGTTATTAATCTTGAATCTGCCTTCCGGACAAAGAGTCAGTATTTTCCGCAGTTGGGGGACAAATACTGGTTTTCCATATGGCGCCAGCGCAGTCACCTTGAATTCGTCGTTGTTTTTTTGGAAACCCAGGAACTCTGCTATCCGTTCATAAAAGAAACCCAAAGAGTTTGGATAATCCAGCCGATAACTTTCCAGTATTTTGTTGCCCGCGCCTGTTCCGGCCCAGGTTGTGGTTGTTTCCCCGATACCGTCTACGGTAAGAATAGCCGCGCTCTCAAAAGGTGAAACCAGGTAGGCACTAGCCGCATGGCACAAGTGGTGTGGTATAAAATGCCACTTGGGCATGGTTTTCACTAAAGAGTCATAGAAACCGATTTTCTCGCGATAATACGGCGGGACATAGGAATCCATCTCTTTAGTGAAATACTGCGGAAGCTGCCGGTTATAGTAGTAAAAGATCAGTTCTTCCAGCTTTTGTGAGTACTTCTTGAAATCATAAGTGCCGGAAGTCGCACCCACGTTTCCACGAACGCGCCTTTCAGGCTCGAAAGAAAAGCCAACGTGAGCCACGTCTTTTAATTGAATCCGCCGCTTTTCTCTCTTCGACAATTCTTCCAGGCAATAAGCTATCGCTCTGTACGGCAGCAGCGAGGAGTTTGAGGGCAGGGCTTTTTTTGCATGCTTAACACGCGTAAACCGCTCCTCTTCCGCAGCGGCAATCAACTCGCCATCCCGCAAGATACAGGCGGAAGACTCGTGATAAACGCAATTTACCCCCAGTATTATCGTTGCCATTAATGAAAACCTAAAATAAAACTATGAAGCCTTATCTGTACCACCTTATCCACAGCTTCAGGATTCGCACCGGCGTACGGCTCGCCCTCCATCATGGCCTCCCACTCTTTCTTGCAGTCGCAAGTCAGGGCAAGGAGCTTATTGATGTCTCCTCCATTGTTGTATTCACGGAAGGCCTCATAGAACAACGGCGTACACTTCTCGCAATTATGAGGAGTGCTTTCCGGCATAGGGATGTCCTCGCTCGCGCCTATACGGATTCTGCCGAGTTTATGCGTACGCTTTAAAACCTCGACAACGCTCCACAACCCGACAGGCTTGTATAAGCCTTCAGCGTGCAGCCGCTCAACAAGAGTGTCCTTGTATATCGAAAGCGGCTCCAGCAACACATGCCCGACTTTTGCTTCAAAAGCGTATTTTATGGTTCTTTCGGCTTCATCTATAGCCTCTTTCTCATTTAAGAAAGGCGGCTTCAGCAAAACATACGCAAAAGGAACAATATTAATTTTTTCATCCGTCAGAATCCCAACTGCCTCCTCAAACATCTTCCTATCAAACCTTTTATTAATGCATTTCTCCCGAATGTAATCGGACCGGGTTTCCAGACCTATACCGATTTCGATGTCTTTGTCAGGCAGCATTTTGCGGACCTGTTCTGCCACCTCCTTCTTCACAAACTCGGGGCGGGACTCCATGACCACTTTCTTTATTGAGGGATCTCCCGCTAATTTGGAAAGAATTTCTACTCTGGCATCATAAGGGATCTGTCTCTCATCCAGGAAGGAGCCCGCATTGTACAACGCCACAACAGGAAAATTCCCGGCAATTTTGACGTAGGCCTTGTTAAACTGGGCAATGATGTTTTCAACCGTTATTTTTCTCTTACCGACTGTTGCTTTTATAAATCCGCACATTGTGCAGGCGCCCTCTTCGAATGCATGCCGGCACGGTACCGTCTTAATATATACATTCAAGCGTTTAACCTTAGCGCCATCCACTTCAGCAACAGTCTCTTCCAGAGCGGGAGCACCTGCAGCCCCACAACCCTTTTTCACCTCAGCATCTTCTCCCTGTGCCGCTTTTTCCAGTTTTGAAAGGTTCTCATTCCGCAAATGCGTTACGATAGATTCCAAGGCGAGTTCTTCGACTATTGAGAAATCTACTATTTTTTTATAATCAAAAGGCTGAGCCGCATAGGGCTTTCCGACCTGCCTGGCTATTTCAAGGTTATCCTTTATCCGGTCAAATATTTCCCCAGCAAGGAAAAGCTGCTTGTTGTCATGTAAAGATAAAAATTTCAAGTTCTGGAACAAAAAATACTGGAGATCTTGAATTTTCTTTTCTATATAGTCAGCGGGGATACCAGACAAAGTATGACTGCCGGCTATCATAAGAGACTTGATGGCTTGATCGTCGCCACTATCTAGAACTTTCTCGAACAGCGAAGCTTCTTCCAGATATTTTCTTAGGAAATCCTTTAGATGCCGGCGCTTCTCCCTATTCTCCAGAGTTTCTGCTGTTACCACAACTGCAGCGATATTTATCTTCTGGTCTATTTGGGGGGTGGGAAGTATCTTAAACCCTTTCTTAAGCAATCTCGTTATATTTGGTTCACACAGTATTGCACCATCTACGCGCTTAGTCTTATCTTCAGACTCTAGCATCTCCACATAGGCATCCCTGTAAACGACTTTTTTATCGCTAGAGGAGTCCGGCTCCACGAACTGCAAGTCTTTTTGGGGATCCATCCCTGCGCTTAGCGCGATATAGCGCAAAAGGAACTCTTCAAGACTTTTTGATTTGCAGGCGACCTTCTTACCCTTAAGATCCTGCAAAGACTTTATCCCGTCCCTGACAATAAGCACGTCAGTGCCCACAGTGCCGCTTTTGGATACCGCGCCGCACCAGACTATTTTTCCGGCTTTTTCTTGCCCGGACTCCGCCAACCACTCCGCAAGAAATTCCGTGCTTTCACTTACGGTAATTCCTATCCCATCCAGGGTATGCAGATTTTTCATCCCCAATTTACGATCGTCCCCAGTGAGACCCAGTTGGAAATCAATTCCAGGCGGGAAAAGCCCGCGCTCTATCGCCAACTGTATTGGAGCATGGCCGAGAAACTCTGAAAAAGCCAGGGTAAAACTAAGGTTGTCCATGATCTCTACAAGTTCCTTCTTGTAGACTATAAATGGGTCAGATAGCTTAGTCCTTCGTGTCCGCTCCTCCACAAACGAAATCGACTTAACGGAAACTATTTGGGCCGGGCGAGGCCCAAGCACTATTACCCGGCTGGCTAAAAATATCGCTTCATCTATATCATGCGTAACAAAGATTATTGTTTTCTTGCTGACTTTCCAGATTCTCAGAAGTTCCTGCTGAAGATTTTGCCTTGTATCGGCATCCAGTGCCCCAAAAGGCTCATCCAATAGTAAAACTTCAGGGTCCATCGCCAAGGTCCGCGCTATAGCCACACGCTGCTTCATCCCCCCGGATAGCTCGTGCGGAAAAGAATCCTCAAATCCCTTCAACCCTACCAGGTTAATGTAATTACGGACAAGGCGTTCTTTTTCAGCCTGCTCCATCTTTGTGAAATTTAATCCAAATTGAATGTTTTCTGCTACGGTCATCCACGGGAAAGAGGTGTATTGCTGAAAAACCACACCCCTGCTGGAACTCGGCCCAGTGACCGCGGAAAACTTTTCATTGGTGTTTTCTTTAATAAATATTTCACCCGAATCAGGCTGCTCCAGCCCGGCGATTAATCGCAAGAGCGTGGATTTGCCGCAGCCTGAGGGGCCAAGAACGACAAGGAATTCTCCCGCATAAACTTCGAGATTGAAATTCTTAACAGCCTCCACCGGCGCATTCCCGGAAGGGTATGTTTTTGATAGTTCTCTGGTCTTTAGCTTTACGGTTAACATATTAAGCCGCTATTTTCCTTGCCCACGGGAACAACCTTGGGTAGATCAACTTGAAAACATAATCTATGGAGATTCCCAGGAGGCCGATTACGATTATCCCGGCGATCACATTATCCGTCCTTAAGTATCTTTGCCCCTCCATTATCATGTGACCGACCCCCTTGTCAGCAGCCACCACTTCAGCTAGCACAAGATATGACCAAGCCCAACCCACAGATACCCGGAGGCTGTCATAAATACCCGGCAGTGCCGAGCGGAGAATAACCCGCCAGAACACTTGGCTATCCCTTAGGCCCAAAGTGTACGCTACTTCCAAATACTGCTTGGGCACATTTGCGACAACATCCATCACCATCACTACGAGCTGGAAAAAAGTACCTATAAAAATAATAGTGATCTGACTTGGAGTCCCCAATCCAACCCATAATATCGCCAGCGGGATAAAAGCTGGTACCGGCATGTACCGGATAAAATCATTTAAAGGCTCTATCAGCGCTTCTATGGTTTTATATGTTCCCATCAGCGCTCCGAGCGGAATAGCTATACAGGCCGCCAGAGTAAAGCCGATCATGACTCTAAGAAAACTTATTCTTATATCCCCCCAAAGATCGTATTTAACAAATAAGTCGCTCAAAGCCTGTATGATTTGGCCAGGCGTAGGCAAGAAATAGGACTTAACTATTTGCCCATACGAAAGCCCGCTCCAAACAATGAAGCAAACAAAAAAAGAGATACTGCCCAGGAGCAGATACTGTTTTCTGGTTATTCTCTGATTTATTATCATAATCTCACAGGTGGAGGCGCACCATGATGAGCTAACATGAGCACACTCGGTTTTTCTGTGTGCTCTGTTATTCATATCCGGTTGATAACCGGATAATTTCCCCCGCAATTAATCCCTAATTGCGTTAGTAAAGTTTAGCAACGAACGACTGGTCTATTTTCTCTGCGGCCTTAGATTTATTTTTAATCAACCCGATTTCCAGCCAGTAATCCCCTGCCGCGTCGAAATATTTATAAATATCGCCCTGAGCCGTTTTTTCGCCGAAATATTCGACATTTCTTTTATAATCGAAATATTTAACTCCGGACGTCATTGCCTTAAAATCTTCTACCGAGAGTTTAGACGCCTTGGCCATGATCTGATTGGCTTCTTCCGGGTTCTTCTGCCAATAATCTAAAGCCTCGAACCACGCCTTCATAACACCCTTAACTTCTTCGCCCCTCTCTACAAGTACTTCATCCCTGAACACCAATGTGTCCACTATGAGCCCCGGGAGCTGGTCAGAAGTTATCAGTTTGTGCCCGTCAGCCATCGCTTCCGCCTTGGAAAGCCAGGGCTCCCAGGTAACCGCGGCATCCAGATGCCCCGCGGCAAAAGCCGCTCCGGCTTTGTCAGAATCCATATCTATTTCCACAATGTCTTTTTGCGATAAACCATTCTTTTTCAAAACATGAAGCAGCAAGAAATGCCCTGGGAACCCAGGCTGGAAGGCAACCTTTTTTCCCTTGAGGTCCGCTATCGTCTTGATAGATTTCTTCGCTACTATGCCGTCTCCGCCATGAGACTCATCGAAACACATCACAATCTTACCGGACACCCCCATTGTCGAATCTATAGGGAAGTTATCGACTGAGGAAGCATAACCATCAACTTGCTTAGCTATCATCGTCGCTTTTCTGGCGCCGGCATCCTCCACGTTTATTATTTCCAAGGCTGTCCCGTGTTTTGCAAAAAAACCTTTCTCTTGCGCCAAAAACAGCGGGGCAAAGCCTATCCACGAATTCACTGTTATTTTGAGAGGGGCGGCTTTGATTTCTTTTTTACAGCCGCTGAGCAACCCTACGCACAATAAAAATAATAAATTCAACAAAGTTACCCATTTTTTCCACTCGTTTTTCATATATCTTTCCTCCATTACATGGTCGCCACTGTTATGCGTTGCTTGCTGTCGCTATTTAGCAGCCGAATATAAATCAAAAACGATCTCTTCGCCTACGCATTGTACAGGCATTTATATTACATTATAGTTTAAAATATTAATTATGCCCGGGTCCACCGTATTCTGCTCTTGAATATTTAGATCTAGCTGGTATTGTCTTACCTACCCACTCTGAGCAGGTGCTACGCTAACGACTATAGCTGCGCTTACTGAGGGTAAATCTCTCCCGTAACAATTATATTCCATAACCTGCTCTTATGGTATCCCTTAAGTATCCTAAAACTATCCCAGAATGGGAAATTAGCGCTTTAGCCTACAATCTGTTATACCGCTTAAGCACGTTATAGATGTACCACTCAAGTTTGTAGGGCAGACGCTCGTTGTTGCGGATCGATCTGCCCACGCCGGCTTTCCCGCCGTTGTACTGAGCGAGCAGAAGGGCCCAGAGGTTGTACTGTTTTCTGCGCGCGTATTCTATTTCGCTCCGCGTAATGGATACCCTGAGGTTGCGCAGGTGGGCAGCGCCGGCCCGCAAGTTCTCCAGAGAATCATACCGCCAGCTGCTTTTGACCTGTCCGCTTGCCTCCAGCATACGGCCGGTGGCGGGCATCACTTGAGCCAGGCCGTATTCGCCGCTGCTGCCTCTCCCTGACCGAAATCCCGATTCGAATTCTATAACCGCTTCGTAGAGGCGGGGAG
>Ga0209212_1002634_pt1 | contig 25027 bp, 27 predicted proteins | sample RifGroC2_FD_183996 | JGI IMG/M metagenome (GOLD analysis project Ga0209212, IMG submission 183996) | Groundwater microbial communities from Rifle, Colorado, USA - Groundwater C2 (SPAdes) (version 2) | ecosystem: Environmental > Aquatic > Deep subsurface > Groundwater | place: Rifle, Colorado... | reverse complement strand
TCAAAGAAACCCGGGAATCTTTAATTTGGATATTGTATCCCAATTCGGCAAATTTGTCTCTGATAGGAAAAATTTCTTCCTTGGGAACGTCCAAAAGCGTCGAAAGTTCTTTGATGGTTTTAGAGCCTCTTTTTAAGATTCCAGGGAATTGTCTTTCTTTCCGGGTCAAAATAATCGCGCTATTTTTCTCGAAATGTTTTATCCAATCTTTGTCTTGATATGCCCGAGATTTGACGGCGTCCCAAGTTCTTTTAGAGAAAGCCCGACGAGCTCTTTTTTCCAGAGCCAAGAACGAGTCGCATTCCTTGCAAATATCCTGAAGCTTTTTCAGTTCTTTTGAGCTCCACGGTTTCTTTTTATTGGCGGATTTTTCCATTCTTTTTCCCCTCTGTCCGGTAATTTTTGATTTTTCAAAGATGATTCTTATCTAATTCCAGATTAGAAAATTTTAAAACAAAAGGCAATATAAAAAATATCAAACTCCGCATCATAAAGTTGACGCGAGCCTTTGTCAAAATATGGTAGAGCTAAAATTTAAACGACAATATCTCGGGCCGGAAAAGAAGCAAAAAACCGATAATAATCATGAATAAGCCGCCGACAAGAATGGAAATTCTGTTGTATTTTTTGCCGAAAACAAATGTCTGCAAAGTGAACATCGCCGCGACAAACACCGCTATATCGTCTAACATAAACATAAATATATAAAGAAAAATATAGGCGTAATATTGCCACATCGGAAGCTGGTTCATGGATAAAATTTTGGTGTAAATAGCGGGAAAGCCGGCGGAGCAAAGCAATTCAAAAAGATTAACCACGGCGGCCAGCATAATTATGCCGACTACAGCCAGCCAAAATTTATTCTCCAGGGCCGCGGATTTTAATTTTTCAAGCACTTTCTGCTTTTTCACGTCTTGGGCAATTTCGCAAGTTTCCGCTTGATCGGCAAAATATTTTTTCAGATAATAAACGCCTGCGCCGATGGCAACCAAGGCGACTGCCGCCCTCACCCACCAAACCAAACCCAAAAACAGAAAAATATTCAACCAAGCGACCATAAACATAAAATAAACCAGCGCCGAAGTTAAAATAAAAACTCCGCCCAAAATCCACATCCGTTTTTTATCTTTCATCCCCAGAAACAAACTAATCAGAAAAATCAAGATCCACATCGCGCAGGGGTTGAAACCATCCAGGCCTCCGATGACAACGCTTAAAATAGGCAAAGAAACGGATTTCGGGTCTATTTTTCCCAAAATAGGCAAGGTTATTTCTTCTGTTATCGGGCCGGAAGGAATAATCGGCAAAGGTTCTTTCGCGATTATTTTAATTATTTGGTCCGAACAGATGTTCTTCGCGCACTCGTCAATCGCTTCTTTTATCATTTTACCGCTGGTCTCGTCGTCTAAATAGCCGATAAAAATTTTTTTGCCGATAATTGTCAGGGGTACTCCGCCGGTGTCAATCTTTAGTTCTTTGCCTATTTTAGCCATTAGGGCGAGATTATCGCTGTTTTTGCCGACTTCAAATTTTTTGATTTCAAGATCGGGATAATCTTTTTCAATGCCCGTTAAAAATTGTTTTTCTTTGACGCAATGAGGGCAAGTGTCTGAATAAAAAAAATAAAGAGTTGCTTTGCCGTCTTGGCCGAAAGAAAAGAACGGGAAAAAAAACAACGACAAAAAAACCGTTGCTCCAAAAAAAATATTCCAAAACAGCTTGTTTTTAAAAATTTCCGCCATATTTGATTAATAATTAATAATAATAGGAAAAGAAAAAATCCACAACCCCGCCCTAATTTTGCGGGGTATAGTCCCTATGCTCCTTGTTTTTTGGAAAAAATAAACCCCGAACCGTCATTGGTTCGGGGGCATCCGGCTTTTTCTCCTTGAACTCTTGGATGCTTGGGAGCTCAAGAATATCCCTTTTGAATCTTAGCCCGCTAGGCGGCTCTCCAATAAGCTAAAGCGACCAAAGATTGCCACAAGCAGCAATTCAGTCGGACAAACGCGAAAATCGTGCTGTCGCTCATGAGTGGCTCGCTCAATCAACAGGTCTCTGGCTTCAGAAGAAACATCCAATTCTATTCCTGCTTCACCGTCTCTTAATTCTTTGAGTTTGTCGCGCAATTTGACGACGAAATCAAGAACGGCCGAAACAGCCGCGGGGTTGTAAATATTATTAAGATGGTAGCGAATAACGCCATCCATCCGGTTTTCAATATACGCGTCCGCGGCATCGCTCGTCTCGCGGCTTGGCGTAAGCCCAAGAACTCTAATCAATTCTGCTGCGGCGCGTGCATTTTGCTCCGGCGACTTTGATTCTATATCAAAGTTTCCGGGCAGATAGCAAGAACAATCGCCGTCGGTTCTCTCGCAATGAACCGATGTCAGCCGCGGGATGCCGGTATCCATCTCTTCTATTTCCTCTCCGTGCTCCGCCCAACATTCCTTGGGCACTATATCTAAACAGCGATAATCAAGAGGTCTCCATGGCGCCGCTTTTTTTTCTTGCCCACGGCCTCTTTTTTTTCCTCTCTTTGCCATTCCCGCGTCCTCCTTTGGACATTGTTTTCAATTCTGCTTGATTATACACCAACCAAAAATTTTGTCAAATTACCGTTAGAAAGCATAACATTATATGCTATATGCTATTTTCGCAATTTTCGCCGGCGCCGGCTTGCCTTGATGGCAAACCGATGCGCCTCTTCGCGGACCTCCAATAAAAGATTTTTGGACGCTTCGGCTAAATCTTTCAACGATTTTTTTGTTTTTGGCGGAAAAATCAGTTTGTCCCCGTGTCCAGATTTATTGAAGCGGGGCCCGCAGTTTTTATGTTTGGCTCCAATATATTTTGAGATGCCGACAACAGGAATGGCGACATTCAGCTTTCTCAAAGCTTTTGAAATAAAATAAACTTGCGGTTTTCCTCCATCTATCAAAATCAAATCTGGAAATGGCCATTCCGAATGTCTAAATCGTCTTGTTATTACTTCTTCAAGCGACCTTAAATCATCATTCGGCGGCGCTTCCTTTATTTTGAATAATCTATATCGCGAGTTATCCGCTTTTCCGTTTATAAATACTGTCATTGAACCGAAGGTTTCCCTGCCGGCCAAATGTGAAATGTCATATCCTTCAATCCGCTGGTCAAGATTTTCAATTTTTGATTTGAAATTTTCAAATTCCGATTTGGCTATAAGCGAAACATCTTGAAGATGTTTCAATCCCTGCCTCGCTATCGGATTTTCTCTTTGTAGTTTTTTCAAAAGCTTTTTCTTTTCGCCATTCAGCAACAAAATAATATTGTCTATGTTTTTTTGATAATCTTTTTTTGAAATCTTATTAACGCAGGCGCCGGGACATAATCCTATTTGGCGGTCAAAACACGGCTTGCCGGAACCAACCTTGCATACGCTGTACGGAAAAATTCTCCTTATTATGCGCAGAGCGTTTTTTATCAACGACAAACTCTGATACGGCCCGAAAATCTTCGCGCGCGGAGAAAATTTTTGAAATTCCCTTTGGCGGACAATAAGAGGCCGGGGAAAATCTATTTTGGGAATAACGATATAAATAAAAGAGCGATTGTCTTTTTCGCGGACATTATATTTCGGCCAATGTTTTTTTATTAAATTCGCTTCCAAAATAACCGCCTCCAAAAGATTGTCGGTTTTATAATGTTTTATTTTGGCCGCCAGGCTTAACATTTCCTCCAGGCGCGAATCCCGCAATCCCTGAAAATAACTTAAAACGCGCCTTCTTAAAGAAGTCGCCCGGCCGATGTAAAGCGGATTGCCGTATTTATCCAAAAACAAATAAACGCCCGGCGCATTCGGCATTATATAAGGACATCGCAAGACCATAGATTCACAGATTATTCCAAAATAATACCTTTAGCTTCTGATAAACTTATTTCTCCAAGCCATTCCTTAATTCTGTTCCTATACCCTCTATTCCCGCCAAAACATCCCAATAAAAAGTTTCTCTGCGTTATAGACGGAAAATTTTTCTCGCCAAGATAATCTAAATGACTAGACCAGCGATAATTCTCTAAAAAATTTAACGCTTTTTTATAGTCCTTTAATTCTCCGTTGCGCCATTCTAACGAAACTAAATCTAAAGGATTAAGATGGATATAATAAGGAATATACATAAAATGAGATTCATTTTTAATTGGCACGGACTTGTATCTTCCCTCAAATAATGTCCCGCTTCTTTTATACTTTTTATTGAAATATTTTGCATAACCCATATTCAATTTTTTCATAAATTTAGGAATCCCATTTTTAACCCTAGAACTCAACAATAAATGATAATGATTTGACATTAAGCAAAAAGCATGAATAGCGACGAGTAAATTCCTTTTCCTGTTAAATCTCTCATTCTCAATATATGGTCTTGCGATGTCCTTAGATTGGGTATTCTTAGATTGGCGGAAAAAGAAATAAGTAAGATTGTTTACGGGTTTTGTGTCGTTAAATTCAAATAAATCATGAATGAAACGAAAATAATCTTGTTCGTCAAGAAAAATTTTCCGCTTATCTACTCCCCTGTTTAAAACATGTAGAATTTCCATATTAAAATTAAGGACATCGCAAGACCATACAAATTATAAATATTTCTTCAAATACATTCCGGTAAAAGAATGCTTGTTTTGCGCTATATCTTCGGGCATGCCCTTGGCAACGAGATGGCCGCCCTTTTGGCCGCCTTCTGGTCCTAAATCAATCACGTAATCGGCGCATTTTATCACGTGCATATTATGTTCTATCACAACAACCGTATTCCCTTTCTCAATCAGTTTATTTAAAACTTCCAAAAGCATTTTAACGTCATGATAATGCAAGCCTACGGTGGGTTCATCCAACAAATACAAAATTCGTTTTCCCAAGGGGTGCGTAAGCTCTCTGCCCAATTTTATCCGCTGGGCTTCACCGCCCGAAAGCGTTGTCGCGGATTGTCCCAATTGCAGATATCCCAAACCCACTTCTTTTAAAATTTTAAGTTTGTCGCTGATAGTGTAAATGTCTTTGAAAAACAACAGGGCTTCATCAACGGTAAGGCTCAAAACATCGCTGATGCTTCTTTTTTTATATTTCACCTGGAGAGTTTCGCGATTGAATCTTTTGCCTTGGCAAACTTCGCATTTTACCAGAACCGGCGGCAAAAAATGCATTTCAATCAAATTAAACCCGGCGCCCTCGCAAGCTTCGCACCTGCCGCCTCCTCTGCCCGAAGGAATATTGAAAGAAAAACGAGACGGCTTATATCCCCTTCCCCTCGCCTCTTCCAATTGGCTGAAAAAATCGCGAATCGGAGTAAAAATGCCGGTGTAGGTGGCGGGGTTGGAGCGCGGAGTGCGGCCTATCGGCGACTGGTCAACAACAATCGCTTTATCTATATATTCCGCGCCCAGAAGTTTTGCCGCGCCCAAAAAGGGACCCTCTATGGCCGCCTTTATTCTATTGAGATTCGCGTATAAAACATCGTAAAGCAAGGTTGATTTGCCGCTGCCCGATACTCCTGTTAAACAAACAAATTTTCTCAAAGGAATCGCCACGTTTATATTTTTTAAATTATTCAGCCGGCCGCCGATTATTTTTATTTCTTCCGTTATTTTTGTCCGGCGATATTTCGGCAACGGAATCTCCAGTTCCTTCTTTAAATATTTTAAAGTTAAGGAATTTTCGTATTTCGCGGAGCGCTTTGTCAAATCATCAAGCGAACCGTTGGCAACCACTTCGCCGCCGGCCTTTCCCGCCAAAGGACCCAAGTCAAGAAGATGGTCGGATGAACGAATTGTTTTTTCGTCGTGTTCAACGATTATCACCGTGTTATTTTGATCGCGCAAAGATTTCAAAGTTTTAATCAACCTGTCGCTGTCGCGTTCATGAAGGCCGATAGTCGGCTCGTCCAAGACATAAAGCGTTCCGGACAAGCCGGAGCCGATTTGCGACGCTAAGCGAATTCTTTGCGCTTCTCCGCCCGACAGCGTTTCCGCCTCCCTGTTCAGAGTCAAATAATCCAAGCCGACTTCAAGCAAAAATTCCAAACGGTTGATAATTTCTTTAAGCAAATTTTCCGCGATTTGTTTCTGTCTTGGGCCGAGCTTGCTTTCGTATTCGGCGAAAAATTCATACGCCTCGTCAATTGCCATAGACGTTAATTCCCAGATATTTTTTCCGGCGAAGCGGGATCCCGCTAAGCGGGATATTCTTACCGACAGCGCCTCGGGCTTTAATCTTTTGCCTTTGCAATCGGCGCAGATTGTTCCCAAAAACAAATCTGTTTTTCCCAAGCCGTGGCAAGTCGGGCATGCTCCGGCAGGGCTGTTGAAAGAAAATAGCCGCGGTTCAACTTCAGGAAAAGAAAAATTATCTTTGGGGCATGTGCGCAGACTTGAAAGCGTTAATTCAACGGGTTCTTTTGATTTTTCCAGAAAAATCATCTTTACCAGCCCTTCGCTGTAATGAACGGCGTTTTCAACGGCTTCAAAAAGTCGGCTTTCATCGGAAGGCATCACCCTGTCCATCACAATTTCAATATCGTGCGCCTTATACCGCGAAAGATTTATTCTTTCGTGAAGAGAATATAATTTTCCGTCAATTCTCGCCTCATTAAAGCCTTGCGAAAGAAAATCGTATAAAAGCTGAAAATATTCTCCTTTTCTTCTTCTCACCACCGGGCTGAGAACAAGGGCGTATTTTTCTCCTCCTCTTTTGAACGCTTCATTCGCTTTATCAACGATAATATCAACCATTTCTTCAAGGGTAAGTTTCTCTATTTTAGTCCCGCATTGAGGACAATATACTTCTCCCAGGCGGGCATAGAGAACGCGCAAATAATCGTAAATTCCGGTGAGCGTGCCGACAATTGAACGCGGATTATGCGATAAGGCGCGCTGGTCAATGGCAATTGCCGGGGAGAGGCCGGAAATTTCATCAACATCGGGCCTGTCCATCTGGCCCAAAAACTGGCGGGCGTAAGGCGACAATGATTCTATGTACCTTCGCTGGCCTTCGGCGAAAATCGTGTCAAAAGCCAAAGACGATTTTCCGCTTCCGGAAACTCCGCTGATGACAATCAGCTTGTTTTTCGGCAGTTCCGCGCTGATATTTTTAAGATTGTGAACCCGCGCCCCTTTAATGACGATTTTATCTTTCATAAAATTTTCTCCATATATACAATTGTATACATTAATTTCAAGATATTGTATAATTAAAACATATGACGGAAAAACACAGCAAAGAAGAAACATCGGAAAAATTTTTTAATTCCATTTTTGACCGCGCCATTGCCGAAGAAGCGTCGGATGTTCATATTGAACCGCTTCGGGACAAAATAAGAATTCGCTTCCGCATTGACGGAAAATTGCAGGAAAGATGGGAGCTTCCCATAGAAGACCTTGAGCGCATAATTAATAGAATCAAGGTGGTTTCTGATTTGGAAATTATAGGCAAATCTACGCCGCAAGAAGGCCATTTTGAAATAATACAGTCGCAGGTTCAAGCATATAAGGAAGACAAAGACAAAAACAAAGACGGTAAATTAAAAGTTGTTAATGTCAGAGTTTCTATTTTCCCGACTATCAACGGAGAAACCGCGGTTTTGAGGCTTCTTAATCGCGCGAACATGCTTATTTCATTGAATGATTTTGAAATGGACAGCGAAACTAATTTGTTGGTTAAAAAATTAATTTCTAAAAACTACGGCATGCTTCTGGTAACCGGCCCGGCCGGTTCCGGAAAAACATCAATGCTTTATTCCATACTCCAGGAACTAAAAAGCAAAGAAAGGAATATCGTTACCTTGGAAGACCCGGTTGAATATGAATTTGAAGAAATAAGACAGTCTCAAATCAAACCGGAACAAGGACTGACATTCGCCATGGGCATGAGGTCAATCCTCCGCCAGGACCCCGATATAATTATGATCGGAGAAATCCGCGATCCGGAAACCGCCCAATACGCGATGCGGGCGTCGCTGATGGGACGATCTGTGTTTTCAACGGTCCATTCAAATTCCTCCGTTGGCATTATCGCGCGCCTTATAGACATGAACGTTGAACGCAGTCTGATCGCTTATGCCTTAAACGGAGCAATATCCAAACGGCTCGTAAGGAAAAATTGCCCTTTCTGCAAAGCCGCTTATACCCCGGCTTCGCAATATCTGGAACACTTTAAGATTGATGGAAGCGGATTAGAATTCTTAAAGGGCAAGGGGTGCAAGGAATGCGGCGACACGGGATACAAAGGAAGAATAGGGATTTTTGAAATTTTGGAAATAGACGACAACCTGCGCTCTATGATTGTGGAAAAAGTCCCCATGAATATTCTGCAGGAATATATGGAAAAGAAAAAAGGAATGAAAACCCTGGAGCAAGACGCGCTCGGAAAAGTGCGGGCCGGAGAGACAACTCTTGAAGAAATACTGGGGGCAGTTTAGTTTTTACTTTTCCAAATCTAATAAATTTTCTATTTTCTTTTTTATGGATTTCGGCGTGATGCCGTGTTTTTTATTGTAAGCAATCTGAATTTTCCGGCGACGCTCGGTTTCTTCAATCGCTCTTTTGAGCGAGCCGGTAATATTGTCGGCGTATAAAATCACGCGGCCATCAATGTTCCTGGCGCATCTGCCCATTGTTTGTATCAAAGAGGTGTCGCTTCTCAAAAAACCTTCGCGGTCGGCGTCCAAAATAGCGACCAAAGAAACTTCAGGCAAATCCAAACCCTCGCGCAATAAATTAACGCCCACCAAGATATCAAACTTCCCTCTTCTAAAATCCGTTAAAATTTCCGCCCGCTCCAGGGTTTTTGTGTCCGAATGCATCCAACGGGCGGCAAAACCCCTTTTCCCCAAATAGTCGCTTAAGTCTTCGGCCATCTTTTTTGTCAGAGTATTTACAATCGCCCGCTCTTTTTTTTGAACGATAATTTTTAATTCTTCCTCTAAATCATCAACTTGGCTTTTATCCCGCACCTTTCCGCAAATACCCTGCGGTCTTGCCGCAGAGATGAAGGGGTGAATTTCAGTAATCCTTTCCGCAGAGTCAATACCCTGCGGAAAGGTGCGGGATTTATTCTCTTTATTTTTTTCGCCCGGGCTATGCGAGACCGGCTTAATCTCTATTGTAGGGTCAATCAGTCCGGTCGGCCTGATGATCTGCTCCACAACCCGTGAAGAATGTTTCATCTCCCATTCGCCGGGAGTGGCGGAAGTGCAGATTATCTGACCTGTTTGTTTTTCAAACTCTTCAAATTTAAGCGGACGGTTGTCTAAGGCCGAGGGCAGGCGCCAGCCGAATTGAATTAAAATATTTTTTCTCGCTCTATCGCCTTCGTACATTCCGCGAATCTGCGGAATGCTGATGTGCGATTCGTCTATAATAGTCAGAAAAGACGGCGATGATTTGTTGCGATGCCGGAAATAAGACAGCAGAGTATCGGGAGGTTCACCGGCAAATTTTCCGGACAAGTGCCGAGAATAGTTTTCAATGCCGTGGCAGTAGCCGATGCTTTTTATCATTTCAATGTCGTATTTGGTTCTCCTCTCAAGCCGCTCCGCCTCCAGCAAAAATCTTTTGCCGTCAAAAAATTTCAACCGCTCTTTCAGCTCTTTTCTGATTTCTTGAGTCGCCTGTTCGCGGCGCGGTTCGGTTGAAATAAAATGCTTCGGCGGAAAAACCGCCATTTCATTTAAAATTTCTTTAATGTTTTTTGTAAGCGGGTCTGCCAAGGCGATTTCTTTCACTCTTTGGTCTTCCAATTCAACGCGAAAAACATTTTCTTTAGAGGCCGGCAGAATTTCAAAAACACTTCCGCGCAAACGAAAATAACCGCGCTTGAGCTGGCCGTTAGTCCGCGTAAACCGCATTTTAATCAATTGCCGCAACAAATCGCCGCGAGTTATCGCTTTTCCAATTTCAAGACGCAAGGCAGAGCTAAAATAATCCGCGGGCACGCCAAGGTTATAAATACAGGAAACCGAAGCCACGATAATCGCGTCACGCCGTGAAAGCAAAGCGCTCGTTGCCTGATGCCGCAAGCGGTCAATTTCTTCGTTTATCATCGCCTCTTTCCCAATATAAGTGTCGGTAATCGGCATATAGGCCTCGGGTTGGTAATAATCGTAATAAGAAACGAAATAATTGACGGAGTTTTCCGGGAAAAAATTTTTGTATTCGCGATAAAGCTGGGCGGCCAACACTTTATTCGGCGCAATCACCAAAACCGGCATGTCAAAATTACTGATGACATTTGCCATCGTAAAGGTTTTTCCGGAGCCGGTAACGCCTAAAAGCGCCTGGCATTTGTCGCCGGACTTTATCCCTTTTATCAATTGCCTAATCGCTTTTGGTTGATCGCCCGATGGCTTATAATCGGATTTAAGCTTAAAAATTCCCATAGCGCTGTTTGAAAATAATCCTATGAATCACATGGCCCAGAAAGCCCAATTGAATTGTCGGCGTTAAACCGATGCCAAGAAACGGGATAATCGGCATAGCGTCATTATATTGCCATCGGCCGGTCAGAAGCGCCCATTTTTCAATCAAAACCGCGATAATCACGCCAAGCAAAATTAAAATCCATGGTCTGTTTTTTGAAAACGGAATTAAGCGCGAAAAAATAATCATCCCCAAAATAACAGCGGCGTCCGCCAACGCCGCCCGCGCCAGTATAAATTCCGTAATTTTTCCGCCTTGATAATCCGCGTATAAAAAACTATGCAGATTTTCCCAAATGAAATTAAGCGCAAAAGCTAAAATAAAAATTAAAATCCATTTTCTCTTTGAATCTTTCGCCATTTTATTTCGGCTGTTCCGGAAGAAGGATAATGTTTTTGGCTATCTGAATTTGGACGCTTGCCGGCTCTATTTTCACTAACTGGAATTTGAAAGGCACAATAACATTTTTAGCGGCAACAGGCACCCGGTGTTTGCCCGGTTTTAAAATATTATCAATAATAGACGCGTCAATTTCCAGCCTTAAATTATCCGGCTTAAAAACTTCAAAATCCGAAGCCCGGGCTTTCAGGGTCAGAATCACTTCTTGCGGAATAACGTCTTTAATTAAAATTTCCGGCGGGATATTGGTAAATTCGGGCGTAACGGCGAAATTACGCTGGATAAAAACAAATTTAGAGTTAACCAGCGTAAAAATAGACAGCGCCGCGGCAAAAGAAAGAACTAAAAGAGAAATATTTTTAACCAGCCATCTGAAAAAATAAACCGCTTTGCGCTTGGGAAATTTTTTGGCATAAAAATAAGCTAATTTCTCTTTTAATTTATCTTCATTGTCAACCGGAAGAATTTTTCCGTTCTGAACAATTTTAATATCTCCCTGCTCTTCGGAAACAACGATAATCAAAGCATCCGAACGTTCCGACAGGCCCAAAGCCGCGCGATGGCGAAGTCCGAACTGCCGCGTTTTTCCAATTTGCTCGGCAAGAGGCAAATGAACGGCAAATTTTTTGACGCGATTCGCTTCTATTATAGTAGCGCCGTCATGGCCAGGAGAAGTTTTGTCAAAAAGGCTAAACAAAAGCGGTTCGGAAACTTCGCCGTTCAAGCGGTAACCTCCTTCCAAGTGCCTTTCTATCGGCTCTCTGCCGGGAAAAATTATCAAAGCGCCTATTTTATTTCGCGCCATATTCGCGACGCTGCGCGCCACCGTCCCGATAATCGCTTCCGAAGGAGGAATAAAACTTTTGGCAATTTCCAAAAATCCGAAAGACGAAAAAAAACGGCGAAGTTCTTTTTGAAAAATAATAGCGATAATAATCAAAAAGGCGCCGAAAACAGAACGCAAAACCAAATTTGTAAGCGACAGGTCAAAAATAATAGCGATGCCGTAGAGACCAAGCAAGGTAAAAACTCCGGCGACAACCGAAACAGAATGAGTTTCGCGAAGAAGTTTTATCACAAAAAAGATTAAAAAGGCGATTATAAAAATATCAAGAAAGTCGCGGCTTTCTAAATTCGGGCTTTTTAAAGCCACCTCCCAAATATTCTTGAGAAAATCAACTTTCGCCAGCATTAATTTAATTTTATCCTATTATTGTTTGTTTTAAAAGTCATTGGGGACAGGATTCTTGATAAAGAAATCAAATCAGCGTATACTTTAAATAAGCTCTTTTAAATTTAAATAAGGAGATATGCGATGAAGGTGCGAGCGTTTGAATGGTTTGAATCTTGGCCGCAAGAAGTGCAGATCGGCTTGATTTTTGTCGTTTGTTCATGGTTCGTGTTTATGATTACGATGCCGTTCGTCAAACGAACCGTTCAAAGAAAATGGAGAAAGCTGAAAGCGGAACAATGCAGACGGAAACAAAAATTTCTTTGGAAAATTCTTTTTTGGGTGCATGCAATCGTATTGTCGTTAGCTTACTTCGGATTGGATTATGCGCATGAACATAGTAAGGTCTACGGAAAGTACGTAGACATGTATCTTTCGTATTTTTTCGTAATTGTTTCATTCTGTATCTTTCTGCAGATTCTCTATGAGGCCGTGGAAGGATATGTCGTCGGGCGTTTTGGTCCATGTCCGCAAAACCAAAAATGGAAAAAGTTTTTTGATTACCTTGAATCATCTCGCAAAAATATTAAGAGCTCGGCTGTTTACCGGGGTGGCTCCGAAAAGCTCAAGCGGATGAAAAGGTTTATATATTTTTATATTTACTGCAAGATAAAAAATAAGTTGAAACGTTTATTTTAATCAAGCCCCGAATGCTGTAAAGCGTGCGGGGCTGTTTTTGACTTTTTTATGAAAAATCGGCTAATATGTGATATTAGAAATAACAACGCCGCTCCAAAATCCAATGCGCAAAAATAAAGGTGAAAATCCCGCGAAAAAGACCATTGTTCTGGCCCTGGGCGGAAACGCGCTTATTAAAAAAGGGCAAAAAGGAACAATAAGCGAACAATTTGACAACACGATAAGATCAATGCAAAAAATAATTCCCCTGATAAAATCCGGGCACAAAATAATCATCACTCACGGCAATGGCCCGACAATAGGCCATATGATGATAAGAGTTGAGGCCGGCTTGAAAGAAGCTCCTTATGTGCCGCTAGGCATCTGCGTAGCCGACTCGCAGGGCGGATTGGGATACATGATAGAATTATGTTTGCATAATGTTCTTTTCAGAAAAAAAATAAAGAGAAAAATAATCACGCTGATAACGCCCGTTTTGGTCTCAAAAGACGACAAATCGTTCCAAAACCCCACAAAGCCAATCGGCCCGTTCTATTCAAAAAAAGAAGCGGAAAAAATGAAAAAAATCCATGACGATTGGATCATCAAAGAGGATAAAACCAGAGGCTATAGACGAGTGGTTCCCTCTCCTTTGCCCTTGGAAATAATCAATAAAAATATCATTAAAAATTTAGTTGATAAAGATTACATAATTATCGCGGCCGGCGGAGGAGGCATCCCCGTTATATACAGAAAAGATAAAACCTTAAAAGGCGTTCCCGCGGTGATAGACAAAGACAGAACGGCGGCAATTCTCGCCCGAGACGTAAAAGCCGATTTGCTGATGATTCTCACGGCCGAAGATAAAGTTTATTTGAACTATAAGAAAAAAAACCAAAAGCCGCTCAATGTCTTAACCTTGGAAGAAGCAAAAAAATATTTAGAAAAAGGGCATTTCCCGGATGGGAGCATGGGGCCGAAAATAGAAGCGGCGATAACATTTTTGGAAAACGGCGGGGAAAAAGTCATAATCTGCGATTTAGAAAAAGCCAACGAAGCGTTTAAAGGAAAAACCGGGACAAGAATAATTAAAAACAAAAAGTGAAAAAATAAAAAAGTTTAAAAGAAATATTTTTTATTTTAATAAACCGTTATGGAGCCCGTGTCGTTAGGGTTGTTGAGATTATAGAATTCCCAAAAACCCTTTGTCGTAAAATTAAATTTGTAAATTCCCCCCTTTTTTATAGACAAAGACTGATTCAGAACATGATAAGGCGTATTTTGATTTTTTGAATAAACTCGCAGGGCTTTATCGGATTTATTCACAAAATGCGCCGAACTGCCCGCTGGTATTTTAAAGTCTTTCGGAACAAAACCGCTGTTTTCGTAATTTACGAAATACACATACACGCCGTGTTCTATAATCACTTTCACGAAAGGAGAACCGGTTTTTGCCGCCGCGCCGTAAAGATCAAAGGGCGTTATTGCTCCGGAAACAGCGGCTGTTGAAGGGTCTTCAAATAAATCCATCCCCTTTTCCTGTATCAGAAAGTACGTGCCCGCGCCTGTCGCCAAAAAAACCGCCCCTGCAAGCAAAAATTTTTTCATATTGCTCATATTGCCTTAAATATTAATTTCAAAAATTTTATTTCTTTGTTTAAATCCCTTAATCAGCCTAATTTTTGATTTTGAGGTTTTGAAATACGAAGACAGCGAAGAAATAACCGCATCATTCGCCAAGCCCTTAACCGGCTTTTCCCTTACTTTAATCCCAAAATTATCATTTGATTTCTTCGTTATCTCTTCCTTTTTTGAATTTGGAAAAACTTTAACTTTAATTAATTTCCCCGTTTTATATCTCTCCATTTATAAAATAATACGGCAATATCAATTAAAAATCAACTTCCGCAAAAATTCTAAAATTCTTACTGATTTCCGTCAGTAAAATTTGATATAATAAAAGAAGGAATTGCTTTGCCGGATTCATTTGCAAAAAGTTATTCCTATTGCCGCCGGTTTAGGCGGCCGAAAAACTATGAAAATTATTTTTGCCAAAGAAATTGGCTTTTGCTTTGGAGCAAAAAAGGCTTTGAAAATGGTAGAAGATAATCTGCCAAAGTTGAAAAAACCGATAAAAATGTACGGTTCCCTCGTTCATAATGAACAAGTAGCCAAACATTTGAAAAGAATGGGCATTGAAATAATTATTGACGACTTTAAAAAGATAAAAAAGGGTACTTTAATCATTACCGCTCATGGTATCTCCCCGACGATTAAAAATGAACTCCGGAGAAAACCGGACTTGGACTTATTAGATACCACTTGTCCTATTGTTGCTCTAGCTCAAAAGACGGCTGAATTATTAGAAAAAGAAAACAGAGAAGTGTTGATTTTCGGCGACCCAAAGCATGTTGAGGTTTTAGGGATTAAGGGCGCCGCTAAGGAAAAAGCAACTATTTTTTCTTCTAAAGAAGAACTGCTAAAATTCAAACCTGATAAAAATAAAAAATACGGATTGGTCGCCCAGACAACTCAAAATTTTGAGAAATTTAAAGAATTTGAGAAAATCGCCAAAAGAAAAATTCCCAAAATTATAATTTTTAATACTATTTGTCGGACAAGTCTAAAAAGGCAGGCAGAAATAAGAAAATTAGCCAAAAAAGTTGACGCGGTTTTGATTATTGGTTCGTCTACCAGCGCCAATACCAAGCGGCTTTACCAGATTAGCTTAAAAATTAATCCCGGAACTTTTTTTGTGAAAACAGTCAGGGATTTAAAAAAAGAGTGGTTTAAAAATAAAAAAAACGTCGGTATTGGCGCGGGCGCTTCAACTCCTGATTGGATAATCAATAAGGTGGTAAAAAAATTAAAAGTTTATGATTCAAAGAAGGAAAACAAAGAAAATTAAAGCGGGTAATATTTTTATCGGCGGCGATGCCTCGATTTCAGTCCAGTCAATGGCTAAAACAGACACTCGGAATGTCAAAGCTACGGTCAAGCAAATTAAAAAACTGGAGAAGATGGGCTGCGAAATAATCAGGGTAGCCGTTCCTGATATGAAAGCCGCCCAAGCGTTGGGCCAAATCAAAAGACAAATTAATCTTCCCTTGGTGGCGGATATTCATTTTTCGGCCGACTTGGCTTTGGAAGCAATTAAGCAAAATGTTGATAAGCTCAGAATTAATCCCGGCAACATTGGCGGTGAAGAAAAAATTAAAGCCGTAGTTTTAGCCGCTTCAAAAAAGAAAATCCCGATTCGGATTGGCGTTAACGCCGGTTCTCTGGAAAAAGACTTGCTTTCAAAATATGGCGGCAAAACAACCGCTGAAGCAATGGTGGAATCAGCGATGAAACACATTAAAATTTTGGAAAAATACAATTTTCAAAATATCATCGTTTCTTTGAAAGCTTCTGATATTGAAAGGACAATAGCCGCTTACCGCCTGTTGTCCCAAAAAGTTGATTATCCATTACATCTTGGTATCACCGAGGCAGGAACAGCTTTTCATGGCACGGTGATGTCGGCTATCGGTCTGGGAATTCTGCTTGATGAAGGAATCGGCGATACTTTAAGAGTTTCTTTATGCGCGCCGCCGGAAGAAGAAGTTATGGCCGCATGGGAGATTTTGAAGTCTTTGCAAATAAGAAAAAGAGGCGTGACGATTGCCGCTTGCCCGACTTGCGGCAGAGCCGAAATTGATTTGGCAAGACTGGCGAAAAAGGTAGAAAAAGCCACCCGGTCAATCAATAAAAACATACATTTGGCCGTGATGGGTTGCGTAGTCAACGGTATGGGCGAGGCAAGAGAGGCGGATTTAGCAATTGTGGGAGGGAAGAAAATCGGCTTGATTGTTAAAAAAGGCGTAATTATTAAAAAAGCGCCTGAAAAAAATTTGTTTAATGAGTTTATCAAAGAATTGGAAAAAATAGTCGGAAAATTTTAAGAAGAAATTAAACAACCAAAATCCAAAAATCCGGCTACGGCCGGATTTTGGATAATTCTTTTCGCGACACCTATGCGCGCGCTACGTTTGTCGCGGCCGGGCCTTTTTCGCCCTGAGTGACTTCAAAGGTGACTTCGTCGCCAACCTTCAATTCGTCAAACGTCACACCATTCAATTCCTTGGAATGGAAAAACAGATCCTTTGTTTCGCCTTCGCGAGAAATGAATCCGAATCCTTTTTCCGTAAGAATAGTCTTGATAGTTCCTTTCATACGATTGTTTTTATATATAATTGTTTGTACCGGGAAACTCGACTCTGTTTCCGTATCTTATTGCACGGTTTCATTATACATTATAGATGGAATTTTTCAAGGCCTCTTCCTTTGCGGTAAACAACTCGCTCATTTGCCACTCCGAAGGGTATTTTATTTTAATGGCTCCCGAATTAAAACTTTCGCAAACCCCGAAAGAGAACAAGTTCCCTACGGGGCATGCTTTTGAAATCATTTTGCCAAATCTGATACACAAATCCAAGAAGCGAAACCTGCGCTGACGGCTCGCGGGCAAAAAGCTGAACGATTTTATAATTGCCGCTTGGAATAATATGATAGGCAAAAAAGATTGCATTTATCATCTCGGAGATTTTTCGATGTCCGGCATTAGACTGACGGAAGAAATTCTCAGGCATCTGAACGGAAAAAAGTATTTGTGTCTTGGTTCTCATGATAAACAAATGCGCCATCTCGCGCCTTATTTTGAATCCATAAAAGAATCATTTCTGGTCAAAACAGACGACCAATACATATTTCTCAGCCATTACCTCCACAAAATATGGCCGAAGTCGCATTATGGGAGTTGGCATTTATTCGGTCATTCCCACGCAAAGATGAATTGGTACGCGGAACGGGAAGGAAAACTGCTGGATGTCGGCGTTGACGGCCATAATTTTCAACCGTGGTCTTTGGATGAAATAATTGAAATAATGAAAACCCGACCGCTGAATTTCAACGATTTGAGAAAACGGGAACAAACATAAGAAAAACAAAACCTTGGTCAAAAGCCAAGGTTTTTTAAATGTTCCGAACGCAATTGAATCATCTGTGCTGTGACGATTCCATCCGAATTGTTCGCCCAAAATTCCTTATGATTTGCCCGCCGAGCCCCGCACCAGAGCAAGCTCGGTGCGGGATAAACTCCGCGAGGCGGTTATGTCAGATTTCGCTTTTGGGATTTGTGGATTAAATTCGGCAAGGTAATCGTAAAAGATGGCCGGTGTCTGTGGCCAACTCTTTTTGTTACCCCAAATTACAAGCTGTGTGCCCCTGCCTGCCCCGCAGTGAACGCTTTGCGTTCTACTGCCGGGGTTTTCTTTTTGAATAACTTTGACCATTATAATACATTATACCCACCCAAAAACACCTTTTTCTTTTTTCGGGTTACGGCTGGAAAAGTTCTTCTGGTAGAAAGCGGACCTGCTGAACCTCGGGGAACTGCTTGGCCGTAGCTTCAATTTGAAACCACAAAATCCCGACGCGGCAGGCGCCGCCAACTGTTTTATTATTAGGGTCGTCAAATTCCAACGTTAAAACACCTTCTTTCAATGAGGCGCCTTTTAGCGAAACCCCTTCTATGTTGGCAACGTTTGAAAGTAAAAGTTTGATAGTGTCTTGAATCGGCGTTTGGGTAATTGGAATCTCTCTTTCAACCGACGCAAGTCCTTTTCTACTGCAAAGGATATTTCCGGTTTCATCCTGGTCAAGCTCTTGATTATAGTAATACAAAGAAATCGTCCGCGTTTCTTTCTGAATAGATATAAGCCCCACAATAAAACCCAGCAACGCAAAAGCGATTATTCCGATAATGATTTTTTTATTATGCTTTTTCATAAACTTCAACCTAAATTCTTGCCCCGTAGGGTCCGCGTTGGCGGACTCCTTCGGGGTTTCTTTTTGCTTGCCCCGTAGCTCCGCCGAAGGCGGATGGTATCGGGGCCGCTCTTTTTCTTCGTTCATTATTCTATTTTTCAATACGCCACCCGCGTGGCGCATTGACGACATTCTCACATTCCCTGCCCCGCAGTGAACGCTTCGCGTTCTACTACTGGGGTCAAGAATGTTGGAATGATTTGGATAGGATGGATTGCTCTAAGGAAATGAAATCGGAAGCGGTGGATTTTTGATACTCCCGCAGGTTTTTGATTTTTTCGGAGAGCGAATCCAACCGCGCCACAATTTTTTTCTGTTCCGCAACCGGCGGCAACGGGATTTTGAGTTATCCACACGTTCTTGACTTATACCGACCGCTCGCTATATACTACCTATGTCTTTCGGTTCTAGCCATAGAACCGTTAGGGTTATACATCCCAGGGCCACCCTCTTAGCTGAGGGTGGTTTTGTTTTTGTCTTTTTCGCGATATTTTAAATCTTTACCCCAAATTTCATGTATATCCTTTAAATCAAAATACCCATTTCCGCCTGTTTTCAATTCGTGGGAAATATTATCCTTTGATGAAAAAATATAAACTTTTTTGCCTCGATTTTTTAAGTAATTTACCAATGCCAAAAAATCGGCGTCGCCGCTAAAAAAGATTGCCACGGTATATTTCTGGATGTTATGCATTGCATCAATTGTTATTTCCACATCCATATTTCCTTTTTCTATGACAGATTCTCCGTTTTCACCAATAACAGAGATTCTCTTTAGCTCTTTCTTCCTTACAATAAGGCCAAGCCCCTTTTTAAGATACGTTAAAAACTTATGTTTGCCATCCAGGTCATAATCCCTTGTCCCGGCTTTTGGGTAAGCGTCGTAATAAAAAATCTCAACTTTATCGGCGTTAAAGTTCTTCCTAAAATAACCTTTTAGGGTTTTGTATTCAATAAACTTTTTCATTGACTTCACGGCGTTCCAAACATTGGATGCGTCAATGAAAACATATATGGTAAGTTTGACCGCGTTGGACATAAATTGATTCTACACTAATTCTCTTGAAAACGCTTTGTGTAATACGGATTTCTCCAAAGAAATAAAATCTGAAGCGGTGGATTTTTGATACTCCCGCAGGTTTTTGATTTTTTCGGAGAGCGAATCCAACCGCGCCACGATTTTTTTCTGCTCCGCAACCGGCGGCAGCAGGATTTTTGTTTCTGATACTCGTGATTTGGTAATAGCGGGTAATGAAGAACCCGCTGCCCAATTAGACAAATCAAAGCCAGTTAACCAATAAAATAGAAATTTTGAATTTATATTTTTTGATGGAATTAAACCCATTACATTATTATCGTATATAGAATCTTGCATCAAAATTCTTTTCTTGTTTGTCGCTATCGCACCGCCAATTTTGGGAAAAATTATTGTTCCAGCAGGAGCCGATTTATATCCCATTTTTTCTTTCTCTTCCTCACCTACCATATTATTCCATTCAGATATTTCTGTTTTATTGCGTGGCAAGTTCATATCGCTGACTTTAAGAAATGGGTATTTCCCGTTGTTTTTGCCCTGAAGATGTTTGGGGAAGCCAAAACCGCTTTGAATAGTAACCACTTCTCCCAACTCTTTTTCTTCCCATTTCTGTTTACTGGACATTCCAACATTCTGCAGAATGTTGGAATGTTGTTGGGTGAAGATGCGGTGGAGTTCGGCGGGGAGGAGGTTTTGGGCGGCTTCCTGCGCTTCGGCGCGCAAACACTTGGCCTCCTTAATCTTCCCCAGCAACCCCTCCAACCTCGCCACAATTTTCTTCTGCTCCACGATCGGAGGGAGAGGGATTTCAATTTTTACTACATCCTTAGGATATAAATGGATACCATCGACCAATTCTTTCAACCGATTGATAAATATTGAATTTTGAAGCTGAAAATGAATAATCTCTGGAAGAATCAAACCTTTTTTCGCTCTAATGACCATCACTTCTCCGCTCGTAACTACTCGTGGGTATTTTAGCATTGTTACATAACCAATTTTGCTTGCGACATGACTTTTATTATGAGCGGCATTTATCAAAAGACTGTCGCCAATTTTCAGAAATTTGTTTTCTGAAACTTCTCTATCGGTCCATCCGTTTTCATCGTTGTGCCAAAATATTTCATTCTCATTATAGTCTCGGTTTTTGATGATCTTAAACTTACCAGCCGATTTCATTTCGGCCTTTGGCACGGATACGCCGTTGAATATTTCACAAACCTCTCCGAGTTTTCTTGCCCCGTAGTGAACGCCTTGCGTTCTACTACTGGGGTTTGTTGGGTGGGGCATATTAACTTCTTTCTAAAATTTTTTTAAAAATTACTCCGTAGTCCCCATCTCCATATTTCGTACTCATAATATCGCCATCCTTCAACATCTCAGTTTTTACTGCTTCCCAATTAACACTTTGAAATTTGTTTTTATCAAAAAACTCTTTTAGGTCGGCAATAAAGAATTCCATAAATTCAGAAAATTGATTCATTTTTTCCGGATTTTGCAATCCTCGCGCCAATGCAATTCTATGTTCAAACAACTGCCACGGTTTAATATTGGCATTCCAGCCAGGGCTCCATCTAATTTTTGGATACAGCGTTATTGTTCTGAATTTTTCATAATCTCCCTCGAAATAAGTGAACATAATTTGATCTATCAGAATTGTTCCCGCCAACGCAGATAAAAAATATCCCAGATTTTCTTTTGAAATATGTTCGAGTGGGTCTTGTTTATCATTTTTGAAAAGTTCAACAATCATAAACCCGTACTTGCCGTTAGAAAACGGCTCTACAAAATCAAAAGCGTGACTACCAATAACATTGACTTTCTTCATCAACTCTTTTAAATCGCTGGTAAATTGATTATAGTAATAATCTTTTGGGTTCATAATTCTTCTCCTAATTTTCTCGTAATTTTGACTTTTGCATTTTTATTTTTGAATTTCCCATCAAAGCTATCCGAGTTTTTTTGTTGGGTAGTTATTGCTCATATTTTTTTGATAACTCATCTTCGGCTTTCTCTTCTATTTTATCTAAACGACGAGAGTTGAATAGGCACTTAAATATAATCTGGGGAATAATTAAGGCAGATAGAATGAGAAAAAAACCAAGCCAATTATTCACAGCGAGAGTATGGTACATAGTGCCGACTATCTGTCCTCCAAAACCTATGGCAATAATCACAAATCCAGTCTTGGCTTCAACGGCTTGCTTATAGAAACTTCTAAATAGGTTCCCCGACATACCACCAGTCATATCTTTATCGGGATAGTTTGTGCCATAAGATTCGGCCGCTAAATCTTTTGGCGTTTTAAATACAAAACTTTTAGCAATATAAAAAACACCAATGATATCTAAAATCAGGCCTAGTATTTGTGGGTGACTAAAAATCTGTAATAACATAAATATTCACTAATTTTTTATTGGGTAAGTCATACGATAAATTCAACAAGGCGCTCTTCAATGTCAATAATTTTAAATGTATACTCATATTCTTTCCCTAAAGCAGATTGGCACCTAACAACAAATATCTCGTCTTTTAGTTCCGCCAAATCACGAATTTTGTTATCTGGTTTTTTAATTATCTTGATGGCATGTTCATTTTTATAAAGAGGGGCAAAAAACCTTGTTTGATACTTTGTAATAATAAAATTCTTACTTTCAACCACAACATTAAATGCAGGACCCTTCCCAGTATTCCGTAATGCCACGAAAAATGGTGAAGGCCTTGTGCCATTATTGACAACGTGTGTTATTGCATATTTTTCTCTTATAGATTTTTGCTCCTCTTCTTGTGATACTCCACTTATATATCGGATGTGAAGAGTCATTATTGGCCTAGTTTGCAATTCCGTTTGCTTTACAGATTCCTCTGCAATTCGGTTTGTATCATACGCATACAGAATCAAAACACCAAGCGTAATAGCAAGAACAAGCGTGCCAAATTGACTGGAATATTCAGGAAATTGGAAAAGCACAACAACAAATACTATACCAATTACGATGGCAAGGGTATAAATGACGAGTTTTTTTGTTGGATAGTTACTCATTTTGCTTTTGAAAAATCCTGGGAATAAGCATTAGCTAGGCGACCTAAATCGTTCTCGTCAACAACACCAAAATAAATCGACTTGCTTCCCCCTAACGCATTTCCAATAGCAAAAGCCTCCATTTGTGAAATTATTGATGAATCAATCTGACCATTATAAACGACGAGAAATAATTGCGCCGGTTCAGAAAATAGCCTCCCAATTTGATCCCCGTTTTTACCCATCTTAGCTGGTACAAGCTTTCCTTTGGTACCCCTCCCCTTAAAAGCTATAGCAGCAGGAATTCTTGCGTTTTTTAAGACTATCTGCGTTGTATATAAATCACTTCTTTCGCCACCCCAATCTTTGAATAAACCCCTCTCACCAACGATTTTCTGAAATGCTTTTTTTATTTTTTCTTCTCGATAAGAGGTAGTATCTAAAGAATTTACAATGCCGCGGATCTTTGAGAACGACTTTATGCTATCAATTGTTAAAAATTTTGCCCGATTGGCCGGTTTTGGAAAATTTATATTAATTAAGGCCCCCTGATAATTGCCAACCTTTGCTTTTGTCGCAATACGCTGAATTTTCTTTTTATCTTTTGCCAATGCAAGAATTCTTTTATAGCGTGTTGAAAACTCGTTTTTTTTCTTATAGCCACCTTTAACTTTTTCCATCAACATAGGACACATCTTCGCTCCCTCTTGCAGAATACGCACGTTGCTCAATCCGGTTGTTTTATTAATATAATCAATTGTCTTAATTTGAGTTTTGTCCTTATAAACCGCTTGAAAGACTTTCTGACGATCTGCGGAACGCCCAATTATACCAGCAGCGTTTACTAATTGATCGCCGTGATTGGAAAGAAAATCTGAAACTGGTATTGGAGAACCACTCATAAGTTATTTCTTACTCTTCTTTACTTTTTTCTTCCTTGGTTTCTTAGAAGCTGTAGCAATGTTCTGAACTGCCCTTCCAGTAATTCCAAGCGCGTCTCCCACCTCTTTTGTTGAGGCAGCTACCCCGCCTTTTACAAGTTGGAGAATAATAAGTTTCTTTATATCTTCAAGTAATTTGATTAATTTTTTGTCCATATTATTTTTTCTTTTTAATTCTTAATTTAGCTTTTCCCGAAGGACCTTTTATCTTAACCCCATCCGAGTCATTCCTCTTAATACCATCCAGTATTTTATTCACTTTTGCCTTATCAATACCTAATCGGTCTCGAATTTTGTTGCGGTCAAGATTTGTCCGGTTCAGTTCTAATGCAAGAAGAGCCTCGAGAAGATAAATGACTCGGTCAATTTTTCTACCAAGAGGATGATTGTTAGTTGTTTTTGCCATAACGATTTGGATTAAGGTTTTTGACAATACGATTTATACGATGCATATCGACCCTTAAAATCTCCCTAATCTTTCCCTGTGAGGCACCGTTTTGTGCAAGGAGTACGATAAGAATATCTTGAAGTAACTCCTCCGCTGTTTCTGATGGTTTAATTTTTTTCTCCATAGTTTTATTATTTTTTCTTATTAATTTTTCTTAGCTCGGATAACTCCTTATTCACGTAATTACCCGATCGACCTAAGATTTCTGCTATATTCGAAGGCGAAAGGCCTAAATCAGATAGAATGCCGATCTGTTCCCTCAAACTAGCTATCTTATCCTGGGCATTACTCCGCACAAGCAGAGCAATTACCACTTTTAGCAGTTTATTTGTCTCTTGTGGTGTTTTTTCATTCATATTAGTGTGTAACTTAATTATATTATTGGATAATATCTTGTCAATATCCCCTTATTTTAAGCGCTAGAAGCACGACTATATCTTATCCCTTATCCACCATATTACTAAAACAAGGAGAAAATTGCAAGCCCTCTGTTGTGCATAACTATTTATAAAGGAAAAAGCCGCCTCGCGGCGGCTGTGTTATATCTGTTTTTTAATTTCCCCAAGTATTTCCACTATTTTCCCCTCCTTTCCCTCAATCTCCCGCACCAACTCCTCCGGGGATTTGTGGACGGCGGCGGTTTTGCCATTCGGGTTTTTGAAATCAAGGTTGTAGTTTCGTTCTTGGATTTGCTTGATTGAGATTTTCCACCCCATTAGAGGCGAAGACACGCTGCGAGCCCTCGCGGCCTCTAACGGGGCGAGCGCATTTGCCTTTCGATTTTTCCACCACTTACGAAGAGGATCGAAATCTTCGTGGGTGATGCCGCGGTTTTTGGTGTATTGTTTGACGCCTTCGGGAAGCGGAAGCTGGTAGTACCAGATTTCTTTGGTCGGCTCGCCCTTGGTAAAGAAAATCAGATTGGTGTTTACTCCGGCGTAGGGGTTGAACACGCCTTGTGGTAGGCGGACGATGGTGTGGACATTGCACTCTTCAAGCAATTTTTTCTTTATGGCGG
>Ga0209212_1002632_pt1 | contig 25055 bp, 27 predicted proteins | sample RifGroC2_FD_183996 | JGI IMG/M metagenome (GOLD analysis project Ga0209212, IMG submission 183996) | Groundwater microbial communities from Rifle, Colorado, USA - Groundwater C2 (SPAdes) (version 2) | ecosystem: Environmental > Aquatic > Deep subsurface > Groundwater | place: Rifle, Colorado... | reverse complement strand
GTTGGTGTATATCCACGCCTTACCATATCTGCCGCTTGTTGACGCACTTTCGGCATGTGCGGATTTTGTGTGTATGCCATAGCTTTCGATTCTACCTTAATTGCGTCCAAGCTATTGAACCATTACGTAGTTATTGACTACAAGTTTATCTTAAGATAAACTTTGTTTATTATGAAAAACGCAATAATAGGATTAAAAGAATTAAGAGAAAATATGGACAGCTACATTTCTCAAATTAACAAAGGAAGGTCTTTTGTCGTGGTGCGAAAATCAAAACCTGTTTTCAGGTTGGCGCCGTTGGATGCGTGGGGAGATGACGGGGTGTGGAAAAAAGTTGTTGATTTTACAAAGATTAAAAAAAGGGGAATGCCGCTGAATGATGTTTTGTCAAAAAAGAAAAAACGATAACACTTATAAAACTTTATGAAAAAGTTTGTTTCCGGTAATCCGGAAGAGTCAAGAAAATTTGCTGGTTATTTGGCCGAAAAAATTTTAACTGAAAGGCGGACAGAAAATGACGCACTTGTTTTGGCTTTATACGGCGATTTGGGAAGCGGGAAGACGACCTTCGCGCAGGCTTTTGCTGAGGTGTTGGGCGTGAAAGAAAGAGTGAAAAGTCCGACATTTATAATTTTTAGAAAGTCAAAAGTAGCGGATAAAAAATGGCAAGAAGAAGGTTTTAAACTTTTTTATCATTTTGATGTTTATAGAATTCACAGCGAAAAAGAAATTTTAAATCTCGGCTGGGAAGAAATAATTTCCAATCCCGAAAATATCGTTCTGGTGGAATGGGCGGACAAAATAGAAAATATTCTGCCGAAAAATTGCGTTAAAATAAATTTCAAACATTTGAAGGGGGATAAAAGAGAGATGGAAATAGCTTGACGGCAATATCATATGTGATATACAATAAAAATGTCTGAATACAAAGTAAAATTTTATAAAAACAGCAACAATGGAAATGAGCCTGTTTTTGAGTATATAAAAAAACTAGATCATAAAAACAAAGCGAAAGTTTTTAAATACATTGAATTTTTAAGAATCAATGACGGTTATCTGGAAGAACCCTATTCAAAACACATTAAAGGAAAAATCAGAGAATTGAGAATTGATTTTTCAAGAACAAGGCATAGAATTTTTTATTTTACTTTTATAAATAAAACAATTATTTTGTTGCACGCTTTTTTGAAGAAAACAAACAAAACGCCGCCGCAAGAAATTATCAAAGCGGAAAATAAGTATAAAGACGTTTTTAATAATCAATTTTTATATGAATAAATTAAATAAAAACAAAATAACAAAAGCCACCGATTTCCAAGTGTACCTAAATAAGCAACTCAAAAACAAAGAATTTAAGAAACACTACGATGAGTTTGGCAAACAACTTGAGATTGCCTACAGACTTGCGCAACTTAGAAAAGAAAAAAGAATGAGCCAGATAGAACTGGCCAAGCAAATCGGCACAACGCAAAGCAATGTCGCGCGTATGGAAAGCGGCCAGCAAAATTTTACCATCGGCACATTAATCAAGTTGGCGGTAATTTTTGAAAAAGACTTAAGGGTATCCATTGTATGAAAAAAATTTTACTTTTTCCCGGCGCGTTTAACCCTCCGCACAATGGACACGCAGAAGCTGTTGAAACAGTTCTTAGAAAAGAATCATTTGACGAGCTTTGGATTGTACCGTCAGGGAAACGCGACGACAAAACCATCACAACGAGCTATGAAGACCGTTGTGCCTTAGGACGCTTATTTGTTGAACACCTGCAATCAAAAATAAATATTCCTGTAAAATTAATTACGGCAGAATTGGATAACATAGACGGAAAATTCACTCACGAAATACTGAAAGAAATAAAATCACAACCTGACATAGATGTAATGCAGTTGATTGGCTCGGATGGTTTTTTAGATCTTCAAAAAGGCAAATTAATTGATAGCCAAGAAAAATTTATTGTAATGAATAGAAATGGTTATGAATTGCCTAAAAATTTTTCTCTTAATGAAAATAGAGTAATTTTTGACGGAACAACCCAATCAATATCAAGCACTCAAATACGCAATATGGTAAAAAATCATGATATTGGTTATAAGAAACTTGTCCCTGAAAAAATAACTAGCTTTATCGAAGGTAATAGGCTGTATTTTTAAATTTTCAAAACAGTTTCACAATTAAATAATAATTAAGTTGTGATAGAATTAGAACTATGCTTGAAAATAACCGCAAAATTCTCGTTCTTCTGGACGCGCATGCGATATTGCATAGGGCGTTCCACGCCTTGCCGGATTTCACCTCGCCCAAGGGCGAGCCGACCGGAGCGCTTTACGGTTTCACCGCTTTGCTTATCAAAGTTATCCGCGAATTGAAGCCTGATTTTATCGCCGCTGCTTACGACTTGCCTAAGCCGACTTTCAGGCATATCGCTTACGAAGACTACAAAGCCGGACGGGCCAAAATGGACGACAGTTTGGCCAAACAGATAAACCGTTCCCACGATATTTTGAAAGCTTTTAATATTCCGGTTTACAGCGTGGAGGGTTTTGAGGCGGATGATGTGTTGGGAACAATAGTTGAAAATCTCAAATCTCAAATCTCAAATCTCAAAATTATTGTGGCTTCCGGCGATATGGACACGCTCCAGCTTGTAAAAAACGATGACGTGGTTGTCTACACCCTTAAGAAAGGCATTAACGAAACGATTATCTACGATGAAAAAGCGGTTGTGGAAAGATACGGTTTCGGTCCGGAATTGATTGTTGATTACAAGGCTCTCAAAGGCGACCCCTCGGACAATATCATCGGCGTCAAAGGCATAGGAGAAAAAAGCGCCACCGAGCTGATAAAAAAATACGGCGGGATTGAAAATATTTTTGCCAAACTGAAAGAAGGAAAAGTTGAAGCCAAGCCGAGAATCATAGAACTGCTCAAGGGGGGAGAAGAGGAAGCGCAATTCAGCAAGACTTTGGCCGAGATAAGAAGAGACGCGCCGATTGATTTTTCTCTGGAAAAAGTTTCTTGGAAAGAAAGATTTAGTGTTGAGGAAATAAAACCGATTTTTAACGAACTCGGTTTTAAGAGTCTGCTTGCCAGGATTCAAGAAAACAACGGAGCAATGCCGGAAAAAACGGAACAGCCGCGAAAAGAAAAAACTCCGGCGGATTTTCAAGCCAAAGTTATTGAAGACAAAAAATCAAAAACCGAAATTTCAGAAATGTTGCGAGTGAAAGTAGAAGAGCCGTTGGGAAAAATTTTAACCGAAATGGAAAAAAAGGGCGCGCTTATTGACACGGATTATTTGAAAAATTTGTCGGAAGAAAAACATAAAGAATTGAACGGACTTGAGAAAAAAATATGGAAGCTGGCCGGAGAAGAATTCAACATAAACTCTCCAAAACAGATGGGGGAAGTCTTGTTTGTCAAACTCGAACTAGGCGGAGCAAAGCCGAAAAAAACGGCCACCGGAGCTTACTCCACCAACGCCGCCCAGCTTGCGAAACTGAAAGACGCCCATCCTATAATCGGCGACATAATGGAGTATCGCGAAATTTCCAAACTCGTTTCCACTTACATTGACGCCTTGCCGAAACTGGCGGATGAGAATAATCGCCTGCATACTCATTTTGATTCTTTCGGCACTGCCACAGGGAGGCTGTCCTCGGAGAATCCCAATCTGCAGAATATTCCCAAAAAGACGGAAAGAGGCAGAGAAGTGCGAAAGGCATTTGTGGCCGACCGAGGTTATAAGCTTGTGGACTTTGATTACTCGCAGATTGATTTAAGGGCGGCGGCGATTTTAAGCGGGGACAAAAATTTGATAGAAATTTTCCAAAAAGGCGGCGATGCGCATGCTTCAGCGGCCGCGAAAGTTTTTAACGTAAAACCGGAAGAAGTTACGCCGGAAATGAGGCGAAAAATAAAGGTTATAAATTTCGGAGTGCTTTACGGAATGGGCATCAGCGCGTTAAGACAAAATCTCGGAGGTACAAGGGAAGAGGCGCAAAAATTTTACGATGAATATTTCAAAAATTTCAGCGGTTTGAAAGATTATATAGAAAGAACCAAAAAATTCGCCGGAGAAAACGGCTGGACGGAAACGCTTTTCGGCCGAAGAAGATACTTTCCGGAAATATCTTCCAAGCTGGAGTATCTTCAAAAAGAAGCGGAGAGAATGGCAGTCAATATGCCGATACAAGGAACTTCGGCCGATTTTATAAAGTTGGCGATGATAAGGGCGGACAAAGCGTTGGAAGAAAACAGGCTGAAAGACAAAGTTTTTATGCTTTTGCAAATCCACGACGAATTGCTTTTTGAGATTAAAGAAGACGTGGTTGAAACGGCCGTTTTAATCATAAAAAAAGCGATGGAGAGCGTTTACCCGTTGAAGGGGGAAGAGGTTGAACTTGTCGCCGAGCAGTATAAAAAAATAAACTTGCCGGATATGCCAATAGAAGTTAACGTGGAAGCGGGGGACAATTGGGAAGAAATGATTCCCTTCGGTCAAATTAAAAAATAAAATCTCAAATCTAAAAAATTATCTATAATTAACTTTATGTTTTATTTACTTTACGGCCAAGACACATACAGGAGCAAGGAAAAGCTCAATGAACTTGTTTCGCATTTTAAGACCAAAGTTTCCGGTTTGGGGTTTTTCAGAATTGAGGGAGAAAATTTCAACGAGGCGGAATTTAAAGAATTGCTGAAAGGAAAAACTTTGTTTGAAAAAAAATACGTGGTTGTTTGCGAGAGGATTTTGGAAAACAAAGAAGTGCTAAATTTCATCTTAGGCAGTTTGGGTGATTTGGCGAAGACGGACAATATGTTTCTTTTTTTGGAAGAAGAAACTGACGAGAAAATTTTGGAGGAATTTAAAAAACAGGCTTACAAAGTCCAAGAATACAAACCGCTTGACGGCGTTAAGTTGAAAGCGTGGTTTGCGGCCCAAAAAATCCCGTTAAATATTGCCGATGAGATTATAAAAAAATGCGGTTCGGATTTATGGCGCGCCTCTAAAGAAATTGAGAAATACCAACTTGGCGGTTTAACCGCCAAGTTGAGTGAATTGCCGGTTTATAATCCGTTCGCAATTTGCGACGCTTTTGCGGAGAAAAATAAAGCCAAAATGTGGATAATTTACCAACAGGCGTTAAGGCGGGGTATTCCGGCCGATGAGGTGTTTTTCAAAATTCTCTGGCAGGTGAAAAATTTGTTGCTGGTGAAAAAACTTGCTACCGCAGGCGTGGCGGATATTACCAAAGAGTCCGGCCTTAAACCGTTTGTTGCCGGTAAGGCGATAAAAGCTGCAAAAAACTTTTCCGAAGATGAATTAATAAATTATTCGTACGAAATGCTGAAAATTTATCACGAAGAAAGAAGGGGAGAGTTGGAACTGCCGATAGAGTTTGAGAAAATACTGGCAAGATAAAATTAATTGGCCTTTTACAATATTTCTATTATCTTTGGTTTTCTTTCTTTAAATTCATATAAAGCAGCCGGGCGATGGGCGCCGTCTGTGGCATAAAAATTTGTTTTCTCAAAAAGCTTTAGTGTCATTATTTTTTTTCGGAAATTTCTTTTATCAAGTTTTTTGCCGAGAATAATTTCGTAAACTTCCTGAAGTCGAGAGAGGGTAAAGTTTTTGGGCAGAAGACTGTAGACAATGTTGGTATAAGCCAGTTTGCTTTTCAGTCTTGATAAAACAAGTTTGGCAATATCATTGTGGTCATAAGCCAAAGAAGGAATATCTTCCATCGGCATCCATTTGATGTCTTTATACTTGCCTTCTTTTGTTGAGAGTTCGACTTTTGACGAATCAATGAGCGCGTAATAGACAACGGAAACAGCCCTGCTTCTGATGTCTCTGTTTACCGCGCCGAAAGTGTATAGTTGTTCCATATAAACATTGCCGATGCCCGTCTTTTCTTTCAATACCCTGATTGCGGCTTCATCTAGAGATTCGTTCATTCCCACTAGACCGCCGGGGAATGCCCAAAAATCCTCAAAAGGAGGATTTTTAATTTGGATCAGCACGCCGCAAAGCTTTCTTTCGATAATGCTCAAGATAACCATATCCACGGCCACTTTCGGATAACCTTTTTTTATCATAAGCTTATTGTCGGCTAAAAAAGGCTTATTGTCAACAATACACTTATCCACAGGGGGCAGTTGACAGTTTTAAATTAAAGATTATATTAGTGTGTAGAATACACTAACGATAAAGATAATATATTTTTTAATATTTTATTAGTGTATATAGTACACAATGCTCTTTGACAATTTGATTCGCGGTTTACTTCGTTAATAATGAAAAATTCAGAAAAGAAAGGAGGGGAAAATGTTAAAATCCGTTATGTCTAAAGAAAAATATGAAGTTGGCGTGATAGTTGGAAGATTCCAATCGCCTCGGTTGCATGATGCCCACAAGGCTTTACTGTCCGAATTGTCGCTAACGCACAAAAAGGCTCTGGTTTTTTTGGGAGTTTCTCCTGTTTTGGGTTCAAGGCGAGATCCGCTTGATTTTGAATCAAGAAAAAGAATGATACAAGAACAATTTCCGAAAATTACCATTCTGCCCATTAAGGACATGAGGTCGGATTTATGCTGGAGCCGGGAGTTGGACAAAAGAATAAAGGAAATTTGTCCTATGGAAAAGGTTGTACTTTACGGCGGCAGAGACTCGTTCATCAAAAGTTACAAAGGAGAGTTCGATATTTGCGAGTTTGAACAAAACGGCTCTTTTTCAGGTACGGAGATGCGGAAACAGGCTATTCGTGAGATAAAGAGTTCTTGTGATTGGCGAGAAGGGGTTATATATGGCGCCTCTAATCAATACAAGAAGGCAATAATGTGTGTTGATATCGCTCTTTTGCGCGACAATAGAAAAGAAATTGTTTTAGGCAAGAAGCGGGAAGAAGATAAGTATAGGTTTTTTGGCGGGCACGTTGATCCAACTGATGAAAGCCTGGAATACGCGGCCAAAAGAGAGCTAAACGAAGAAGCTGGTCGGAATGTGGAAGTGTCGTGCTTGCGTTATGTAAAAAGTCTTCTGGTGGATGATTGGAGATACAGAAATAATTGCGACAAAATAATAACCGCTTTGTTTGTCACGGATTACCTTTTTGGCAATATTGAGCCTGGAGACGACATAAATGAAACAAAGAGTTTTTCTCTTGAAGACTTCAGCAATGAATATTATTTGGCCAAAAATTTGTCAGAGGAGCATTTCCCTCTGATGAAAGGCCTGTTTGTTTTTTTAAGAAAGGAGGAGTGTCCATGCAAAAATATAAAAAAATAAACGAGAGTAATTTTGTTTTAAAAACAGATTCTTACAAGATACCTCATTACAAATTTTTTCCCAAAGGAACGGAGAATATGTATTTGTATCTTGAAGCAAGAAAGGACAGAGACGGATTTGGCGGTAATTTGTTTTTTGGTTTACAGTATATAATCAAAAGACATTTGGAAGGGAAAGTCTTAAACGCCGAAATGATAGAGGAAGCCGAGGCTGTTTTGGGGGAACATTTTATCAATCACAAGGTCTTCAACAAAAAAGGCTTTAAGAGCTTGTTGGATAAGCACGGCGGAACAATACCCATCCGAATAAAGGCGGTGCCGGAAGGACTATTTTTGCCTCCAAGAAACGCGCTTATGACCATAGAAAGCACGGACCCGGAATTTTATTGGCTTCCCGGCTTTCTGGAACCCATAAATTTACAGGTCTGGAAGCCGTCAACCGTGGCAACCTACTCAAGACAATGCAAAAAAGTAATTGCGAAATACTGGCTGAAAACAAGCGATGCGCCGTTGGATTCTTTGGATTTTAAATTCAAATTGCATGATTTCGGATTCAGGGGTTCAGATTGTTGGGAATCATCCGGTCTCGCGGGGATGTCTCACTTGGTAAATTTCATGGGCACAGACACGTTAAGCGCGCTCATCTTTGCTCGCAATTACTATGGGGCTGGTGTAGCCGGTTATTCTGTTCCGGCGACAGAGCATTCAACCATGACAGCGTGGGGGGAAGAAAATGAAGAAAAAGCTTATGAGAACGCCTTAGATGCTTATCCGACGGGAGTTATTTCTGTCGTTTCTGATTCCTATGATATTTTTAACGCCGTTGAAAATATATGGGGAGGAAATTTAAGCGGGCGAGTGTTAAACAGAGACGGAAGGGTTGTAATAAGGCCCGATTCCGGAGATCCTGTCGTGGTGATTAGAAAACTGCTTGATATATTGTGGAAAAAATTTGGCGGGCTTGTAAATCAAAAAGGTTACAGAGTAATTAACCCAAAGACGGGGCTTATCCAGGGCGATGGCATTGATTTGCAAACGATAGAAAAAATTCTGCAAATGATGGCGCTTGATAATTTTTCCGCTGAAAACATAACATTTGGTTCCGGCGGCGCTCTGCTTCAAAAACATTGCAGGGATGATCATGGTTTTTCCATCAAAATGTCTTGTGTTCAGATTAATGGGGAAGAGATAGATACGGCAAAAACTCCCATTACCGATCCGGCTAAATCAAGCAAGCGTGGAAAGTTTTCTCTCGTGGAAAGAAGCAGGCAATATTTGACGATAAGACAGAATGAATTAAGGCCGGGTGAGTTTGACTTACTGGAAACCGTCTTTGAAAACGGGGAACTGGTTAAAGAGTATGACTTTGATGAAATAAGAAAATTAGCGGAGATAAAACCGGCGGAATTGGCGAACTTAACAGCAAATTAATCGTAAGTGAATAATTAAAAGGCGAGGAAGCAATTCCTCGCCTTTATTCTATTTTATCAATTCTTCTTTTGTATTTTTCTCCGTTGGAAAATGGAGTAGTCAGCCAAGTTTCAAGAATTTGTTTGGCTAGTTCAAAATTTACCTCATCGGCGGGTAAAGATAAAACATTGGTGTCGTCATGTTCGCGGGATTGTTTGGCGGTTGCGACATCGTCCGCTAAAGCGGAACGAACTCCGTGGAATTTGTTGGCGGCAATATCCACCCCCACGCCGGAACCGCAGATTAGTACGCCTTTGTTTTCCTCCGGTTTTTCCGACACTTTTTCCGCCACCAGTTTGGCAAAATCGGTGTAGTCGTCATCGGGGTCGTATTTCACGTTCCCCATATCTAAAAAATCATATTTTTTTTCCGCCAAATTTTTTTTTATTTCTTCTTTGAGCTTAAAACCGCGATGGTCGGCGCCTAAGTAAATCATAGCGTTATTTTAATGTATTTTGGCAAAAAAAACAGCGCGCGAAATTTTGCGGGTGCCGTTAGTTGTGTCCGGATAGTAACAACACAACTTACTTTCCGCAAAATTTTCGCGCGTCTTAATGTTAGTCTTCATCATTAATTTCTTTCTTGGTGTCCGGCCACGGTTTGTCAGGTTTTGGTTTATTATTGACAAGACTTCCACATTCTCCACACCGACAGGGTTTATCGTCTTCATACTCAATTGGTCGCTCTAGCAGATCAATTTTTTTGCCAGCCATAATTTCATCCCCCTTTCCTTTTTTAAAAGTTTAATGATTTAAATTAAAGGTCTGTTTACATTAGTAATACACCACTTTTGAAAAAGTTGCAATAGGTTTTTGTGTTTCATACCACAAGAGTACTTCCAAATTTCTAATTCGTTTCACTTATAAGAAATTTTAGGTCGCATATTGCCTCCACGAGGATTCGAACCTCGGACCATCTCCTTAAAAGGGAGCTGCTCTACCACCTGAGCTATGGAGGCGCATTTGTTGTTTCTTAATTCGTTTCTTTACAAAGGCAAATCAAAGGCGAACAGTCCCGGCCCGGTTAATATAAGAGAAACGGCAATGGCCAGTTTTATAAACCTTTCGGTCCAAGAACGAGGGTGTTGACCCTGCATTATAATTGAGCTGACTATTATTATAAGCGAAACGGCCATAGCGGCGGCTTGGGTGAAGAGGCCGATGACAAGAAAAATTCCGCTTAAAAAAACAATCCCGCCCAATATTCTTTGAGGAGTTTTTTCTTTGGCAATCGCTTTACCGAATCCGTGTTTTATAAGAGGAACACCCAAAGCAATCCTCAATACAAAAGGAGCTAAGAACGAAAAATTGAAAAGTTCAGGAAATAAACTGGGCATTTTCGCATTATAACCTTAGTAGGACTTGGAGTCAATTATATTATTTTTGTCGTCGTAAATGGTGATGGTTTCCCTTTTTTTCTTCCAAAGTTCCTCATTTCTTTCCAAGTAAACCCGCCATTCCGGAAGATAAAAATCGGAATCGTCTTTGTGTTTCTCAAGACAAGTTTTGTAATTGGCGTTTTGCATCACGTACTCTTGGCAGGAGGAAGAAAGTTTGGAAGAATATTTATAGGGGATGGAAACGACTGTTTGACAGGAAGATACCCTGTCTATGTAATCCATGCATTGGTCGTTATTGACAAGATTGGCGGGGGGTTCCTCATCTCTTAAAAGGGGGCATTCCGTGTCCAGTTCCGGAGTAAATTCGTGGAATTGCTCAAAATAGCCGGCGCACTTATTCATTTTAAAACTTGTCCCAAGAGAGCTTTTGCCCGTTACAATGACGGCTTTTTCTCCCGGCTTCAGATAAATGTCTTCTTGGGGCTGGCTGGCGGCGCTGGCGTATATGTAGGAAGCTCCTTTTCCGATTACAACATCAAGTCCGGTTTTGCCCTTCAATTTCCAGCCGGTTATTTTCATCGGGCTTTTGTTTTTCTTGTCGGCTTTTATTTCTAAGTATTCTTCATCGGGGTTTGTTTCTTTGGTTCTTCTTGCTTTAAGGGTTGCAAAATCAGGTCTGACCGAACTTTGACTAGAAGAACTTTGAACTTTTGATTTGGCGGAAGAACTTTTGCCGGAAACCGCAAGTAAGACGGAGGCCGAAGCGCCAATTTTTTCATCGCCATAACTTACTCCCGAACGAGAAGACGAGGACGGTTGCGGACGGCCGTCGTCGCCGCGGAAATAAGGAAGGGGAGAAGAAATGGAAGACGCTTGTTTGGAAGAAGAGTTTGGGGCGGCTTTTTTGGACGAGGCCGAGCTTTTCGTTCCCAGAATTTCTTCCGTCTGTTTTTTTGTCTCTTGAGTCGCTTTCTGCTGGGGCTTGTTTAAAAACCAGCCGCTTTTTGACGACGGCCGAAGCGGTCCGCCGGTGAAAAGCCAAACAAAAGCCAAAACAACTATAATTAAAATAAAAGCCCTCAAATCTTTCATTGCGTCCATAAGTGTTTACAGTTTATCGCAATTATTTGTTAAGCGCAATTTATTCTTTCTGATGAACGGGGCAGAAATGCGCGGAGCGGCCGCTGATTTTGAGGCGGGTGATTATTCCGCCGTCTTTCTTTTGGCATTTTTCTCCTTCCAATCCATAAACATATAAAATATCCTGATAATGGCCTTTTTTGCCGGAAGGATCTCGGTAGTCGGAATCGGAAGTACCTCTGGCCTCAATCGCTTTTTTTAAAATCTTTTTAGTTGAATTGAAGATTGATTTCAATTCTTCTCTGGTCAAAGACGAAACTTGTCTTAATGGATGAATTCCGGCCAGCCATAAAATTTCATCGGAATAAATATTGCCGATGCCGGAGAAAACGGATTGATCCATAAGAACTGTTTTTATTTTCCCTTTCTTTTCATCCAGCCTTTCTTTGAATTTCTTAAAATCAAAATCTTTATCGGTCGGGTCCGGACCTAAATTGTTAATATCTTCCAGTTCGCTTAATTTACCGGTTGGCCACAGCAAAACCTTGGCGAATTTTCGCAGGTCGCTTAAGGCTAGTTGTTTGCTCGCCTCGCTGCGAAGCGGGCCGTTGGATAAATCAAAAACAAGATGAATAAAGCGATTCTGCGGGTCGTCTCTTATAGCTCCCGCTTCTTCGCTCAGCCAACCGCCGGCTGGCGGATCCGCCGCCTTCCAATTTCCATATAGAAAATGTCCAGTCATTTTTTGATGGACGAGGACCGTTTTATTGTTGCTTAAATCAATGAGGATATTTTTACCCAATCTCCGGACATCTAAAATTTTTTCACCGACAACTTCTTTTTTAAATTTATCAAAAGAGCAATTCTTGAACATTTTTTCCCAGTCAGTTTCAATACCCGCGATTTTCAATCCCGGTAAAATTTTTTGCAGATCATTTACTATTGTTTGGACTTCGGGCAGTTCGGGCATATATTTCAATCTTAAAAATAAAATCTCAAATCTAAAAAATAAAATTACTTTCCCAGCACCTTCAGCGCTTTTTATCTTACCGAAATAGTCAGCTTTCCGTTTAGCGCGTTTGTTATGTTTGTCAAAAACGATAAAGTTGGGTTAGTTTTGCCCGACTCAAACCTTGCTATGGCCGATTGTTTTGTGCCAATTTTTTGAGCAAGCGCTTCTTGGCTCAAACCGGCTTTCAAACGTTTTCTTATTATCATTTCTATTATGGCGTACTGAGGAGTCAATTCCTCGTAAGCTTTTCTGGTTACCTTGTCTTGTAGCAGTTTCTTTTTTAATTCATTAAAATTTTTCATACTGCCAATATAACATATACGTTATTATTGTTCAAGGCCGTCAAATCTTTTTATTACGGTATCAATTTCTTTCTTTGGTATTTTGGAAGTTTTTTTGATAAAACCGTGCAATAATATTGCTTTGTTTTTAGAAAAAGCGTAAAAAATTCTCACATTTTGACCGCCGTTTATTCTTAATTCAAAAATTCCTCTTGAAACCATTTTACTGTGTGGCATTCCAAGCTCATTGCCAAACTTTTCCAATAGTTCAATGGTGTGAATTACTCTTGCTATAGTATTTTTCTCTAATGACTGAATAAATTTTTCAACAGAATCGTTAAAGATTTCAATTTTCATTTTTTTACTTTCCCAGCATCTTCAGCGCTTCTTTGATTCTGGCATTGACGCCGGTGGCGCCGTCGGGAATTTTTTTAATGGCTTCGCGCGCTTCGGCGGGGGAGTAGCCGAGAGATTTCAGCGCCTCCATCACATCCTGCTCGTCTTTGAAAGCGGCGCCGGCGGATTCGTCCAATTCTCCCATTTTATCCCGCAGTTCTATTATCACTCGTTCGGCCGTTTTCTTCCCTATGCCGGAAACTTTGGTAAGATAAGAAATTTCTCCGGAAGCGATGGCTTTTTTTATCGTGTCCAGCGGGGCGATGCTCAATATCCCCATAGCCGATTTCGGCCCGATGCCCGATATTTGAATAAGCGTTTCAAAAAATTCCAATTCGGGGTACGATTCAAATCCGTACAATTCCAAAGCGTCTTCCTTGACCCGCAAATGCGTCCAAAGGCTGGCCGTATCGCCTGATTTTCTTAATGTGTCCGGCAGGGCATGCACTTTATAACCCAATCCATTGGCGATTATAGTCAAAAATTTGTTGCCTCTTAATTTAATTTTTCCGTCAATGTAAGAAATCATTGGTTTTTAAGATAATCTAAAACTTTAATCACATCGTCATCGCGGTCTTTGCTTTTCAAAATAATTATGCCAATTTCCCTCGAGCCTATTTCAGCCGACGGCAAAGAAAATATGCCGGCGAAAGTTTTTCCGGCGCTGTCCGTGTAGCCGGTCTTTCCTCCCAAAAAGTTTTTCAGTCCGGAAAATTTGCCGCCGTTAAACCACTTTTTCATCCCTTCTGAGAATTCTTTTTCTCTGGTTATGTCCAATATCTGTTTTTTGTTTTTAAAAATATAAGAAACCAAACCGAAAAGGTCTTCGGGCGTGGAAATATTTCTGGAAGACAAACCGCTGGAATCGGCAAAAAAAGTTTTTGGCATCCCGATAGACTCGGTTTTTCCGTTCATATGGTTTACGAAATTTTTTGTCCCGATATGGCCGGCCAAAGTTTTGGCGGCGGCGTTGCTTGATTCCAAAAGCAGGGGATACAACAGACTGCTTGTGGATATCACTTCTCCTTCGGACAACCCTTTGATGCTCGGATTTTCTCCGATAAGGGCTTCTGGCGAAACGATGGCGATTTGCGACTGGTCAATCGTTTCAAGAGAAACTAAAGCGGTCATCAGTTTAGTGATGGAAGCGATCGGAAATTGCTTGGTTTTATTTTTTTCCAAAATAATTTCGCCGGTTTTAATGTCAGCCACTAAGTAGCCTTCAGCCGACAAGGTCGGTTTTTTAACAACCGTTTTTTCAATAACGGAATAAGGAAGCGGTTCAGCTTCGTAAATAAAAGTCGTTCCGGCGCTGGCGATGTAGCGACGGGCGGTTTTGGCGGCCGCGGCAGTCGCGGAAGAAACAGTTATTCCGATTAAAACAGCCGTAGCCGTCCAAAATATGTAAGATAAAAATGAGTGTTTTTTCATCAGGCTTGTTTCTGCCGTTATTCTACCATCCTTGCGTTTTTTTAAAAAGACGCTATGATTAAAAAACTTCTTGCTCAGTATTTTTTATTTTTTAGATTTTAATTTTTAGATTGAAACATATGCCGATAACATCATCAGCTAAAAAAGCGCTAAGGCAGTCTTTCCGAAAGAGAGACTTTAATTTGAAAAGGCTCAATGAAATGAAAGCCGCTGTTAAGACTGTCCGAAAATTAAAAACGGAAAACAAAGACGAAGCTCAAAAGCAATTGGCTGTCGCTTATAAATCCATAGACAAAGCGGCCAAAAGAGGTGTCATCAAAAAAGGCGCCGCCGACAGAAAGAAATCAAGGCTGGCTAAATTCTTGGGGAAGTAAAAGAAAAAACATAAATAAAAAACAAAACAAAACTACCCATAACGGGTGATTTTGTTTTTACCATACAATTTGGCGGTTAAACCGCCAAATGACCAAATGACTGTAGCGAAATGGTATTGGGTTGTTTTGATTCAGTTTGCACCCAATTTAAAAGTCGTCGTCTTTACTTTTTACCGACTCATCAACGTGTAGCTCTGCCTGTTTTAAAATTAATTCGGTGGCCAATTTTTGCATGTCCGGCGGATAACCAAATTTATTTAACGTGCGCTTAATCATTACTCGGAGTTTGGCTCTGGCGCTTTCTCGTATTGTCCAATCAATCGTGCTGTTCTCTTTCACTTTCTCAACTAGCACAGATGCCAGTTGCCGTAGCGTGTCTTGGCTCAAAACTTCACGAGCACTTTCATTGTTTGCCAGAGCATCATAGAATGCCATTTCGTAATCGGTCAGTTTTAGCTCTTTCGCTCGCTCGCTTTCTCCTCGCATTTCGCGAGCTATACCAAGCAACTCTTCAATAATCTCAGCCGCTGTAATTATATTTGCATGGTATCTTTTTAATACTTTATCCAGCATTTCCGAAAACTTGACGCCTTGTATGATATTCGTACTTTTTACTTTATCAATTTCGCCTGTCAGAAGTTTTTTCATCAATTCCAAGGCAAGATTCTTGCGATCCAAACCTCGCACTTCAGCAAGAAACTCTTCGGACAAAATAGAAACATCGGGGCGCTTAATTCCGGCTGCGCCGAAAATATCAATAACCCCTTCCGTAACCAGCGCATTATCAACAATCTGCCGAATTGCAGTTTCAATTTCCTCGGAGCCTCGCCCTTTTCTCTTTGTTTCAAACTTAGTCAATCTCGTTTTGACTGCTTGGAAAAAAGCTAATGCTTCCTTTATTGCCATCGCTTCAGGGCGAGGGGCAACAAGCGCGAACGCTCTCGTCAAACTTTCTACTTGTTCAACAAATCGCTTTTTCCCATCAGTCAGTCCAAGGACGTATTCCTGTGCTTGCAATATCAGACGCATTTTCCCTTGCGTGTCGGTATCGAAATACTCTCGGTATTTAAAACCGCTAAACATGTGGTCAATAATCTCAAACTTCTCTTGCATCGTTCCGGCTGCCTCGGAAATATCGAAAGTGGGAGCGCCTTGTCCACCGCTTTCAGTGTACACGGCCAATGCTTTTTTTAGATCTCTTGCGATACCGATATAATCCACAATCAAGCCACCGCGAATATCTTTGTATACACGATTAACTCGTGCAATCGCTTGCATCAAATTGTGACCGCGCATGAGCTTGTCCACATACATGGTTTTTGCACACGGGGCATCAAAACCAGTGAGCCACATGTCGCGCACAATAACAATTCTTAAGGCATCAGAGGGATCCTTAAATCTATCAGCCAACTCTCGCCGCTCTAGCTTTGTGGTAGCGTGCTTTTGAAAATGGGGGTTGTCGGTCGCGGAAGTTGTCATCACCACCTTTATTTTTCCACCCTTCAGGGAATCGTCGTGCCATTCGGGTTTTAATTTAATAATCTCGCTATATAAATCAACAGCAATCCTCCTGCTCATAGTTACAATCATTGACTTGCCATCAACCACTTTTATACGTTCTTCAAAGTGCTCAACAATATCTTTAGCAACCGTCACTAGACGCTCTCGCTGTCCAACAACAGCTTCTATCTTTGCCCACTTTGCCTTTGCTTTGTCCGACTCTTCCGGTTCGTCCTCTTCGGTCATTTCGTCTACCACCTCGTCCAACTGTTTTCGCTCTTCTTCTTTAAGATGTATTTTTATGAGACGGTTTTCGTAATAGATTGGTACAGTAGCTCCATCTTTTACGGCCTGCTCAATGTCGTATACGTCGACGTAATCACCAAAAACCGCTTGCGTTGATTTGTCTGCTTTCTCGATGGGAGTGCCGGTAAAACCGATGAATGAGGCATTGGGTAAGGCATCGCGCACGTATTTCGCAAAACCATATTTAAGCCGAGCGCCTTGAGTAATTTTCCCCTTGAATCCATATTGACTGCGATGCGCCTCGTCAGCTATAACAACTATATTTTCACGCTCCGAAAGCATATCAAAAACCTCGCTATTATCTTCCGGCAAGAATTTTTGAATAGTTGTAAAGACAATGCCTCCGCTTGCTACCTTGAGTTTTTGTTTCAAGTCATTCCGATTTTTTACTTGTACCGGATCCTGTCGCAAAAGTCCGCGACTGGCGGAGAATGTATCGAATAATTGATCATCAAGATCGTTTCTATCAGTAATAACTACCACTGTTGGATTATTCAGTTCCTGCACCAACTTCGCTGTGTAAAAAACCATGGAAAGTGATTTCCCTGATCCCTGTGTGTGCCACACAACGCCGCCGCGTCTCGTACCGCCTGCTCCTGCGGCTTCGCGCGTCGCGGCCACCGCTTTATTTACCGCATGATATTGATGGTATGCGCCGATTTTTTTGATAGTTTCGACAGTAATCAGTCCTGTACTTTTTTCCTGCTGTTTTGTTTTCTCAAAAACAGTAAAGTTTCGTACCAAATCAAGCAAGGTTTTTTTATTGAGCATTTTAGAAACAAGAGTCTCGATCTGTGGCACAAGTTTTGTGTTTTTCTTTGCGTCATATTTATCTTTCCATTCAACAAATCTGCTCCAGTCGGCCGATAAGGATCCAGCTCTCGCATCAAAACCATCCGAGGCCACCAAGATGCCATTGTAGAAAAACAAGTTGGAAATATCATGCTTGTATGTTTGCAGTTGTTTGTAAGCTGAATACGTTGTTGCGTTTTCATCTTCCGGATTCTTGAGTTCAATAACGACAAGCGGTAAGCCGTTTACAAAAAGCACTACGTCCGGTCGTCGTTCGCGCGTTCCGTGTACTGAAAATTGATTGGTGGCAACAAAATCATTGTTCTCAATGTTTTCAAAATCTATAAGACGCACAGCTTTGCCACGAATATGCCCATCTTCTGCCACTTCAATACGAATACCCTCAATGAGCATCCGATAAAAATCCTCGTTGTTATCCGCGACACCGGGCTTATTGAGTTCCAACACCTCCTTGATTGCTCGCTCCCGCACCGCTTCATTTGCGTCGTGGTTCAAGTCCTCCACCGCTTTTCGCAAGCGACCAATCAGCACAACCTCATCTAATTGTTCTCGCTCCTTCGCCAAGGCTTCAGGAGAGAGATGGTCAAATCCCTCCTTCCGTAAAAGCTCTATCACAAATTTTTCAATATCAGATTCAAACATAAAATTATTGACTCTCCTCAGGCGCGCCATTCTTTTGCGCTTCTTTTTCGGAAGCGAGCTTTTTTAATGCTTCGGTTCGTTTCCGCCGATTTTCGCGAGTAACATACCAATCATCAACAAGTTGCTCAATCAAACCAATCAATAATTGAGATTCGCCAGGCTCAACATCAACGATAATGTTGATATCTTTTTCCATGTGCGCTCCTATATTCCCCACACTTCGCACTGCGTCAATACTTGTCCAAGTATCCGCATCAACTTTGTCTTCTAGTGCATCAATTTCATCTTTTAACCGCGCTTTTTTAATTTCCCAAAAATCGCGAATCATACCCTGCAAACATCGTCGCGCAAGAGTTGCCGATGCTTTAGAGCTTAAATCACGAATACGACACGCTTCGTAATAGTCTTGCTGAATAGGTTGAGGAATATAATCTGGCAAAACTTTAGCTTCGGATTCTGGCAGTAATTGCCAACTCTGTACCACATTACCTTTCATCCAATCACCCCAGGTTCCATGTTGCATATATGCGTTACATAACTCAGCCCGTAGCCACAATTTATTACATTTAGAATTTGGACAGGTGACAGATTGAATGTAGAAACCCACTTCACCCAAACTTGATTTTAGAAGGTTAATTCTTTCCCAACTCTCAAAATAATTAGGGTCAGTAATTGTCGTTGGATGACTGCAGTATGGACATGTAAAATTTCTTGAAGCCATAATTTTATACTTTTGATTTAACTCTTAATTTCCCGTTCATCAATTTTGGTAGGATTGTATCGCGAAGTCTGGAAAGAGTTTTGATTTGGGAACTATTATTTTTAAGTTTTCCAAAAATCGGCTGAATAACAGCATTAAATTTTCGCATTATTTGATCTTCTGGGACCAAAACTTCAAGTGCTTTTATCATTGTTGAGTTTACGGCTGTTACAATAGATGATGTACTTCCTAAACTATTGAAATCCAAACCTTTCAAAAACAAGTAAATAAATTCAGTGGAGAAGTTTGAATTTTCTTTTATTTTCAAGTGTGCAATTGCTTCATTTGAAAGCATTTCCTCTGTTGTAATTGCAAGCTTCCCAACTGTCATTTTGAAACTTAAAATAGTTGTATTTTCAGGAATTATTGGAATGTTAAATTTTTCAATTGCCTCATCCGTTAAGTATTCAGAAGTATTTGAAATATAGATTTCACTATTTCCAATATCTTTTATCGAAATCCACTTTTTACCCATCGGCTTATCTGAAAACCATTCAGTTTCTAGTCGTGGGGGAGTGCGACCAATTGTAATATCAAATTCATCCCCCAACTTCCCAACCTTCCACCCTTCCGGAATTTGGCCGAGTTCGAAGTCTATCATTTTGCCGGTGGCGTTGGGAAAATTGAAATTCACAAACCATTCCTTGAAAATCGCCTGCGCGGTGGCTTCAAGGGTTTTGTTCTGCTCGCGCAAAAGCTCAATTTTGTCATCCAAAGACGACAACACCGCCGCAATGGCGCGTTGTTCGTGGAAGGGTGGAAATATAAATTTAGAGTTTTGTATTATTGATGGATTAAAAGCAGGATATGTTGATGTTTGAGAATCAGCAATTTTGATCAAATAATTTGTATACTCATTCGTAGTTAGCAAATTGTATAAATAATACGGGTCAGATTTTCCTTCTTTCGAGTTAACGACAGCAAATCCTGTTGAAGCAATAAGGTTTGGTTTAGCTTTTTTAACAAAACAATAGTGTTTCAAATTTGGTCTGACTGTTGAAATCAAAACACTATTATCTGCCACAATTCTTTTTGCTCGACTTGGTGCGTTTTCTAATTTTAATTTTTGAGTTTCAGTAAGTTTTCTTTCTTCAACTGACGCGACATCAATATACTCGATTTCATTAAAAGTATAATTTCTATCAATTGTTGAACTATTAACCTTCGCCACTTCCCCGAGTGTCGTCATTTTCCAGCCTTTTGGAGTTGTAGAAGTTTGAGTTGCCATATTTATTCCAAATTAAAGCCAACCTTTTTGAGTTGCTTTTTTATTTCTTCATCCAGTTTCTTTTCTTCTGCCATCTGCTCGGCGAGTTTTGCAGTGAGTCCAGCGATTTTTTTGGCAAACGGAATACCGTCATCTATTTCATCTTTAATACCTACGTATCGCCCCGGAGTGAGAACAAAATTATGCTTGGTGATTTCTTCCATACCTGCTGATTTGCAAAAACCTTTGATGTCTTCGTATTTGCCGTCTCGCTTACGCCATTCGTGATAGGTTCCGGCAACTTTTGCCATATCGTCTTCAGAAAATTCACGGTGCGTCTTGTCTGCCATGTGACCTACTTCACTGGCATCAATAAAGAGGATTTCACCTGTGCGCTTGCGGTCGCCATTGCCGGAGCTCTTACGCGACAAAAACCACAAACAGGCTGGAATTCCCGTGTTGTAGAAAAGTTGCTTTGGCAAAGCAACAATACAATCCACCAAATCGGCTTTGATGATGTTTTCGCGAATTTGCCCCTCATTTGAAGAGTTAGAGGAAAGCGAGCCGTTGGCAAGCACCAGCGCCATAATTCCCTTTGGCGAGAGGTGCCAAATCATGTGTTGCATCCATGCGAAGTTGGCGTTGCCTGCCGGCGGAATCCCATATTGCCAGCGGGGATCGTCTCGCAAAATTTCACCTGACCAATCACTATCGTTGAATGGCGGGTTTGCCAAAATAAAATCTGCTTTCAAGTCCTTGTGAGCATCATTTAAAAATGACCCCTCCGTATTCCATACCACGTGCTCGGCATCAATGTGACGAATAGCTAAGTTCATGCGGCAAAGTCGCCAAGTAGTTTGATTTGATTCTTGCCCGAATACTCCAATGCCACTTGCTTTGGCGTGATCTTTGCGTTTGTCTTGATAAGTGCGGATAAACTCATCGCTTGCAACAAACATACCACCAGAGCCGCAACAAGGATCATACACGCGACCACTAATGGGCTGTATCATCGCTACCATGAGATTAACGATGCTCTTTGGAGTATAAAACTGCCCACCCTTTTTACCTTCGGCATTTGCAAATTCACCAAGAAAATACTCATAAACGCGCCCGAGAAGATCTTTCGCACTTTTTTCTTCTTCTGTGAGAAAAGTATTACTTATGAGGTCAATGAGTCCACCGATTGAAGTGTAGTGAACGTTCGGACGAGCAAAAATCTTGAGCGGTATGCCCTTGAGCGTAGGATTTTCTTTTTCAATCAAATCCAGTGCTTTGTCTAAATCCTCTCCGATTGTTGGTGACTTTGCGCGAGATTGTAGATAATCCCAGCGGGCATTTTTGGGAACATAAAAAACACTTTCTGCGCGGTATTCGTCCTTATCTTCCGGATTTGCACCATCATATTCTCCTTCACCACTTGCAAGTTTGCTGTAGAGTTCCTCAAACGATTCGGAAATATATTTGAGAAAGATTAAGCCAAGCACAACATGTTTGTACTCTGCCGCATCAATATTTTTGCGAAGTTTGTCCGCCGCTTTAAAAAGCTGTTGCTCAAATGCGTTGCTAGTTGTTTTTTGATTCGCCATAAATTCATTTTACTACTCTTTGGTTTTGTTGGCGATTTTCTTTGGCATAAATGTTTATCTCTTGAACAGCTCCAGATATTCATGCAGGACGAAAATCCGGTTACGGGAAAAACCGGTTACTTCTTTGAGAATGCCGACACGCTCCATCTCACCAACAAGGGTATTGGTCGCCGTGTTTGAGGCATTGAGGTATTTGGATGCATCAGAAACCTTAAAAGCAGGCATGGAAAATGACTGCAATAAAAGTCTATGAGCCAGTTTTGCCCGGCGGCCAAGCTCCATAATTTGCTTCTCGTAGCGAGCGCGCAGATCAATAATTTTCTCGAACGTGTCCTTGCCTTTTTTAGCTGTCTCAATGACCGCCGAAAGGAAAAAGACAACCCATTGATCCAAGTCATTCCGCTCGCGCACAAAAGTAAGCGCGTCATAATACGCCCCTTTGTTTCTTTCAAAGAAGTCCGAAAGATAAAGCGTTGGTTTGCGCAGAATTCCAAGTTCAATGAGATGAAGTCCGATGAGCATACGGCCGATTCTTCCGTTACCGTCATTGAATGGGTGAATTGTCTCAAATTGATAATGCGAAATAGCCATCTTGATGAGATGAGGCATATTCAATCCTTTGTTGTGCCAAAAAAACTCAAGGTCTTTTAAGGCCTCCGGCATATCTTCGGGATGAGGCGGGATGAAAGCGGCCGTCTGTATGCTCGTGCCACCGATCCAATTTTGCCCAGTGCGAACTTCTCCTGGTTGCTTATGCTCACCACGAACACCAGACAATAAAATCTTGTGGGCTTCCTGTAGAAGTCTCATTGAGATCGGGAGCTCATTCAACCGAGCAATGCTTGTATTCATTGCCTTGATATAATTTTGCACTTCGGTCCAGTCATCTCTTTTTTCCGGGGAAATTTCTTCTTCTGGCAGGACGGCTTCATCCATGCCAGTGCGAGTGCCTTCAATGCGACTTGATTTGACCGCTTCATTGCGCACGTGCATTTGAATGAAAAAATCTACATCCGGCACAAGGATGGAGTAGGCGTTCAATTCACCGACAAGTCTGGTCGCTTCTTCCAAGAGAACAGGAATTCTTTTGTCCTGCCATTCGTAAGGACGATTGACCGGAGACGGCAAAAAACTCTGGTATTCGTAGTCTTTGCCCCAGAAGTGCTTCTTATGAGCGCCTCCTATAAACTGATTTTGCTGTGGTTTGTTTGCCATAGTTTTACTTGTTTTGCCTAAGTTGAAATATGTATTTCTATGTTACCAGATATCAACAAAAAATGCAATAAGGATATCTATACTACGACTTGGCGCAAAAAGACGCTATAATTTACGACTATTCAGCATTTGGAACCACAAAAACAGCCGGTATTCACACGCTTAAACAGCTAATTGATACTCCAAATTATATTATTTTGCCCTCGGCAGGAATCGAACCTGCATTTCAGCCTTCGCAGGGCCGTGTCCTATCCATTGAACGACAAGGGCGTTATTAGAATTTCAAAACCCGGGCGATGACGGCGACAAGGGATTCCTCAATCTTTTTTTCTTTAAGATATTGAAGGAGATATCTTCTTATCGGCTCCGGATCGGCGTCTCCCAACAATATTATGGTGTGAGTGGAAAAGGTTTTTTTTGATTCCAAAATGAGCTCTTTCTTGGTCGGGGGATTGTAATTTATCCAGAAGTGGTCGATATTTTCGTAATTGAAATTTCTGTTTCCCAGCGACACGCCTCCCGAATTTATTTCGTGAGTAATCATTCTCGGCTTTCTGGCTCCGTAAAGCCCGACGGAAAATCCGGCCAGAACGGCAAAAACGGCGAATAAAAAATTATGCAAAACAACGGCGGCCAAGACAAGGGCGGCGGCGATTATGCCCAGCGCCCAATACCATTCCGGAGTTTTTTCGTGGAATTCGTATTCCGGAGCGAGCCACCTTATTTTTGAAGGGAGGTTGTCCATATTTACTATATCTTGCCTTACTATAATATATTAATAGCGGTAAAAAGTCATTATGGAAAAATTTTATCTCACCACGCCCATTTATTACGCCTCGGGAAAACCTCACATCGGCCACGCTTTTGCCGCGGTGTTTGCCGATGTTGTTGCCCGCCGGCAAAAAGCAAAAGGCAAAGATGTTTATCTTTCGGCCGGGCTGGACGAACACGGCTCAAAAATAGAAGAAAAAGCCAGAAAAGAAAACAAAGAGCCGCAAAAATTCACGGACGAGATCGCCCAAAGCTATTTAAGCGCGTGGAAAAGTCTGGGGATAGAATACAGCGATTTCATCCGAACCACATCCAGCAAGCACAAAAACGGCGTTTTGGAATTTGTAAAAAAGTTATGGGATGCCGGCGACATATATGAAGGAGAGTATGAAGGCTTGTATTGCATCGGGTGCGAAAATTTCGTGCTGGAAAGAAATTTGGTGGACGGCTTGTGTCCAGACCATCTTATCGCGCCGCAAAAAATAAAGGAGAAAAATTATTTTTTCAACCTCAAGAAATATCTGCCGGAAATAAAAAAGAAAATAGAAAACGGAGAGCTGAAAATAATTCCCGACAGCCGGAAAAACGAAACGCTGGCGATGGCGGAATCCGGCGTTTCCGATTTTTCCATCACAAGGGAAGGCCTCAAATGGGGGATACCTTTTCCTTACGATAATTCGCCGGCTGGCGAACAAACTATTTATGTCTGGGCGGACGCGCTTATCAATTACGCCACTGTTTTGGATTATCCCGGCGGAGAAAACTTCAAGAAATATTGGCCGCCGGATTTGCATATTATCGGGGCGGAAATAAATAAATTTCATTCCATCTATTGGCCGGCGATGCTGATGTCGGCCGAGCTTGCTTTGCCGAAGGAAATTTTTATCCACGGCCTTTTTACTGTAAACGGACAGAAGATGAGCAAAACGATAGGCAACATCATTGACCCGATGGAATTGGCGGAAAAATTTGGCGCGGATGCGGCGCGGTATTTGCTGTTGTCGCAATTTCCCGCTTCGGAGCATGGCGACGTGAAAGCCGAAGAATTCGCCCGAAAATATAACAGCGATTTAGCCAACGGGGTGGGCAACTTGCTGGAGAGGTCATTTACGATGATGATTGATTATCGCGGCGGCATTCTTGACGAGAAAAATGGCGTTGGCGCCGGAATTAAAGAGTCGGCCGAAAAAACCGAAAAAAATTACGAGAATAATTTTGAGAATTACAAACTGTATGAAGCGTTGGCCGATGTTTTCGCTTTCATCAAAAAACTGGATGTTTATATAAACGAAGAAAAGCCGTGGGTTTTGAATAAAAACAAAGACGAAAAACTGGATGTTGTTTTAAACACCATTCTGTTTGGCATAGAAAAAATAATCATCTGGCTGGAGCCGTTTATGCCGCGCAAAATGGCAGAGGCCAAAAATTATCTGGCCAAGCTCAAAAAAGGGGAACTGAAAAAGGAGGATAGGTTGGGGTTGTTTAAAAGGATATAAAAAAGATTTTTTAAAATTTTTGACCGGTCAGTTTTTCCATAACTTCGGCGATGGTTTTGTTGCGTTCGCCGGAGGGGTCTTT
>Ga0209212_1002630_pt1 | contig 25084 bp, 20 predicted proteins | sample RifGroC2_FD_183996 | JGI IMG/M metagenome (GOLD analysis project Ga0209212, IMG submission 183996) | Groundwater microbial communities from Rifle, Colorado, USA - Groundwater C2 (SPAdes) (version 2) | ecosystem: Environmental > Aquatic > Deep subsurface > Groundwater | place: Rifle, Colorado... | reverse complement strand
TTCTTCCGTTCGAGCTACGGCGGGACAGCCTTCGACGTGTCGCGAATGATGGCATGCCCAGCCGCAGCTCAAGAGCATAAGATTGTTATCGCGCTCTTGAGCGAAGGCTGGTGGACACGGTCGCAAAGAATTCGAACCGAGGGGGCAATACCCTTCGAGGTCGCCATAGTCGACCCCCCGGAAGTTCCAACCTACATTGGGATAGCCGAAAAGGCCTTACACCTGAAAGAGTTGAAAATGAATCCCAACCAGATAGCCGTAGCACTTAAGGTCGACCGAACGACGGTCTTGCGGGCTCTACGCTGGGTCAAGAGCATACCGGTTTACGCCACAGGGCCGAACCTGGAGTCCTGATCCCTCCCCAAGAGGCGGTGCAGGGTTCCCTCTCCCGACCGACGCCTTTCATCCGCGATCATCGCGCGGATTCGGTCCTGCACCTCTCCCACCTCCACGTCATCGTGTAAGGAGCATCTGACGCCGATTCTGGCCCCCCTGTTTTTCCCGGGGTCAGAGGCACTTGTTTTCGAGCCCGGATGCACGCCAGCCGTTTTCTCCTGGCAGATTTCCGCGTTGCCTGTGTTCGGACACGGGGGAATTATGGTTTCCGATCAGAATCGAAATAAATGTGATAATCGATTGCCTCCTGCTAAGGATCGCCGCGAGACGATTGACGGGCTAAGGAACGTCGCCAGTTTTAGGGCCCTCCGCAACACTTCTTGAATTTCTTGCCGCTTCCGCACGGGCATGGGTCGTTGCGACCCACCTTCCCACCTCTTCGAGCTAAATCTGTTGGTATTGTTTCGACGTCCGGGAACTCTTTCACGATCGTTTCGAAGCGCTTCAGCTTTGTGAACAGACCGAGACTGTCCTGTATCTTCTTGGCATCCTCCTGGTTCTTCTGTGTCCAGTCACGTACGTCAATGCAAAACAGGTCCTCGGAACGGCTCGGGCTCCCAATGGGTTCCGTTGCGATTCCGACTATGTCCTCCGCCTCCGGGCACACGAGCTTAGCAACGATACAACAGTCCTCCAGCAACTGGCTTCTTACAGCTCGGAATTCGTCATCGGGTTTGTTGTGCAGATTGGCCAACGCCAAGAAGACATAGCACGGCTCTCCGGGTCTTGTAGGCATAATCAATCGGTTCGATCTTTGATCGAGCCTTGCCTTCTTAAGGAATTCCACGAGCCTCTCCGACAGGTAACGACGATGCACTCGGGGTTCCCGTGCCAAGAACCGAAGAGCCTTCTCGTGATACATGACGTCGTGATTTGGAGCGTAATACAGAGTGCCGCCCAAAACATGCTGAGTAAACTTTTCGATGAGGGCGTCCCACGAATAGCTGATACGATCCGCTTCGAGCTGTGCAAGGCGCTGGGGGTAGGCTTGGAATGAATTCCAGAACCCTTCCTCTATCCATATTTCGTGGACGTCTTCCTGAACGATGAAATCGTGCTCGCCATCGGTGTTCAGGTTTTTCAGGTAGAAAGCAAGAAGATCTTCTTCCCCCGCTACCGCGCCCAACTTGTCCGACTTGATAAATGCCTCCTTCTTCGTCAGGTAGCCGACGAAATCAGAAATCGTGTTGAGAGTCTCCAGCAGGATGTCCATCGACACGTCGTCCAGCACGTGGACGAAACCGCGTGTGGGGTCGATCTGGCCGATGGCAAACAATGTACCGCCTTCCGCGACTCTCAGGGTGTGCTGGTCCCCGACAATATGCGACATGAGCATCAGGCTCCCGCTCCCACCGTAATGCCTGCGTGACCGGATCGCGGAATTGTGCGCGACGACGATGCGGTGGAATATTGCCGACTTGGGATCCGGCAAAGGAAATGGGAATGGGTTCGTGCATGCGTGATCCAGGAAGAGGCGTTTGGGGTTCTCACGAATCCATCGTTCGGCACCCCACACCTGCTTCGCGGATTCCAGGATCGCCCGGCGATACCAACGGCACCAATCCCGCTCTACGTCGCCGCTGTCCTGGAATACGCAAGACTTGTCGGAAAAGATGATGACGTGGTTCTCGAAGACGACGAGGAGATCGCAGACCTCTTTCCCGTCGCCGTGGGTGCCGATCTTTCCTTGGTCGCGGTAGACACCGGGATAGCTCCAGAGGCGCAGGAACGCGTTCTCGCACAGCTTCTGAAGGTACCGTTCCGCCGGCGTGGCGCCATTCGCACGGATGGTTTGCTGGCGATTCCCGTCGTTTAGGCCGTTGGACATCTGCACTAACCTTGGAAAATGTCGAAGATCGGCGGGACCCTCAGAACCCGTTTATTCAAAGAAACCCCCCGCGTATAATTGGCCATCTATCAGGGGGCAGGTCACTATCATCGCAATGTTTACGATGCCGCCCCCCCTCCGCCCCGTTGCGGCAAAAGGATGCGGGTTGTGTGGTTTACCACCGATGCACCTGTCAACCCCGGTGGCCTTATTAGACGATTGTTCCTACGCGGCCATAACACCGGTTACCGTAACGATCTTTGTGCTCGTTCAGTCGCGTGTCAAGTTTGTCGCGCTTGAACGTTTTGTCGCAATATTGGCATCTGACCGTGTAGGTTACCCCGAAGGACGATGTCCTCACAGATCTCTTGGGTGCCGGTGTTCGAAACGTCGATGTTGCGAACTGCGGGCTGCTGAAGTACCCGCCGGCCTTTGCGAGTTCTATCGGATAACGAGGCTCGAATGACTGCTCCGTCATCTGGATCGAATGCGCATTGTCGGACACGAACGACTTTATTCCAGTCCGCCCACTTCGTCCGCCGCTCAGATCCCAAGCGTAGAAATACTCCCGGGCAACACCATCTTTCCGGAGTTTGTAGGCAAGTGCATAGGGCTCGACGCGACGCTCGAATCCATCGTATACCAACCTAAGAATCCGCTGGAGCCGCCCCGCCTCCATGATCACGTCGCGATCGCTGGGGCCGAAGTGGCTCAAAGTACCTCCAGCTCTGACGCCAGCAAATGCTAGCTGCGGCGCAAAGATACCAAAGAGATCCGAAATTACGGAACGGAAAGAGCTTTCTGCGCTGTCAAATGAGATCTGTGAGGACTTGGGGCAAACCAGGTACTCGTTCCAGAAGCCGCGCAGAACCTCGAATGGGAGTTTCAGCAACAGATTCCGAGCCAAATGCGGGTTAGGTTCGTAAATGGTCTTCTTCAGAAACGTTGTAATGACCTCGCGTCTGCGGATATCGATCGCTCTCTGGAAGAACACCGAGTAGACAAAATCGTAAAGGTCGGGGGAGTGCCTACGTTGGAGGAGCGCCTTGAGTTTTGAGGCCAGGAGTTCCTCCAGCTTTAAGGAGCGGAGTTCCGCCTGGCAATGGGTGCTGTCGGAATAGGCGTGTATGAGTCTACGAGTCTGTACCGGAAGAAAGATCCGATCGTACTCCTTGATGTCCAGCTTCACCTTGAGCGTAATGTCTTCTTCGCAATAGAAGCTCTTAAAGTAAACGCGCGCCTGGTACATCCTACTATCTTCTTCCGCAATTTTTCGCTCGCCTATTCGACTGTCGTCTACAAGGAATTCAATGCCACTTCGCTCCTGCGCGAAGCCGCAAGCCTGCCTGATTGAATCGCGGAGAACGCCTTCGTCCAGTTCGACCTGAGTAGAGAAATCCAGATCATTGGAGAATCTGGCGTGTTCAAAATAAGCTTTCCGAAAAGCGTTTCCGCCCTTAAGAATGAGCAGGGGCTGGAGGGGGTTGCCCGATTCGAAGAGCCCAGCGAGAAGCCATCCAAACACGTAATCCCGCTGGACGTTCGAGACGTGGACTCCTAGCTCTTCCGATTTGCGGTCAATCTCTTCCTTTTCGATCACAGGGAACTACCCTCCCAAGCCGGTTGAACTTTACTAGAGCGATCTCGCCGAAGAGCACAGCTCCACCCTGCCCAAATGCAGCAAATCCTTACCTCCTTTATTTCCCGTTTTTCTTCGAGCCGAACATATTTCCCAGATTCTTGGTGATTACCTCGTATATCGGGTGTTGCGCCGGCTCAGGGCTTTTTCGGCTCGACGGGTTATTCAGGATTTCCCCGAACACGCTGGCCGTAATTTCTTCCTGGTACTTCGGAGCTTCGCGTTTGAACCCTTCAACAGATTTCGCCAATGCGGCTTTGTGAGCGTACTCCCGTTCAAGGTGGAAAAATTCCGAAAAGGATTTCGTGAAAAACACCGCCAACCACGTCCCCGGCAGAAGGAGGATGATTTTCCCGAGAACACCAAGCGGAGAGTTTTGTACACCTTCGGATATCTCAGGAGCGAACTTACCAAATAGACCTGGCAAGAGATGCGCGGCCAACGGAATTGCCGAAACCAGCAACACCACGATGGACGCCAAAAAACCGAACCGAGAATTTCGCATTTGCTTGCCGTAGGCATCCCGGGCATCCTCCAAGCTCTTTGACAACCCAGCGGTAGTTGCGCCGCGGATCATCGTATCCGCTTTCTCCATCAGCCGACTGATTTCTGCCTCACGCAATTGGTTCTGTTCCGACGCGGATTTAACATTCGCCTCGAAATCTACGAACATCTTCAGTCGCGCGTCGAGCTGAGTCTGGAATGCCTCGAATTTGCTCTTGTAGCCAGATACCTGTTGTTCCAATGAATCGGCGCTTGCCCCAATAGCCTTTATCTGCGCCACCAAACTGTTCACACTAGCGGACTCTTTTTCTGCGGCCTGTTGTGTCGCCTGAACTTTGGAGGCCATCGTCTCAATTTGTGAAAGATGATCTTGAATTGCCTTTTCTTTTAAGGCAGACGTAATGACGCTTTGCTCTACGTTTTTTGCGTGTTTCTGGGCTTCAATCTGCATTTTCCCGACGTCGTGAACGATGCTGGCGAATGCCTGTGCTCTTTCCACTAAATCTCCGACGGCGTTGGATTGGCAGAGAGAAGGCAGGATCACAATAATGGCGAGAAGTTCGTTCACGGACTTGCTGATCTGAATCAGGTGCCCCGAAATATCGACGTTTGCCGTATTGGTTTCGCCATCGAAAAGTTGCATGGAGAAGTTGTTGTTCGCATCCTTGATGACAGTGTTCTCGCGCCAACTGGCTTTGAACTGTTTGACCACCCCCTGCGCCTGGTTCTTGATACTTGTGAATGCATTACGCATCTCGCTTGACCGCGAAGACATTAAGATGGCCGATTTGTCCTGATCTGTCTCCGGACGCAGGCTCTCGGTGAGCTCGAAAACGAGCAGCGCACGCTGATGAAGATTGTCCATGGAAACGTCCCCGATGGCCTGTCGCAGCACCGAGGTGTCATACTGGCCTTGTCTTAGCAGGCCATAGAGATCGATCCACGCGGCCCGGGCTTCCTGTAGTTCTTCGTACATCGCTTCAATTGGTGGCATGTCGTTGCCTTTCGCGCACGAGGGTTATGATAATTCCATGAATGCCGCAATTCGTTGACCATAAGCTCGCGAAAGCTATCCGCTGGAAAAACTACCAACGTTGAATGAGAATACGTTCTTCCTGGCCGATCCGAAGATTGTTTCGGAAATACTCCTCCGTGTGCCGTTCCAGGAGTCCAGGTTTCAGCAAGCCGCTCTTCCGCAGGAGTGCCTCCGTCGAAACACCCCGCTCAGCCAGGTCGAATAGGGGCAGAGCCCGGATGGTCGCCGCATCGCAGGAGCAGAAAGTCAGGCCTTCTTCGCGGAGAAGGATCGCAATGGATTCGAGTTCGCCCGGGTGGAGCCCCTCACGCTTGATCTCCGGCAATACCTTGACGACCTCCCTCAACTCCTCGGCCGAGGCTAATGCCTCCTTCACTCTACCTGTGCCAACATAGACCTTGTGGAAATCAATCGAGACTTTCTCGCCGTCTCGCCGGTAAAACCTGACTTCACCGACGACCGTGGATGCAACATGCACCTCATGGATCTTGACGAGCTTGTCGAATATGTTCAGCCCGAGCAGGTCGATGATGACGTCTGCGTCAAGGAGCCATAATTTCAACCTGCCCACCTTCGGTCTCCATCAGGCCGTATCCTTCGATGAAGGAATCGATGTCGCTCCGGTCGATCTCGACCATTTCGGCGAATTTCCCCCGTGAGATCAAGCCCTTTCTTAAGCACTGGACAGCAAGAAAGTCGAATCGCTCAGACCTGGGCTGCTGCCCCCAATCGGCTCTCCGCCTTGTCTTGTCGAGAGTTGATAGTTCCTCATTCTTGGCTAGTTCATCTGCCCGTTCCCATGTAAAGAAGCGGAGATTCGCCATGCGGTAAAGAAGCGCCTTGGTGGAAACGCCGAACTCGCGAGCGAGGTCCACCAAATCGGAGAAGGAGATCGAGTGCGATCTACTCAGCAGTTTATGCAGTTCACTTTGGATCTCGCTGTCCGGCAAGAGAAGAGTCGAAGCGAAGCGATTGGCTTTTTTCTCAAGATCTCCATGTAAGCTGGCGTTTTCCTTCTCCTCCGGCATCACAACCTCCCAGGTGAGGAGATGGAAAAGTTCGTGCCCAAGGTCGTAGGCTCGGCGCCAGGGGGCCTCATCGCTGTTGATGGTGATTACAGCACCCCAGTCCGGGTGGACAATCGAGGCCGCAGAGCCTGCATCGGAAAGAGGCAGGTAGAGCAGTTTTACCCCGTACTCCTGCTCCAATACCTTTGCAAGCGAGCAGGCCGGACGCTTGCCGAGATTCAACAGGTTGCAGGCTTTTGAGGCAACGTCATCCACATCGCCATCAGTACGGATCATCTCCCTTCCCTTGACTAACCGAGGGAATCCTGCAGATTGGGGCAACCCGAGAGTCTTTTCGATTGAGACATAATGAGTACAATGTTTGGAGATGCGGCTTTCCGCCTCAAGACGCTCTTCGTTCTTGCCCTCGCTCCTCCAGAGAAAGATCGCCGGGGGCCGGGCTTCCTGAATTCCGAGGAGCTGGTTGACCGAGGAGTAGTAGGCCCGGGCGAACGTTGAAAGCTCCGCTGCCTTGACGATCCGTCCCCCCTCCTCGATCTTGCTGAGCGTCTGATAGTTCGGAAACCCAAGCCGGCGAGAGGCCTCCGTTAAGGATAAACCTACACTTTCCCGGGCAGACTTCAGGCGTGCAGCGAGCGCTTTGTCGGCCATTTCCCCTCCCTGTCCAGCTTGACAGGAATATAAGATTATGTTATCTAAATGTCAAGTTTAGATATTAATATGTTATAAGGAGGTAGCGATGATGGCAATCGATGCACCCGGCATGCGCGGTATTCGCAGCAGAAACCAGGACGGCCGCCTTCGCGACAAGCGCGACGACACTCACATCGCCACGGTCGAAGCCCAGTACGGCATTGACCTCGGCGTTCGCGGTGATATGCACCTGGGGAACTACCTTCAACGCGAGGGACTCAAGTCGCTGAACGACCTGGTTCACGACAGACAACGCAGGGATTAAGGCCCCACTTCGGGTACAAGACGCCCGAGGAGTGCGAAACCATTACATCAGGCCGAGGGTACAAAGTTCGGAAGCCGCCTGCCCACCTGATGGGGTTCACTCCAGGATTGAACCCCATCAGGTGGACAGATGGGTTCTTAGGTTTTGACCCCCGGACTAACTGGGCTACTGCCACTCCAGTATAAGGGAAAGCACGCACAATCCTAATCGTGCCCTGTATCTTACTGTACCGGCAGCGAAAATCACGATGGAGGATCTACGGGGTTTTAGGCCATACATTGCACTGATAACTCTCGGTGATTTTTGATGAACTTATGACCATGTGTTCTGCAGCCTCGTCGTCCTCTTCCTTTACCATGGTCACACCAAGCAGCCGGATGCGGTCACCTTTTTTTAATCCCTCGCCGGATCCAGAAAATCTATAAACAAGCGGGGTATTTTCAGGCAATACGCTTGATACAACGGATATCACGTCATAGCTTCTTGAACCGTGGATTCCGACGACTTGGATTTCGATGTCCAACATCGATCCGCCCGATCCACTTTCTGAGAGCACGTTTTGGGTTTCCGTCTCCCAATATTTGCTGCACAGATGCCTGACAGTGCAGTGACGACAACCATCTGGACTTGGTATCGCTTCAGGTGGATTCTTAGTCAGTCTTTCCTTGGAGGCATTGGTCCGTGCTTCCAATTCTTTGAGGAATGCGGCGATCCCCGAAGTTGAGAGTAGCGGAACATCCACGTCCCCTTGGATGTACGATACAGTCAACCTAGTGGCAGAACGCCCAGCGGGATTCTTCCGGGTATCCAATATCCACAGCAAACTGTAGATCCGCAACTGCTCTGAATGTTCTTCCTTGGGCATGCCCGTCTTGATATCGCGGATTTCGCACTCGTCTGGTGACAGCGTGATCACATCCGCGATTCCTTCCCATCTCATTTCCTCGTTTACCAATCGAACTTCTGGGTGGACACCATACCCCAGTGGGCCATCTTCACCGTAGCCGCCAGATGGATCTCTTCTAATGACATATCGGCTTGCCAACATCCTTGAAAGCAAGATCCTTACGTTTTCCCGTATCTCTCCTTTCTTTTCGTTCAGGTGCTTTTTCATGTCCCCCAAGCGCCCATTGGCCCGAGGATTGCCCGTGAACTGGAACAGAGTTTCTTCCGCGCATTTTTCGATAACACAGGAGAATCCACCCATGTCGCGCATCACGGCTATGGTTTGCGGATCGTCGAATGATCCGCAGCCCTTCCTATGGCACTCCTTCACGATGAATTCGATCGCTCGGTGCGTAACGCGACCAATGATGTTCGCAGTGATCAAAGGCTCCGGGTATCCGCGCTTGCTCCATATCTGCTGGTACTCGCTCGCCATCAATGACCAACGTCGAGGGCACGATTCGATCTGACGCAACTTCGAGAAGGACATCCTCTCGGGTGGCGTTGCCCATGTGGAGGGTTCCAGAACGAGCCGTATGGCGGGTATGCCATTCGTCACGCCGGGATGCCTCCGGTCAGTTTTTTGATGACCTGCAAGGTTGCTAAGGGGAGGTGCTTCTTGATCAGGAGATCATCCTTCAGGAGGACGTTCCCGGAGAACTCCTTCATCTCCTCCAACTCTTTTGTAGGAGCAGCATCGGGGGTAAAGAAGGAGTTGCTGGCAACGACAAACCGCTGTCCGCCATTTCGCTCTGCAAGGATCGGAGCCACTATTTCGCCGATTCCGGGGACGTTGATCCTTTCGTTTCTCCTGAACGAAACCCCGTCGACTTTTTGCCTCAGGAGATCCTGGTACAGCATTTCGTCTGTCTTGGAAAAATCCCCGGGCAACAATGTTCCTTCTAGCAGGTATCGCAACAGCCTGGCCGCCGAATACCTGTCCAGCAACTCATGTTCCCGCATGTTCTGGTAGTTCCTCAGGCACCGATAGCAGGAGGCATCACACTCGGCCGGACACTCTTCGAGGACCTGAAGCGCTTCCTTGAAAATATCGAGTCCCATCCCGCCGATCCGCCTAGCGAATCCGGCTCCGCCCGGAAGTTTGTCGTAGATGAATATTTCTGTTTCCTCGCCACGCTTGCCGGCGTCTGTGAGCGCCGGGCGGTATTCGGCGGACAACTCGCTGGCTTCGAGTTCCATTCGGTTGCAGGCTGCCCTTACGATTGCTTCGCATATGGTCCGCAGGGCGACGTGTGTGCCGAAATATCCGGGGGGGAGTATTATAGGTGGCTTCAGGCTGAAGGAGACCAGCAAGATATCCGTGATGAAATCCGTTCCGAGCACGATCCCACTCGTGGCCAGGCGACCTTCGCAGTCCGGGTTCCGGTCGTCAGGGAACGGTTTTCGATGAGCTACCGTTACGCTGTTGTGAACCGACGCTACGGGCAGTATCCTTCCGCATCGCAAACAGTAGTTGTACCCCTCCTGGTTCGCCCCCCTGTTTGTGACAAGGAGATGGTCCCGAACGGGATGAACCTTGATCTGGTTGTTCAACCGATCCCATTCGGTGTCTGAAGGTGTCCTTAACGTCAACTTCGCTCGGGTGGCGTAGCTGAGGATCGGCTGATCGCCAGGAGAGGTTCCTTCGGGTTTTTCAGCCGGGTGGGCAAATCCCGGCGGCCGGAACCATACCCGAGATTTCCCGAAGGTGTTGTGACCACCGCATGCTGGGCAGTCGGTTGTTTCCCCTCGCAGGTCCCGGTCGTAATCCATGGTTGTCGCGTACTGGCATTCGGTGCATTCATAGTACAGCCGCTTCCGCTTCCAGGCGTTGTTCCTGTCATCACGCATTGGGGAAAAGATTGCCCCCGACTCCCACTCCTTGTTGTCGATTGTGATCTGTCTGCCAGGCGCATATTCGGTCAATGCGATGGACAGCCCTTGGGAGGGCGAGTACCTGAAAACCGGCCGGAAGGACGTCGAATGCTCCCTGTCGAAGACGTAGAATGACGCCACATCTGTCGGGAAGGCATATCTTGGAAGAACACCTTTGTAAAGCAGGCGGTTGAGTAGCATGTCGCCCGCCCTTGCGGCATCCTTGGTTACTTCTTCATCGGCTTCCGGCGGTGCTTCAACACCACCGTCGTCGGTCTCCTCCTCACCGCCATTTTCCGAACTTCCCGGGGGTGCTGGCACCTCGCTGCCCGATGGCGTGACGCTACCCGAATCCCAACCGATGGCTTGGTCGATCTCTTTCGTTGTCTCCTCGACTGTATTTTCGATCAGGCGGCGTTTTTCCGTCGGATCAAGTTCCGAGGGTATCCACGATTCGAGCTCTTCGGTGATCAGTGCCCGGTTCTCCGAGAGCCACCGAGCAAAATCGTTCCTATTGATTCTGCTGGAGTTCTTCTTGAACATGGAAACAGTGTCGAGGACTTCGAAGAGTTGTCTCCCACGCTCCACGGGGGGCACTTCGGGCAGGCGTTCCCTGTGGTATCGCTGTAGCAGGTAGGCAGTGACGTGCCGCTTGGTGATGTCATAGTTGTCCAAAGCCAGAATGGGGTCCGATACGGCCCCTCGGATCATCTGCTCGGGCTCCCGGAAGTAATGCTCATCGTGGCTGTTGCCTGCACTTGCATAACCCATCACCGTGGCGATTGCGTCGCCCCGGCGACCGGCCCGACCAGATCGCTGCTGGTAGTTCGCCCGGGCAGGCGGCATGTTCCGGAGTGCGACCCCGGAGAGCGTACCGATGTCGATACCGACTTCCATCGTGGTTGTACACGATAGGATGTCGATCGCGGGCTGCTCTCCACGCCCGTCGACGTCCCCGATGTTGACATCCTGAAACAGGAGTTCGTAAAGCTCTGCTCTTGAGAAGATATCTTCGGCCTGCGCCGTATTGAGTTGGGCCGTGTGCTCCCGGGCGATGAGCGCTATCGGGGGTTTCGGGGGTTCCTTGAGGGCCTCCAACGTGGTGTATCGGTAGTAACCCTTTCTCGCCCGGAAAACCTCGTCGGTTTCCGGATCAATCCGCACTACGGTATCCTTCGAGCATTTTGTATTGATGCACTTGCTAATACCTGGGAACGGCCTTTGGGTCGTGCGGCAAGACTGGCAACACCCCCAGTCGCCACGGACGAGCAACGATAGTTCGCTCCCTCGCAAGCGGTAGCAGTTTTCGACTACCTTCTCCGTGAACAACCGGAGAAGCACTGGAATCCAGTCTTTTTTGAAAATCCCTTTCGCAGTTCGATCATCCAGGAATTTATCGATTGCCTTGGGAGCATTGCCCTTCCTGCCTTGGATTCCATTCAGCCACATATCCTGCGGTGTGTGACTTAACCAGATGTTCTTTCCCCAGCACTTGATCCACAACCTGACAAGCGCCAACTTCTGTTCGTCGGTTTCCGCAATCCCTGGGATTTCCCGGAGGCGCTGGATGTCAGCGCGTCGTTCCTCTTTCTCGACGACACTTGCCAGCCCAAGATCTTCGACACCCAAGTAGGGGCTGAGCAATACATCCATCATGCCCTTGTACAGGGATTTTGGCGGACGCACGTCTGCCCGGAATTCCAGGGCAAGGCTGTAAAGATCCATCTCGCGAGCGGAATCAAGAATTCCTCTTTCCACGGCTTCGGTCACGCGGTCGGCGACGGCTTGAAATATCTCCCCTCCTTGAAGTTCCGGACGCAAGCGCACGCTGCTGGGGTTCGGGCGGTTGGTCGCTAGAAGAGCAGAAAAATAGATGTCGTTTAAGGAAAGCTTTGGCCGTATTGCTGCATACGACTGCAATTTCGAGTAACCCTCCAGGATGAGCGGGCGCAAGGCATCCCGCATCGAGAGGTCCTGCAGTTTCGGGGCAATTTTGGCAGCTCTTTGCCGACTGTCGGAGAAGACCAAGACTTTCCGTCCCTGTAGGGGAGCGAGGTGTGACGGTATCGCCAATGTCGGTGGTTGTACAGAAATCTGCCGGGAAATCAATGCCTGGAAAGGCTGCTCGCCTTTGGTCTCATGATCTTGAACGGATGACTTTCCACGATCTCTTTCCCCGCAGACCGCGCAGGGGATGAACTCTCCGGTTACCTCGACAGGCGGTCCGCCCTCCTCATCGTCTTCCCCATTCTCGCCGCCGCTCCCATCTGCGGAGACCGTCAGGTCGCGGACAAACACTTCCCTCGTCCTTTCTCCTGGTGATTTTGGGTTAAGTCTCCCGGTCACGAGGTCGAAATTCCGGGGAGTAGCATTTTTCAATAATGGTTCTTCTAGTAATAGGTCAATGGGAATAAGTTTCCCCGTTAAACCGTATTGGGACCGGAACATCTCTCCCGGCATGGACCAAAGATAGGTCGGATCATCGATGTTGTCGGTATAGGCTCTAGCGTAAGCCGTACCACATTTACGGCATGTGAATAGTTCAAAGACCCGCGCTCCGCATCCGCAGACCTCAATCGGCTGGTCGAATATTTTCCCGGCAACCCTGCTTCTTTCGGAGGGACCGATCTCGGTACAGTTGGAGTCCATGCAGATCCAAAGCCCTGCGAGCCCCCGATGGAAGGAATGCACCCGACAAGGCAATAGTCCCGGCTCGTTTGGGCTGCGTTTCGCGAGGCTTCCGAGCGCCGTCAAGGTTGTTACCGCGTGTTCACCGGCCTCCCGGTCGGCTTCCGGGAAAATCTTTCCGGCGAGCGTATCCAGCGGCTGGGCTTCCCTCATCGTGATGTTGATCAGCTCGCCCATCGGCTGGAAGTTCACCAAGGCCGCGTGAAGTGCGGTCTGCAGATTCCCGGGCTCGCTGATTCCACGGTATTCAAGGAATGCTTTAACCTCTTCGAGACGATCCTCACCGAACCTGTTGTAGAACCGCCCCATGTCGATTTTTGCGAGTTCGGCAGCATCCCGCCGATTGCCTGGGGCGGCGCTGTCGCGAAGCAAGAGTTCCCCTTGGATGGAGACGAACTTACTTTCGGGTGTCCCACTGAGCTGAGCGCCGAACTTCTTTGCATAATCTGGGTCATTGAAGCTCGCACTGGTGCAGATAACCTGCATCCTCTCGGGCGAGATATCCAACCGCTTCCGCAACCTGCGGAGAAGCAAGGCAACTTCCGCTCCAGCGGCACCGCGATACAGGTGAGCCTCGTCCACGACGAGAAGGAACTTCGAGGTGGGATCCGAACGGAGCCATTCTGATGTACGCTCAAATATCGGGCGCTCCAAGGGGCGCATCAACATGTATTCCAACATTGAATAGTTGGTGACGAGAATGTCGGGTGGATTCTCCAGCGCTTCGTGCCGCGTCAGCAGCTCCGGATCGTCAGGAAGGGTTACGCACCGCTTGAACCTTCCGTCCCGGTCCTGCCACCGCGTTCCGTCCTCGCCATACCAGGCCTTCAGATCCGCCTTGGCCGGCCACTTTCCCCGCTTCTTCAATTCCGCAATCAGGCTTTCCGCGTCCTGACGCACTTGCCCCGGAGGCCCGGATGCCTTTACCAGCAGATCGACGTAGAACTTCTTTATGGGTGTAAGACGCCGCTGATCCTTCTTAGCGTCCCGAACTCCGGGGTAGAGGGTTCTGCCAGTATATCGGGCAAACCGTGCTGGTCTCCCCGCCCACTCCATGAACTTACTGGTGATCCTTGGATCTCCGAAGAGCAAGCGTAGTCGGCCGAGTTGGTCGTTTACCAATGCGTTCATGGGGTACAAAACCAAGGCACGGACGGCAGAGTGGCTCCTGAAGACTTCTGGCCTGTGACATGCTTCCCCAGCCAAAGTTCCTAAAATGGGAAAGAGAAAGCATTCTGTCTTCCCCGAACCCGTCCCAGTCATGACAACCATGCTGTTTCCGTTTACAAGCGCCTCCTTGATGGCCCGGGACTGATGTTCGTAGGGGGGGTCGTAGACCAGTCTTCGTTTCCCGGGCTCCTCCAAGGAAACGGATTCCATCAAACCAAGAACTTGGGGGTCGAGCCCGAGGCTTCTTAGTGGTTCGCCGGGTTTGTATCTTGGGGTGCTCTCTATATACGCCTTCTGGTGGATGACTCCGGGGATATCGAGCAGAACGCTACGCTGCTCGATTAGCCGCGGTTGGCTAATGTGGTAGGCAGCCTCGATGTATTCCTTGAGCGCCTTGTGTAACTGTTCGGTGGTTTCTTGAATCGTCAGCGATGCCACCCCGGCTCCCCTCTTATTGTTGCTCGGTTTTTTCTGCCATCCAGAGATGTTCTTTCGCGAAACTAACCTCTTCGCCTATCTCAGCAGATCGGAAGCGGTAGGAAAGCAGGCATCGTTGTTTCAGGACCGACGTCCCGACCATAACCCATCGCCGTTGTGCCCAGCTTGGGATCGGGGAAAAAAGATCGAGTATCCTGTAGTCCTTTGTCCCTTCACGGATCCTGTATAGCTGGGGGTTCCCCCGAACTGCGTCGATGGCCGCCTGGAGATGCCAGGCCTCGTCACAACCACGCCAACGGCTTCCCATCAACGGCAGGTCGAGAAACCTTTTCGGTTTTCCTTGATACAACTCCACGTAACACCAAAGGTCTGCACCGTAGGCCTGAGGACGACGCGCGACGAAATGTCCGGTTTGATCCCTCGGCTTTACCCAGCGATCCGGATAGAAATCGATAGGGGTTGTCGGGTCCAGGAGTTTCAATCCCTCGATGTTGTCAGTAGTGTGCGCCCTTGAGGAGGACAATTGCCCCAGTAATGCTTCAACATGTTTGTCCTTGCCGGTGATGGGCGGAAGGCTTGACCACGCTTTGTATGGAAGCTCGATAAACCCAAGGCCTAGAAGGTAATCGGATAGGTTCGTCGTCGCGTCTGACATGATTACGCGGTTGAAGTTGTTGTACTGGATATTTTGTTGGAGGGAATCAGGGAGCACGGGCCTGTCGTCAAGGGCCACGCCGAGGATGACGCATGCCCCGCTCAGTCTTTTTATGAACGCCAGAGGTGCTCTGCTGACGACCACTTCACTCCGTGGAGAATCGGGTGTAATGTCGTTGTGCTCCAACAGGTCTCCATGAGCGATAAGCAAGTCGATTGTTTCGTCGATGTCGTCCCTGAGGTCGTCCAGACCCGGAACAACACCGTCAAAACCCTGCATTATGTTTTTAAGTATTGTCCTCTTCGTGCACGGGCATAGGAGGCCGGCCGTTCGACGGACGATGGCGGATAAAACCGCCATGTCCTTGATGCTAACGACGTCAGGATCAAACCCAACGTCTCGGATCATCCCACTGAGAACACTCCCCGCGGATATCGATTTCAACTCCACCTCCATCCACGATGGCACCAGCCCTCTCGGTCAAAAACCGCCGGGCAGTGGCGTTCCACGGCTAAGACAAGGTACCGCCCACCCCGTGCGATTACCGGGGCCTCTCGCAGATACCCAAGGTATGTCGAGAGGTGGTCTTTCTGCCATGTAAGGAGTGTGTTCGGCGCGCTCGCCAGTCTTAGCATGAATCCGGGCAACATGCTGGGAGAGGCACTTTTTATTACCACACCTGCAGGGGAAGTCCGGCCCGGTGGAAGACTCCGTTCCAATCCCCGGATATGAGGCCTGAATAGGTCGCCGATCAGCGTCTCCCGGTCCTTAATGGCCAGCATGGAAAGCCTTTTCGCGTCTTTTTCCAGGGCGGCCACGATATACCGCTCATCGCCTTTATCCGAGATGCAGGCTTTAAGGCCTGCCAAGCTGGCCTCGTCATCCCTGCGGAGATACTCCTTCTCCGCACGCCCCCAACGCTCGCCGCCGAAGTTGGAGGCTATTTCGCTCGTGATAGTCTTCAGGACTTGGCGTTTCCACAGGCCCGCGAAAAGGTTGCCAGACGTTCTGCTGCGAGCCCACAGATCGTAATGGGCGATCAAGTTTTCGATTCCGCTGTTCCCGGGGTAGGCATTGTGCAACTGCGGGCTTATCTTCATGTCCGCGAGGCCAAGACTCCTCCCGAGGGGCGACATGACGATGGAGTCCCTGTATCCGTCCCGTCCTGCAACAAGGAACAGCCCGCCGTCGGTGTATTCCAGCGTCTGATCCGCGGAGACCTTGATGACCCTTATGGGATTGTCCGGAACGAGAAACCCGTATCGCGCAATCTCTACTTTCTCCTCCTCAGTTTCGTTGATGTACCTGAGCTTTTTGTGGTGACCACTTGTCTGGACCGCCCATCGAATCGGGGTGGATTTACGCTCCCCCGTTACCCTGAATTGCCCGACTTCCTCTGCGTCGAAAAGAATCTCCCCAATGGTGGCAACGTCATAGGCTTCCTGCATATGCAGATCCACTTTGATCTTGGCAACGAATTCGCTTTTCCACTGGTGGTTATAGACGGGAAGTGTGAGCCCAGGAATTGCCTTCTCCTGGATGGCCTTGCCGTCTATCTTGTCAAGCAATCGGAACTTGCACTTAACAGCACGCCCAGCCGGGCCGAAAAGATCGAGGTTGATGTTGCCACCCCAGATGTTCTCCAACGTTGGCATTTCCGGATCGACAAATCCACGAAGGGCACCCTGCATCGCTGCCTTGATATCCCAAACCTGTGGCTCGCGTACGATGGCGGACAAGTAGCCAACGGCATCCTGGTGGAGTGGCGTCTTCGCGACCGCTTTGACCTCGACGAGATTTTCCCCGATAGGTAGAGGGGAGAGATCCAAGAAGACTGGCTCCCCGCCCGAGACTGTGATTGGGAAAAAGGAAGGCACACCCTCGTTGATCCTGACCTGAAGACCCTGAAGTTCGTAATCAGCCTTCACGCCTATGCGGATTTTGTCGCCGGCGATCCATACACCATATCCTTCCTCGTCCCATTCCTTCGCCGGCAAACCTACCGGCCACGCGCGAAGGGATTTTGTGCAGCAAAGACCAACGGCTTTAATGGTTTCCTCGAATCGCCATGTGATCTCTCTTGGTGCCTCGATCAGGGCAGAGTGGATCCCTTCACAGCAGAGTGGGAATGGCTTGAAGGCCGACTCGTCGTGTTTGATGGGGGAGGCACTCAACACAACGTATTTCTGCCCGGGGCGGACGTTCTTTCCGTGCACCTCGTAACCGATGTTTTCTCCGGATATCTTGAACAAGTGAACGTTTCCCGCAGGCAGAAGGTTGTCCATTTGAAGGAATGCATTCAATTGTGCGGGGGCGTTCTCGAATTTCAGAAGAACCTCTCTGCTGGAGGGCCATTTGACCAAAGTGAAGCGATGAGGCCCGGGGCGCAAGAACATTCCCCGCGCCTGGGGAGCCCCGCTGGTACCTGCTACGGTGCAGTAGTTCCCTGCAATCACCGGACACAGAAACGGGAGTCTCGTTGCGAGGGAGGTAAGGTCCTGAAGTTCCAGTTTGACATCCCACTCTTTCCTTGATGACCTGGGGTAGAGGAACAGGCGAGGCATGTTTTCGACACGTAATATCTCCTCCGTGGACCGTGGAGCCCATTCTCGATCTGCTCCCCAACCTGCTGTGGCTCGCCTCTTGAGCCCTTCATAGGTCGTCTTTGCCTGTTTTTGGGCGCTTTCGAGCCACTCCCTTTCCATCTGTTCCTTGCCCAAATCGGCGACAATCCGCGATTGAGTCTCCTTGAGCAACAGGTCTTCCGAGATTTTGTGTCCCTGCAGGAGCAACGCTACGGAGATTTGCCCGACCAGCATGGGGTCTTCCAGCAGCTCCTGAAATCGCTTCGAACCAGTTCTGCAATGGGTCGCGATGAAGTTTCCGAGTATTAAAGGCGACTCGAAGAATTCCCCGCGGAAAAAGAGACGCATGTCGAACAGGGCCTTGGCTAGTTGATGCTGGAGGTAGTGAGGAAGAATGGCATGCCGGATGGGCCAACAGATGTTCACGAACCACTCCGCCCAGGGACCGGTAGGAACCGCGCCTTGGAATTCGTCCCGGAATTTAAGGAAACACCTCCTGATCCAACTCCGATACCGGGAATCCAACCGCATCCATCCGATAGTGCTGACGTTGAAGGTTTGCCAGTATTCCTGTCCATCGTAGCTGTAGCCGATTTCCGCGGCGTAAACGACCCATGGAAGCCAGTGGCAATCCTGTGGAAGGCTGGTGGCAATATGAGCGCGGATATCCGACTTCAGTTGTTCCAAGTCGGCATCGTTCAAGCCGTGCTCAAGGGCGAAGACTGGGTTCTTTTGGGGAGTGTCCTTTCGGACCTCGCGGAGGACCCTGAAATGCTCCAGTAGCCGCTCTTGCCACTGATCTAGTCTCATGGCGGCGCTTGCGTGTTTTTTCCCGCTGAGGGATCGTTGTGCCAGATAAGGTAGGACTCCCGACGGAAGTTCTTCCATTCCGGCATCCGTTCGGCCCTGGGAAGAAGCCATCTGTCCCTGAACTTTTCGAAAAGAACAGCCAGCGGCCAATCATAAAACTGGACTTGCTTCGACTCCCCCCGAAGGTACTCTAGCGCCTTCTTCCCCAAGGGCGCAGCAAAGACCTCACGCTTAATCCCATGACGAGCGAATGATTTTGGCAGACCCAATATACCCAAGCAGCAATTAACAATCTCCCGCTTATTCCGAAAACCGACCCCCCAATTCTTATGACGCATAGTCGGGTTGCAATGATGAACAACAAAGGCCCGCAGATCTTTATATATACCATTGGAGAAATGGAACTCCCCACTCCCCAGCGTGAAGCCGATGTTGTGCCAATAAGTAGTACCGTTGACCTTGATGCGGTTGTAGATCGAAGATCTTCCGAGGGCGGAGGTCGTCGTGATAATTGCGAGGATCGGAGGTTTCCTCTTCTTGCCGATAAGGGGTTTGTTCTCCTCGTATCTTTTTCGGAATTGTCTCCTGACCTCATTACTCAAAGTCGAAAGGGCTACTAGCTTCCCTCCGAGAAGATATGAGTACGGAGGAACAGCGCCGAGAACGTAAGCGTCCATGACATGATACAGTTTTTGCTGTCGTACTTCTCTGTCCCACCCTATCCATTCATCTCTGGCCTTCAGGCCGAACACAGGATCCCCAAGTGCAAAAATCCCGATCAGTTTCCCGTTGCTCTTGTCCATTAGAAGGAACCGCATCCTCCTGCCGTATCCTGACGAGATCGGTATGCTCCAATGCAGCGCAGCATAACGGAAAAGCCGTTCTTGTTCGGTTTTAGGTTGCACAATAACAAGCTCCGGCTCGATCTTCCGGGGGATTACTTCATCGCCGTTGGCGATGTATTTGATGAGTCGTTTTTCGTAAGGGCGGAGGGCCTGCTCACTCTTTTCCAGGATTTTCTTGGTTGCATGCTGCTGGACGTCCCTGAAATCATCCTTCGTGGAGTTATCAGGGAGAGATATAGTCTCGCCGTCGACGGTATAACCCTGTTCGCGCAAAGAGGTGAAAAGCCTCCGTTTCATTGCAAGATTGGATGGGATGCTATCGTTCGATACCGACAACCTGACGGGTCTCTCATTCTTTGCGAGTTTGGATGAGGAACGAGCTTTGGCCATGATTTGATCTACGATTTTTCGAAATTCAACAGCGGTTGACATTGTTGATCGCCTGCCATGCATGAGTCTCTGTTCACCCGGTTTTCTTTCTTGTTGATTTTGCGGATTGTGGCTGGATCGTTGAGGAGTATCCTTCGATTCTTATTCCGGCCTTACGGCAATGATCCCGAATCAATACTTCGATCATGTTCGCGATGCTTCGATGGTCCAATTCGGACGCTTTCTGGAGCGCGTTTTTATAGGCAGGGTCGATGCGGATGTTTAATTTGTCTGTTTTCCGAGGCATTGAGGAACCACCCCCGATGTGAGGACAATGTGTGGTCAACAGAATAATGAAAACAAAGAAGAAAATCGAAGGAGTTTTTCTCGGTTCGCCCAGGCTTTGGTAATAGGTATCATCACCGCCCTTTCCCTCGATCCATTCCGCTTTCAATCCTTTAAATTCGCAAACGGCCGTTTCCCATATACGGCCTTGAACATCTGGATCAGCCGGCCCTCCACCATTTCAGGTTCCTCGTTCGGGGTGGGCATCCAACAGACTTGGAGTTTCTCGGAGCCCGCCAACTGCCAGATATACCGACCACCCCTGTGGCCAACCGACTTTCCTCCACCGAAACCCATGTACTGTTTGAGGCGGCTTCTCAAAGTAGCCTGTCCGCCTCCACCACCGGCCTTTCCGATGTTCAGTACGATCGGCCCATCAACCCAGTTGGCGTGCAATTCCTGAACGGGAACTGTAGGGTCGCTCCCCTTGAAAAAACCACCAACACTCTTCTGGAGAAATATCGGCTTCCCCTTCGCCGTTCGCAGGACAAGGTAGACCCCGGGTACCCTCGGCACGGCTTCGCAGCCTGTCGCCTGGAGATGCGAAACGGGGATAAAACCACTGAAGCCATAACCTTTGATCTCCTCAAGGGTCTCAAAGTCCACGAGTCTACTCGATGGGGTCTCCTGCTTCGCCTGGGTATCCGGTTGTGGCAAGACCTGGCACACAATCTTAGGGGTCGTCCTATGAGGAAGTGCTGGTATTTTCCCTAGAGCTTTCGGGGAGGGCGGGCCTATTATTACGACCTCCCCTCGCTCGACTAGGCTGTCGAAATCACTCGGGATGAAACCCTCCGCGGAGGAGGTGTATTCCGATATATAAAATCCAAGCCGCCGGATAGAAGCCCGGATCACCTTCTGTTCGGTGCGGTCTGCATGAACCTTCCGGTGGAGCAGATGCCGGATTTTTTCGGATTCAAGCGCAGAGAACTCTCTTTTCCGCAAGACAACACCTCCCCAATAATCATCAGTACATATGCTCGACGAACTCCTTCGTCGTACCGATCACGTTGAGGGCCTTCCTGGCATGGATGCTTTTGCTGTTACACGTCTCATGAAGGACTGAATTCCCCATCCGGCGTACGAAATCACCGAACCATATTGCGTGGTCCCCAGTGATTCGGGCTTTCTTGGCCATACTCAGCAGGTCTTCCAGTGATTTACCTCTCACCGGAACCCCCTTGGACTCCAACCTGTTCTTCAGAATTCCTTCGATGATGGATCGACACAAGGCCACGGAGGCGTTGAAGAACCCGTATACGTAGGCATAGGCCGCCTCCTTGTACCTCTTATGCAACCAGTCCGGGATCCCGGCGCCTTTGACAAGCAATGGGCCTATTTCTGCTTTCGATAGCCGGTCGAGCCAATCGTCCGGGGAGAAATATTTCAGGGAAAGAAGGTTGTCGAAAATATCCACTGCCTCCTGGTTACCAACTGCCTCGGCGGTGTCTTTCGCAATCCGGATGTAATTTTTCGCACCACCTTCAGGATCTCTTAAGCCTTGAATCTCTCTCATGAAATCTGTCAGTTTTTCATTAGCCCCGCCAAGAACCAAATCCGGCCCGAATCCTCTGCGAAACTCCCTCATCCCCTCAAGGTATGTCCTGTAGAGATCCTGCACTTCAGGGTTGGTGATGAATATCTCCTCGTCGCCACTCCAGTCCTCGCCGCAGATCGCGTCGATCTTTTTCATGGCTTCCATCGCGGCGAAAAATCCACGGAAGGGGTGCGAAGTATTCTCCGGCATAATTCCTCCGTTCTTAGTCGGTGTCTACGTCCGCCCCTTCCCAAAATTGTTCCACCTCTATGAGAAAACACCCCAGCACGGCTGACGCGTCCCGGCACCCTGCGATAATCGTTTCGTATGTTTCGTAGTTGCGGATATCCTTGATCCTTCTTACAACATGCGTCTTCGCAAGAATCTTTGGGTGATCGCGGAACCGACGCTCAAGCCCCGACCACAAACCACCGTCGATGGGAGGGTGAATTACGGACGAGAGGCCCGGCCGCCCCAAACCACCGACATACGCGGTGGTCTTGAGATACACGTTCAAGAGCTTGGTTGCCCAGCCGGTGCATAGCTCAGGCTCTCGTTTGCACAATCCGTCCGTTTCGCTTCGGTGCCAATTCGCGAAATCTGCCGGCGTGATCGGTAGGTCATTGGGAAAAAAGAGAGCCGCAAAATCGACTGAGCGTAAGAGAGGGTATATCCGCTGGCGGGACTTAAATGGTGCCCCGGATCGAAAAGCGGAGAGGGCCGTCCAGCCAGCGTAGGTCGTGACAATATTATGGCGGCACTCACTCATCGGGATACCCGCTCTATCTCGATTCGCCACCCTGCCATCTCGGGAACCTTCGCCAGGCGTTTCTTCAAACTTCCGAGGGCAGTTGCCCCGTACGCCTGCGAGGAACCAAAAAGACACAGTCTCCTTTCGGGATCCAGCCTATCCCATCGACCACCGCCAACAACCGACCAGTTCGGATCATGGATTACGAAATAACTGCTTTTCTTCAGCATGTCGCCGCTGATTCCGAAGCGTTCCATCTGGCAAAATCGCTCCACGATGTCAGCATGATAAATGCTTTGTGGGGACGGCGAGAGCACCAGGAAATCGAACCTCCGGACATCGTCCCTCATAACGACGAACTTCCCGCCTCGCCTCTGTGGAATCCTCTCCCCTTTCTGTCGGAAGAACTCATTTGAAAAGTCGAGAACCTCGATTTTATAACCGTCAAGCGTCACAATCGGTGGCCCCCTGATCGAGTTGTCTCCAACACGTGTCTATCCACCCTTGAACCTTCATTGCCAAACAATCTCAGCCGCTTTCCGGCAGGCATCCATTTGAGCGTTCAGATCGCGAACATCCCGTTGCACATCGGGATGCGAGGCAACTAAAGACTCAAGGTGCTGCAGTGCCCGTGGGTCCCTCGGATTCAGCATGCTCGCGGTGATATAGGACTTCACTGCTTCCGCATATTGGCCGAGCCCCTCCAGCGCGATCCCGAGGTTCTTGTGCGCGTTGCAACGGTTCGGTTCGATGGAGATCGCGGCCCGGCAATGTTCAATCGCCTCCTTGTGTCGCTCGAACAGGTTCAGACAATATCCCAGGTTGTTGCGGAGCAGGTACCATACCTCTCCATCCCCCGGTTCCATGGAGAATGCCTTCCGATACCATCCGAGTGCCGATTCGTATTCACCCTGCTTCTCCTTCATCTGCCCGAGGGACAGAAGGCAAAAGGCTTTTTCGTTACTGGAGTCCGTAAGTTGATATATTTTCTCGAAATACGCCTGGGCCCCGGCGAACCGTTCCATTTCGAAGCAGTGCCGGGCCAGAGACATCAAAAACCCCAGATGTTTCTTCCCGTCTTTCAGGTGTTCTTCCGCGATCGGGATCAAGCGTGTGGCATCGTCGACGGAGATCTTTTCCCCGTCCTCCGCGATAAACCCGTCAAACGACCCATCGCTCATTTTGTGGATCCTCCCCAACCTCGTGTTTCGTCAATCACGGGCTTTGGCCGGCTAATCCTCGACCGACGGTCGTGTGCCCGGGCTACCGCCGGCCAGCAAGCTTAACCGCAATGAGATTCTGCTGGACGGAAACCCCGATAACATTCCCACACAGATGACTGAACCAATGATCCCCTTGACGTCCGCGAGGGGTGACGCTGTGGATCAGCATTGAATTATGACCCGAATGTTCACTTCGGATTGAAAAATGCAACGACCTTAAGCTGACTTGGCTCTTCTGATGATATTTAGAACAGCGTTCGCCGTCCACTCCTCCCTCTTCTCTCGCATTGTCGGCACTCCTTCTTCGCAAAAATATTTATTGACAAAAACAAAACCATGATAGACACTGCCTATCATGACCGCTCGAGAGGAATGGACTTTATCTGAAGCGGCACGTTTCCTTGCCGAGCCGCAGCACCGGCTTATCTATCTCTGCGAGAAAGGGGTTGTCGTTCCCGATCTCGGCAATGCGAAAGGTCGTGGAAGCAGCCGCCGATTCTCCGCTCGGAACCTGTTGGAATTCGCCGTGGTATTGAAGCTCCGGGAACTGACCCTTCCGGTAGACACGGTAGCGGCGATCATCCATGTACTCCGTGCGTTCGAAACCAAGGTAGCAGATGAAATCAAGGGCTTCGACCTGATCCACAGTCTGCGAGGTAAGAATGCCCCCGACCTCCGCATCATCATCAGCGATGGCCGGCTACTCTACTTCTCTCTCGGTGTCGGTGCGGGAGACCGCAAACTTTTCGGCGGTCTCGATTTCCATAGTCTGGCAACCAAGAAAATAAAACCAACGACGATCCGCAAAGAGAAGATTGCCGCCAATGAATTCGGCAAGGAGGTAACTCCTAAACCGGCATCCCCTGCCTCGAAATTCGGCGGTCCCGAGGGAAGCAAGCATGCCCGGATCGAGATCAGCGTGACGCACATCGCCAAAGACTTGCCCCTGGATGGGTGATTTTTTTTGAATAGAATGATAGTCAGTGTCTATCATTAGGAGCTCACAATGAGAACAAAAGCGGCGGAGCCGGCAAGAAATCCCGACGTTTCCGATCGGGGATGGAACCCGACCACCAACCCGGCCGCACGCGAGCTATTGGACCACCTGGCGGATGAGTTGGCGAAGGAATACATCCGCCTGATGAAACAGGCGGGAAAAGAAACCCCCGCAATTGATCCCAACGACGGAGGTCACAGAGAGTAGCCATGAGAGCCGCAATCTACGCCAGGTACAGTTCTGAAAACCAGCGCCCCGAGAGCATCGACGACCAGGTTTCCTCCTGCAAGAAGCTGGCGGCAACGCGCGGATTTACGGTGGACGAGTCCCTTATTTTTCCCGACGAAGCGACTTCCGGTGCGAGGTCGGATCGGAAGGGATTGGCAAGCCTCCTGGCCGCCAGTGCGGCCAAAAAATTCGACGTGGTCCTGGTCGATGACCTGTCCCGCCTGGCCAGGGACA
>Ga0209212_1002626_pt1 | contig 25092 bp, 23 predicted proteins | sample RifGroC2_FD_183996 | JGI IMG/M metagenome (GOLD analysis project Ga0209212, IMG submission 183996) | Groundwater microbial communities from Rifle, Colorado, USA - Groundwater C2 (SPAdes) (version 2) | ecosystem: Environmental > Aquatic > Deep subsurface > Groundwater | place: Rifle, Colorado... | reverse complement strand
CCAGGGGCGCGGCAAGGTCCAGTTCGCCCAGGGCTTCTTCACCATCTCCAAGACCTGCCATAAATGCCACGGCGAGGGCCACTTCGTAGAGTTTCCGTGCGAGGGCTGCGGCGGCAAGGGCACCGAGTCCAAAACGCGCCGCATCAAGGTCACCATCCCGCCCGGCGTCGACAACGAATCGCGCCTCAGGCTCGAGGGCGAAGGCGACTCCGCGCCGCAGGGCGGCCATCCCGGCGATCTGTATGTCGTTTTCGACATAAAGGACCACCCCATCTTCATCCGCTACGGCGACGACCTGCTCTATCAGCTTCCGGTTTCATTCGCGCAGGCCGCGCTGGGCGCCGAAATTCAAATACCCACCATCGACGGCAAGACCAACCTCAAGCTCGAGAAGGGCACGCAGTGCAATACCGAGCTGCGCCTGCGCTCGAAGGGCATGTCCAGCCTCCGCCACCGCGGCCGCGGCGATCTGATCGTCAAAATTTTCGTTGAGGTCCCCACCAACCTCAACGCCAAGCAGCAGGAGCTCCTGCGCGATTTTGCGCAGATATCGGGCGAGAACGTCGAACCGATGCGTACCGGCTTCTGGAAGAAGATAACGGATTTCTTCGCGGGGGACGGGAAGTAAGACGTAATAATAGAAGCGTAATTGAAAATATATGGTTAGAAAGATAGAATTTAAGGCTGTTTAGAAAGCGGTCTTAATAAAGAATAAAGAATAAAGAGATTAATAGATAAATAGAAAATAAGCTCCGGTTTGCTGAATCATAGCTGCCGGGGCTTTTTTGTTGATTTTAAACAAAAAACAGCTCCGCCGCCTTTCTGCCGGTGGTGAGCGGTGCGGCATTCGAATCGCGGCGGCCTTAATTTTGCTTGATATATAGCGGTTTTTATGATAAAATTATATTCAAGCCTGAATTATTTTTGGTGATATTCACTAAGATATATATGCTAAAAATTATTTAAAGGAGCGGCCATGGCGGGATTACCTTTAAAAAAGCCTGAATATGAATTCACTTACGGCGATTATCGTAAATGGGACGACGGTAAGCGGTGGGAGCTGATCTATGGCGTTGCTTACGATATGACGCCCGCGCCGTTAAGGGTGCATCAAAAAATCGTAGGAGCTATTTTTAAAGATTTTATAAATTATCTTGACGATAAAGACTGCGAAGTTTATATAGCCCCCTTCGACGTCCGCCTGCCCGAAGGCGACGAAGCCGACGACGACATTCCTACGGTCGTCCAGCCCGATATACTCGTCGTCTGCGATAAATCCAAGTTAGACAGGCGCGGCATGCGCGGCGCGCCCGACCTGGTGGTCGAAATATTATCCGAACACACGACGAAAAAAGACATGACCGTCAAGCTCAACCTTTACGAGCACCATCGCGTGAAGGAATACTGGATCGTCAATCCTGACGAAAAAAATATAATGGTCTTCAAACTCGACCGAAGCAAAAAATATAAAAAGCCCGGAACTTACTTTCCCGGTGATGAATTGAAGGTCGGGATTTTTAAGGATCTGAAGATCAAACTCGATGACGTGTTTAAGGAATAAATTTGAGTAAAACAATTGGCCGGCATCGGACAATTTTGTCATTAGTCCCAATTTGCTTTAATTTTGCTTGAAATTTTAAACTCTGTGTGATAAAATCAAATGCTGGGTGTATTTAATGAAGAAAAAATACAAATATGAACTGATTATTTACTGGAGCAAGAACGACGAGTCTTATATAGTCGAAGTTCCGGAATTGCCCGGTTGCATGGCTGACGGCCATACTTATCTCGAGGCGGTAAAAAATGTCGAACTCGTGATAGAAGAATGGATTGAAACCGTCTTATCTTTAGGGCGTGAAGTACCCGAGCCCAGAGGTAAATTAAGTTACGCATGAGCCCGGATGCATATCGGAGACAAGGTCGTGTGTAACGCACCTGTAAAATATAAAAAACATAACAATAAATACACCTATGCCGATTAAATAAAATGGTCCGAAACCGAGCGCTGGGAAATCATCGACGGCGCCGCTTTTTATCGCCTGAGCATATCCGGCTGGTTCGAAGAGCGCGGCCTCGACGACAACGGGTATCACAAAATGTTCGAGTTTTTAGCCGCGGGCGATATCGCGCGGTTCGAAAAATATCTTCAGGAAGTCGTATTGACGAGCTTCAGCTACTTCGGCATACCGAATCGGCGGCCGAAAAAGTATATCACGCTTTCATAATGGGCTTGATGATCGGAATCGAAAAAACTCACATAATCCGTTCGAATCGTGAAAGCGGCTATGGCAGATATGATTTAATGCTGGCGCCACAGGCGAAAGACGGCTTCGGCTTCATATTCGAGTTCAAAAAAGTCGACGCCTTCGACGGCGCTACGCTCGCAACCGCCTTCGACGAAGCGTTAAATCAGATCGCGGCGAAAGCGTTCAAAACCGAATTAAAAGCCGCGGGCGTCGATCGAATCATAGAAATAGCGCTCGCCTTTGAGGGCAAGAAAGTGATGATGAAACACAGGGCGGTTGAATTAGATGGTATAGTTTAAAAACATAACGTTAAAGTCTGATTTATACGAGCGCCATCACGTTAAAGAATACCGGATCGGGGACCCCGACGGCAAAAACATAATGGTCTTCAAACTCGACTGAAGCAAAATAATAAAAGGCCTGAAACATACTTCGCCTGCGACGAATTGAAAGCCGGGATTTTTAAGGATTTGAAGATTAAACTCGACGATGTGTTTAAGGAATAATGATTTAGAGGCATGAAAACCAAAAAGGGATAAAAAAACGCGCCTTTGCTTCGCAGTACGGGCATCCCGATGACCTGATTGTGAAGATATTCGTTGAGGCGCCAACAAACCCGAATGTCCAATAGCTGGTACTTCTTGCAATTACACGCAGATATCGTGCGACAAAGTTGAACCAATATGCTCCGGTTTTTAAAAAAATGGGGCAGGGCCATAATATACTATGATAAAGTCGATCAGAAAATGAAATGGAACGATTTTGAGTAAAGGAGTTTTTTATGAAATATTGTAAATTTTGTCTAATGCCGAATACTAGACCCGGAATTAAATTTTTTGACGATGGCGTTTGCGCCCCTTGCAGGAATTATGAAAAACAAAGCAAGACGGACTGGAATAAAAGGAAAAACGAGTTTGAAGTTTTGTGCGATAAATACAGAGGTGCTTACGGCAATGGATATGACTGCGTAATTGCGGTCTCCGGCGGTAAGGACTCTCATTTTCAAGTATATTTTATGAAGGAAGTCATGAAAATGAATCCGATCCTGGTAAGTGTGGGAAATATCGACTGGACGGAAACTGGAAGAAAAAATCTTGATAATCTTTCTGACACATTCAATTGCGATATCATCACGTTGAATCCTAATCGTAACATTTCGCGAATAATGACGAAAAAAACTTTCGTCAAAATAGGCTCTCCGACATGGTACGCCGATGCGCTTATATACGCATTTCCTTACCGGATCGCCATGCAGCTTGGACTACATCTTCTCGTTTATGGTGAAAACGTTAACTATACTTATGGCGGTAAATTCGATCAAGAAACTCCGTCGGCCAAGCTTCAGCCGTTGAACGATGTCGTTAAACCTTTATGGGCTGAATGGTTTGAAGGCGGAGACGTTACCGAAAAAGATATCGAGTCGGCTAAACAGCCGACATTTGAAGAGTGTGAAAAGCACAACCTTGAGCCTGTTTATTTAAGTTATTTTACACGCTGGGATTCCCATCATAACTACGAAGTGGCGAAGCGCTGGGGATTTCGCAGTTTAATACACGAATATCAGAGAGAGGGCACTATAGAGCAATATAATCAAATCGATTCCGTCAGTTATTTATTAAACCAGTATCTCAAATACCCAAAATTCGCGCATGCGTCTGCCACTGAAATGGCTTCCAGATGGATAAGGGCCGGATTGCGCACCCGTTCAGAAATGATACCACTTGTGAAACAATATGATAAAATTCTCGATCAGGGAATCGTCGATAATTTTTGCGCTTTCACTCAAATGTCCACTCGTGAATTTTGGGCTACTATGGACAAATGGTATAATCGCGATCTATTTTTTCAAGATTCCGACGGAGTATGGCACGAAAAATTTGAAGTTGGAACCGGATTGATAAGTTAGTTTGTATATATGAGTCCATTCCCAATAGTCGATTTATCGAATTTAGACAACGATTTTTCAACGGTTTTCAGACACATTTTTGCCGTTTTTTGACTTTCTGGAGCGGACTCATATATACACGAAAATAATAATTTGTCGAGCAATGACGACGGATTATAATATAGATTGAGTTCTGGAATATATGTCTGACGAGGAAAATATTTAGACTCATCCAAACATTGAAGCTGCGTTCGATGACTGGATCTAAACCGCATTTTCACCGGGCAGTGAAATGCCGGAACATTGAGTAAAATTAATGAAATTAATTTACTCGGAACGGCAGCGAAAAAATATCGACCAAATCGCGTAAGAACGAAAAAAGTATGTAATCAATCCATTATTTTTAAACGAGGTTGATGAAGATAATTATGGTTGAAGACCAGTTGATCGTAAACGGGCAATATAATATAGGATACATTTGTTCGACTTTACAATGCTTAAAAGGTAATTCTAATAAGACGGCCTTCAGGTTCATTTCTAAAGATTTTCAAAAGAAAGATTATTCTTTTGAATGTCTGGATATAAATTCAAATAAAATTGCAAATGTTTTAAAACATCTGGGCGTCATGAAAGAAGATATAGTGTTTACTTACCTGACTAAGGCGCCGGAACAATTTTTCGTTTTTCTGGGGGCATTAAAGCGTCAGGCGATCATTGGCACTCTGTTTTCGAATTTTGGTGATGACGCACTTTACGATAGACTTTCCGATTCAAGGGCTAAAGTTGTTTTCACCCGAACGGGTTTGTTGAAAAAAATTTTGCGAGTGATCGGCAAGCTGGATCGTTTGAAATATATAATTTTGACCGACTCTGAAGACGATGTTTCGGATAAAATTTTAAGTTTAAGCAAATTAATGAACAGCGCGGATGAAAAATATGAAGTTGAAATCACGCCGCCCGAAACGCCGTCCGTTCTTCATTATACATCCGGTTCAACCGGCAAGCCGAAAGGCGTTTTACATGTCCACAAGTCCGTTTTGCTGCAAAACCGTACTTCGAGAGAAATTTTGTTTTTAAACGAACGTGAAACTTATTGGTGCACAGCCGATCAGGGATGGGTCACCGGAACTTCTTATGGAATAATAGGGCCATGGAGTTTGGGTGTGACTCAAATTCATTTTGAAGGCGCTTTTAACCAGGAGGCGTATTTTAAAATTCTTTCCGATGAAAAGGTGACTGTCTGGTATACCGCTCCGACTTTACTTAGAATGCTGATGAACGTGGACGATGATTCATATAGAAAATTCGACCTGTCGAAATTAAAATATATTTTCAGCGTCGGCGAGCCGTTGAATCCCGAGATCGTCAACTGGTCGAAAAGAGTATTAAATAAGGATGTTTATGATACTTGGTTTCAAACCGAGACCGGATCGATATTGATAGCGAACAGGCCGGGCGTTGCAATAAAGCCGGGATCCATGGGTAAGCCGGTTGCCGGGATAGAACCGCGAATATTGTCTAAAATCGATCATAGCGTTGAAAAATGCGGCGTTGTGGGTTATCTATGCGTAAAACCTGGCTGGGATTCCATGTTCATCAATTATATCAATAATAAAGAAACTTATGAAAATAAATTTAAAAATGGTTATTATTTTACAGGTGACGAGTCGAAAACAGACGAAGACGGTTACTACTGGTTCGCGGGTCGCAGCGATGATATTATTAACACCGCCGGGCATTTGATATCGCCGTTCGAAATAGAAAGTACATTGCTAGAATTGCCTGAAATTGCCGAATCAGCGGCGATCGCCGTTCCCGACCCGGTTTTGTTCGAGGCCGTCGTTGTTTATATCAGATTAAAAAAGTTTATCGATGATTTGGATGAATTCAAGCTTAAAGTCCGCATTTACCTGTCTAATAAATTATCGACAATCGCCACCCCGAAGGAAATCATTATAACCGAAACCATTCCTAAAAACAAAAGTGGAAAGATCATGAGGCGAGTTCTGAAAGCTCTTTACCTCGGTCATGATGCCGGCGATATTTCAACGATGGAAGAATTATGACAACAGGAGCAATGCATAATGGAAGTAATGGAAAAATTAACCCGGATTTTTTGCGAAGTATTTGATGATGACACAATAAAAATCGATGTTCATTCAACCGCGAACGATGTAGAAGGCTGGGATTCGCTGTCTCATGTCAATCTGATCGTATCGATTGAAAAACGATTTAAAATTAAATTTGAAACAAAGGAGCTGCTGACATTTAAAAATGTCGGCGATCTGAGAAACTCGATCGAAAAGAAAATTAAAGCGAGTTGACAAATTGCTTTTTTACGCTGTAATTTATTGTTTATTTTTATTGTTTAATATTTTAGTTATCAATAATGTTCCGGATAAATTCAAATGTCCGTTTTTATTGCTGACAAGTTTATCTTTTTATTGCTGGTTAAGTCCGTGCGCGCTTCTTGTTTTGATCTTCACCATATTTACCGGTTATTTTTACGCAATAGAGATATCTGAATGCCCGATCGACAAAAATAAGGATAAAATTTTATTCAGGGGAATATTATTAAATTTATTAATACTCGTCATATTCAGGTATACCGGTGAATTAATAGACCTGATAAATTTTTTGTCCGGTCTTAATATTTCATATAACGGCGAAACAGCCTTCTCTATAATCGGAGTTTCATTTTTTACCTTTCAAAATATTTCATACTTGATAGATTGTTACTTAGAGACATTTTTACCGGAAAAAAACATTTTATATTTTGCCTTGTATATCTCTTTTTTTCCGAAAATACTTCAGGGGCCGATTGAAAGAGCTTCAAACCTGATCCCGCAGTTCAGAAAAAAAAAAATACCGGACTATGAGACATTGAGGAATGGTCTGCTGCTATTATTTTGGGGACTTATTAAAAAATTACTGATAGCGGACAATTTATCCGTAATGGTCAATAACGTTTTTGGCAATTATACTGAAAGTACAAGTTTTATTTTAATACTGGCGATTTACTGCTATTGCATGCAAATATATTTTGATTTTTCCGGATACACCGATATAGCTCGCGGCAGCGCGAAAATGTTAGGAATCGATCTCACGGATAATTTCAATAATCCTTATCTCGCGGTTTCGATCCAGGACTTTTGGAAAAGATGGCATATCAGTCTGTCTTCATGGATACTTGATTATTTATTTAAGCCGCTGCAGATGAGATGCCGAGAATACGGCAACTATGGACTAACGTTCAGCTTGCTCGTCACTTTTTTTATTTGCGGCATGTGGCACGGGTTAAGGCTGAATTATATTTTATGGGGCGTTTATCACGGCATTTTAATCTCTTTGTCATTTTTAACCAATAAAAAATGCTTAAAATTTTATAAAAAGTATCATATCAACGCCAGCCTGTCTTATTTTATAGACGTCATAATCACATTTCATCTGATTTGTTTTTCGTGGCTCATATTCAGGGTAAACAATTTATATGAACTTTATTATATCTCTAATAAAATTTTTCATGATGTCTTTAACTTAAATATTATAAATACGATAGGTGCCGGCAATAATTTAGGCACTTCCAGGATTATTTATCTGCTCACTTTAATTATTATTTTTATAGAATTTATTAGCGTTAAACTGAATTTAAAATCACTTTTCGATAGACAAAATATTATTATACGCTGGATCTGCTATTATTCAGCGTTGTTTTTGATTTTTAAATATTATCGACAGAATATGCAATTCATATATTTTCAGTTTTAGACGAGTAGAGTATTTTTGGCGTTTTAATCGATTTATAATTTTATTTCAAGTTTTTTCGGTTATGAATATTAGAGTTCGATTTTTTTTCAACGAACCGAATAAAGGAGTCATATAAAATATGGCCGCTGATGTAAAAAAATTTTACATAAAAATTTTACTGTTTTCATTACCTGTAATTGTTATTTTTTCGTTATCGACATTCGTTATGCTTATTTCCGGCGAACTTGATTCTGTCGACAATTTCATCAAACAGCCGGCTGGCGAGAAAGTAGTTCTGGGTCTTGCCTACAGTAGTTCATTTAAAGTATTAAAATTAAAAATGTTATTGGAAAAGCCTCAGTTTCCAACTGTTTTATCGTTGGGGGACTCCAGAGTAATGCAATTCCGTTCCGCATTTTTTAACGATAAAACTGTTTTTTTTAATGCCGGAGGCGGGGTCGAAAAAATTAAAGAATTCAAATATTTTTTAAATAAAATACCTCTTGAAAAAAACCCTGAAATCTTGATTGTCGGTCTTGACCACTGCTTTTTTAATTCTAAGTGGGATAATCTGAGAGACGACGGCGGTGCATCGAAATTTGAGCATCAGTTGTCCGACGAGTATCTCTGGGATGCTTGGCGGTATGGCATAATGCAGGTAATTATAGATTTGTATAACAAAAAAATTAATCTGAAAAAATTATTTGATGCCGGCGGGCCGATAAGGAAAATAGGCTTAAACGCGATATTCAATGGCAATGGATTCATAACCGACGGCAGTTACTATTACGGAAAAATAATAAGCGATCCGGGCAATCCGGAAAGTTATCACGATTTTAAGTTCAGGGACACATTTGATAGAATTGATAAGGGAATTTCCCGTTTTGAATACGGTTCCGAAATATCCAGCGGTGCGCTAAAAGAATTAAAGGCTTTTCTTGAAGAATGTAAATCAAGGAACATATATGTAATAGGTTTTTTACCGCCTTTTGCTCATGGGGTTTTTGAAAAACTGAAAACTATGAAAGACAAGTATGGTTATTTATTCAAGTTAGAGCCAGCCATAAAAAAAATCTTTAACGAGTTCGGCTATAATTTTTTTGATGTTTCCGACATGCGTGATGTCGGATCTTCGGATATAGAGGCAATCGATGGATTTCACGGCTCGGAAAAAACATATTTAAGAATTTTTATTAAATTAATTGAAAATGATGATAGGCTTAAAAAATATTCTGATATAAATTATCTTAAACGGCGGCTGAAAGAATCGAAAAGTAATTTTATTGTATTTGAAATAAATGAGTAAATTTGCGTTTTATTAACGGTTTGACTTTCTTATCTCAAAATAATTTTGAATCGTTTTTTTCGTTTAAGTTATACGCAGATGACGAGGGACCGCCCGCCCGCATATTCTGCCGCCGCGAATGCCGGGCCGTGGCGCATCATAGCCTCCAAACGCTGGGGTGAGCGGCCTATCGCCTTCGACGATGACCTTCATATCGTCGTATTTGCGGCGTCCTGCGTCCGGGTGCGCTGCCAATTATTTACACGCTTTACAGACAGGATATTCTAGAAAAAAATTAAAAGAGCAAAGTTAAAAACTTCAGCCTTAGCAGTGCTTGAATTTTGCTGAAGCGCTCAAAAAAAGGCACCGTGCTTATTGACATTTTAACCCTGTTATGTTAAAATATTTTAAAAATTCAGAAAAGTTAAAGGATTTCAATGAAAGGAATTATTCTCGCAGGCGGTTCCGGAACAAGGCTTTATCCGGTTACCAGAGTAATATGTAAGCAATTATTGCCTGTCTATGACAAACCAATGATATATTATCCTCTTTCAGTATTAATGCTTGCCGGTATTAGAGATATTCTAATTATATCCACGCCTCAAGACACGCAAAAGTTTAAAGATTTGTTCGGCGACGGCAGTCAATTTGGAATTGATTTATCTTATAAGGTTCAACCGGAGCCTAAAGGCATTGCGCAAGCATTTTTGGTCGGCGAAGAATTTATCGGCCGCAGCAGCGTTTCGCTCGTTCTGGGCGATAATATTTTTTATGGTACGGGATTCAGCCCGATACTTGAAAATGCTTCGCTTATTAAGGACGGAGCTAAGGTATTCGCTTATTATGTTAAAAATCCTGAACGGTTCGGAGTGGTTGAATTCGATAATAATTTTAATGCTTTATCTATCGAAGAAAAACCGCAGAACCCAAAATCAAATTATGCGGTTACGGGGCTTTATTTTTATGATAACAATGTAATAGACATCGCCAAAAATGTTGAACCTTCTAAAAGAGGCGAACTGGAAATTACCGATGTAAATAGAAAATATCTTGAAAACGGAAAACTTACAGTTGAATTATTGGGACGAGGTTTTGCATGGCTCGATACCGGGACTCACGATTCACTTCTCGATGCGTCTCAATTTGTTTCGACTATCGAGCATCGTCAGGGACTAAAAATCGCATGTATAGAAGAAATTGCGTACAGAAAAAAATTTATTGATGAAAAACAGTTGGCCGTTCTTGCCGCTTCCTTGAAGGGAACGGATTATGAAAAATATCTTTTGGACTTATTAAATGCCAGTTTTAAAGGATTTTAAAAACGCAATTGCACTATATTGAGTTTAGAAGCCCTGGATTTAATCCGAAAATTGCATTTGTTTGGACGGTAAGTGTTATTTTAAATATAAAAGATAGCAAGTAATGTTGGCTCATTTTTTAAGACGAATTTGAGTGAAATTTTAGAAGAGTTTAATTTATGATTAATGATGAATATTGTTTAGTTGTTGAGGCTGGTAAAACAGAAAAAAATTATTGGAAAGACCTCTGGAAATATCGAGAATTGTTCTATTTCCTGGCTTGGCGCGATATTTTAGTCCGTTATAAACAAACCATAGTTGGAATTGCCTGGAGCGTGTTACGGCCATTGTTAACGATGCTGGTGTTTACTATTGTTTTTGGGAAACTCGCCAAGCTTCCGTCGAATGGAGTTCCTTACGCAATATTTGTATATTCCGCGATGATGCCATGGCAATTTTTTTCCAATGCGCTTTCTGAAGGCAGCAGCAGTTTAATCGGCAATGCTAATTTGATTTCAAAAGTTTATTTTCCCCGTATCATTATTCCAGCCAGTACCGTTATCGTAGCCCTGGTGGATTTTTTGATTTCTTTTATTCTCTTTCTTTTGATCTTATTATGGTATAATTATGCTCCGGCTCTCAGCATAATCGCCATTCCTTTTTTTTTGCTTTTATCTTTTTTTACATCGATGGGCTTTAGTTTGTGGCTCTGCGCTTTAAATGTCGAGTACCGCGATTTTCGATATATCGTTCCGTTTATCGTTCAGTTCGGCTTATATATATCGCCTGTGGGTTTTGGAAGCGAGATCGTTCCTGAAAAATGGCGCCTGCTGTATTCTTTAAACCCTATGGTCGGCGTTATTGACGGTTTTCGATGGTCGATATCCGGTAATTCATGTCCTTTGAACCCGCTTAATTTTTTCGTTTCCATAGCCGTAACTTTTATAATTCTTATCAGCGGAATCTGGTATTTCAGGAAAACAGAAAAAACTTTTGCCGATTTTATTTAGGGGTTTTTAATGTCTTTAATAATAAAAGTAGAAAATTTAAGTAAAAAATATGTTATTGGCCACAAGGCAAAAGAAAGATATAAAACTTTGCGCGATACCTTAGCCGCGTCTTTTAAAAATTTCTTTGTCGGAAAACGCAAAGTTAATAATCCTGAATTCGAAGATTTTTGGGCGTTAAAAGATATTGATTATGAAATAAACGAGGGCGACCGCGTCGGGATAATCGGCAGAAACGGGGCGGGCAAGTCCACGTTACTGAAAATTTTGAGCAGAATAACAGAGCCGACCACCGGTAAAATTACGTTTAAAGGCCGTGTGGCAAGTCTTCTGGAAGTCGGCACGGGATTTCATCCTGAACTCACCGGCCGTGAAAATATTTTTTTAAACGGCGCGATACTTGGAATGCCGAAGAACGATATTCAAAAAAAATTCGATGAAATTGTAGAGTTTTCAGAAGTGGAAAAGTTTCTTGATACTCCGGTCAAACGTTATTCTTCCGGAATGTATGTCCGCCTGGCGTTCGCCGTTGCGGCCCATATGGAACCCGAGATATTAATAGTGGATGAAGTACTTGCGGTGGGGGACGCTGCTTTTCAAAAAAAATGCCTTGGCAAGATGAAAGGCGTAAGCGAAAGCGGGCGAACGGTTCTTTTTGTCAGCCACAACATGGGAGCGATCGAACAGTTATGTAATAGAGGAATCTTGCTGGATAAAGGCTTAATGGTTTTATCATCGGACACGAATGCCGTTTTAAGCAAGTACAGAGAATTTATTAATCGCTCGCAGGTGACAGAAACCTCGGGTATTGGAAATGAATCTACCCGCCGCGGAACCGGCGAGCTTAGAATAACTTCGTTTCAACTATTAACCAAAGACAATGAACCGGCTAATGAATTCGATCTTGGTAGCACCATCCGTTTTAAAATCGGTTATAAAGCTATTGAGGAACTTAAGGGATTGGCGGTCGCTATATTTTTTAAATCTAACAGTACGAATGAAATGATCTCGTCCCTGAGGCACGAAGTAATTTCAATGACGCTTGCACCTGGAAATACCGGAGAAGTTATAATTGAATTTGACGGCCAAACCCTGAGGCCAGGAGAATATCCGCTTTATATACATATCAGTGAAAAAAGTTATTATTCTAATAAATTTGATCTTCTGGACGGTTATGTTGCGCCATTGGTAATCAGAAGGACCGGCAATAATTTTTATAACAATTATGTCATGACGGGAAATTACGGGTATTTCTCGATGAATTCGAGCGTTATATCCGTAGAATGATTTTAATAATAACATAAATGATAAAGGTGGGTTATGAGTATTATATTTAAAATCGGAGACAGAAAAATCGGTCCCGATTATCCGCCGCTGATAATCGCGGAAATCGGCATCAATCATAACGGCTCGATCGATGTCGCGAAGGAAATGGTCGACGCGGCATGGAAAGCTGGCGCGGAGGTCATTAAACACCAGACACATATCGTGCAGGACGAAATGAGCCATGAAGCAAAAAATGTTTTTCCCGGAAATGCTGAAATTTCAATATATGATATAATGGCAAAGTGCGCCTTGTCCGAAAAGGACGAAACAATGCTTAAAAATTATGTCGAATCTAAAAACATGATTTTTATCAGCACACCGTTCTCAAGAGCCGCCGCCGACAGGCTTGAAAAAATGAATGTGCCCGCGTACAAAATAGGTTCGGGAGAGTGTAATAATTATCCGTTGATCGAGCATATTGCAGCATTCGGAAAACCTGTTATTTTGAGCACTGGAATGAATAATATCAAAAGCGTCAAAAAAGCCGTAAATATTTTGAGAAAAAAAGCCGTTCCCTTCGCGCTTTTGCATACAACGAACTTATATCCGACACCGTCACATTTAGTAAGGCTTGGAGGAATGCAGGAATTACAATCCAGTTTTCCCAAGTCGGTGATAGGCTTATCCGACCACACGACATCCAATCTTGCTTGTTTTGCCGCGACCGCTTTAGGCGCTTCTATCCTGGAAAGACATTTTACAGACAGGATGGATAGAAAAGGCCCCGATATTATCAATTCGATGGATGCGATAAGGCTCAAGGAATTAATAATAGGTTGTGAGGAAATATTCAAAATGAGAGGCGGTAAAAAGGAAAACGCTCCAGAAGAAAAAGTGACTATGGATTTTGCTTTTGCCACCGTGGTGACTATAAAGCCAATAAAAAAAGGCGAAATTCTGACCCCAAAAAACATATGGGTAAAAAGACCGGGAACCGGCGAAATATTTGCAGATAGTTATAATGAATTGCTGGGGAAAAAAACTACCCGGAATATTGATAACGATGAACATCTCAAATGGAGTGACTTCGTATAATATGAAAAAAATAGTCTATTTAACCGGTACAAGAGCAGATTATGGAAAACTTAAATCTTTGATTCGCATTTCCCAGGAATGTAATGATTTTGACGTACATATTTTTGCCACCGGTATGCATATGAATTCAAAATATGGAAAAACTGTGGACGAAATAGTAAAGTCCGGTTTTAAAAACGTTTATATGTATATTAATCATGATGAAATCGACCACATGGATAGAATCCTGGCCAAAACAATTGAGGGATTTTCAGATTATATCGCTCAAATTAAACCAGACATGATTATCGTTCATGGCGACAGGGTAGAGGCCTTGGCAGGGGCAATCGTAGGCAGCCTGAACAACTTGCTGGTAACGCATATAGAAGGCGGCGAAATTTCCGGCACTATCGATGAATTGATTCGTCATGCGGTTAGCAAATTGTCCCATATTCATCTGGTATCCAATAAAGATGCTCAAAAAAGATTGTTGCAGCTGGGCGAAGTGGAAAATTCAATTTACATAATAGGCTCGCCTGATTTTGATATTATGAAATCCCGGAATTTGCCCCAAATCGATGGAGTTAAAAAATATTATAATTTAGATGCCGAAGATTATTCTATTTTGATGCATCACCCTGTAACTACTGAATATTCTCAGGTACGGTCGCATATTAAAAACGTGGTCGATGCCGTTATAGAATCGGGTAAGAATTATGTCGTTATTTATCCCAATAATGATCTTGGCAGCAGCGAAATTTTAGAGGAATACGCTAAATTTAAGGATTATAAAAGAATAAAGATTTTTCCTTCTATCAGATTTGAATATTTTTTAGTGCTGCTGAAAAACGCTCAGTTTATTATTGGCAATTCCAGCGCCGGAATTCGTGAGGCTCCATTTTATAGCGTTCCGACTATCGATATTGGAAGCCGGCAAAAAAATAGAGGTCACTTTAAATCTGTCATTCACACAGATTACTCCAAAGAAAAAATACTCGAAGGAATAAAAATAGCAGAAAATTTGCATGTTGATAATCAATTGGTGAAAAATTACTTTGGAGAAGGGAACAGCGATAAATTGTTTCTGGAATTAATTTGTGACGATGCCATATGGAATACCCCACAGCAAAAACAATTCAGGGAAATTTAGAACGATAAAAAAATAGATTATTAACGGGTCCTGTGTAAATAACGAATATGCTATAAAAGCATTCATTTAAATTTGAGGTTTATCTTATTCAGAGGAGGGCTTTAATGATCAATAAATCATTTCTGGCCGTTATTCCCGCCCGCGGCGGCTCGAAAAGAATTCCGCGCAAAAACATTATCGAGGTAGCCGGAAAACCTCTTCTTGCATGGACTATCGAAGCGGCGCATAAATCAAAATACGTCACCAGGACGGTCGTTACGTCCGAAGATAAAGAAATCCTGGATGTCGCCCGGCGTTATGACGCAGATGTGATAGAACGGTCCAATGAATTAGCTAACGATTATGCCGCTTCCGAACCCGTGATCCTCGACGCCATTGAAAAATTGGAAAAACTCGGAAATGTCTATGATTATGTAATTCTATTGCAACCTACGTCCCCGTTGCGAAATAATATTGACATCGATATGGCCGTGGAAAGATTGATCAATTCTGACGCAGACTCTTTGATCAGTGTTTATGAACCAGAGCACTCACCTTGTAAGGCGTTTGTCATGAATAAAGATAATTATATCGAAAGTTTATTAAAGGGAAAAGAACCTTTCATGAGAAAACAGGATCTTCCGAAAATTTTTATGCCGAACGGCGCCATATATATTACCAAAATAAATAATTTTAAATGTACCATGAATTTGTGTCCCGCTAAAACAATTCCATTTGTTATGACTTTAGAAAAAAGTATCGATGTGGATACGGCAAGCGATCTGGAAAAAATAAAAATGTACTTATGTAACGATGATGAAAAAAATAAAAAGACGCTTAAATAATTAAAATGAAAAAAATAAAATTTTTAAGACTGGCCAGTTTTATAGGTAATATTGGAGATAACGCCAATCACGCGGGCAGCGCATGGCTGCATGAACAATTTATTCCTGACGTCACTTTCATCGAAACCCGTTCTGAAATAAGAGAATTTTACTGGAAGAAAAAAAAATGTGATGAAGCTTTTGCCGAATACATAAATACCTTTGATATGTTTGTTATCGGTGGCGGTAATTATTTAGAACTATGGCCCGCTAATTCCGAGACAGGCACGTCCTTGAATTTCTCGAAAAAATTTTTAGACAAAATAAAGGTTCCAATTTCTTTATATAGCCTTGGATGCGATGACGGTCAGGGAGCCGATAAAAATAATATAGAAAAATTTAAAGCGTTTATCGATTACCTTTTAGACGAAAAAAAAGTTTATATTTCTATGAGAAATGACGGATCATCGGCCGCATTTTTAAAATATACAGGCTCGCAGTATTCAAAGCATATAGATGTAATACCGGACGGCGGATTTTTTCTGGGAAAAGCGGAAAAATTGAATATTCCGTTCGGTTTTGATATAAAACCAACTACAGTAGCAATTAATCTTGCGGGTGATATGCTTGAAACGCGTTTCAGCGATGGTCCGAACGTAAATTATAACAAGTTTTTATCATATTTTGCTGATGTGTTAATGGATATGATAAATAGAGAAATTAACGTGATCTTTATACCTCACATATATAAAGACCTAAGGATCATTAATGATCTGCTATGTAAAATTGAAGATCAATATATCCGTACCCATATCAAGGTTGCGCCTTACATCCAGGGAATTGCTGGAATGCGTTGTCTTTTTAGTATTTATGAGGCTGTCGACATGGTTCTGGCGATGAGGTTCCACGCTAATGTCTGTCCTATTGGCATGAATATTCCTACTATAGGTTTGGCCTGTTATCCTCAAATAGAAAAACTCTATAAAGAGATAGGCTTAATTGAAAACATGGTTCGTGTTAATTGTGATGATTTCAGGTATAAATTGATGTCATTAATATGCAGGGTTCTTAACAACAAAGACAGTGAACGTGAGCGGTTAAAATTGAAAAATGAAGAGATTTACAATATAGCATCTTCAGCTTTTTCCCGGTACAAAAATTGGATTAATAACATTTAAGGCAGGAAACACGTTGAAAATAATTTTCTTCGCTCCATTTAGCGGAATTTGGGTGCACAGCTTTGCTGAAGCGCTTATTGCGGAATCTCTTGCCCAAAATGGGCATGAAATCGTTTACATTTCCTGCGGACGATTATATTCGAAATTATGTAACGTGATGAGATGCTATAATTTTAACTTTTCCACAGACATAAATAAAAAAAATAAAATATGCCACTTATGTGAAAACTCGAATGATATTATAATCAAGAATTTTAAATTTAAAAATTTTAATTTAGCCGGAAAATTGCAGCCTCAGGATGTCGAATATGCGAAAAAAATTACAAGCGGCGTTACTAACGCTAATTATCTGAGCCTTGTTATTGATGGCATTGAAATTGGACGTATCGCTCTTTACGAAGTATTACTGCGTTTTAAAAAGACCCAGCTCACAAAATTTAGTGAGGAAGAGTGGAGTGAATATATTGCCGAGTTGGAACATGCGCTGTTGACATATTCAATAATGAAAAGGGTTTTTGCCCAAGAAAAACCCGACAGACTGATTTTGCATAACGCATTATATTCTGTGAATCACATTTGTTGCGAGCTGGCCAGGAAATTCGGCATAATTGATTATGAGTCGTATGCGACGGGTAATCTGTTCAGGCGTTATGAAAGATTGACGATAGGCAGAGGCGGAAGAATAAACGTTAATCGTTATTGTCTTGACCACTGGGAAAAATACAAAGAGATTCCTGCTTCAATGGAATACCTTCAAATTGCAGTCAGCCATCAGCTGGAACTTTTTAAAGGTACAAATGCGTTTGCGTATTCACCAAGTAAATCCGCACAGCCACTTAATATCAGAGAAATTTTTAAGATTTCTGATTCGCAAAAAATATTTGTGGCCGTAATGAGCAGCTATGATGAAATTTTTGCCGCCCAAACCATCGGACTCGAGCAAACAAAAAGGGCTCCGGTTTTTGAATCGCAGGTTGACTGGATCAAAGCTCTTATTGAATATTTTTCGCCGCGTCCCGAATTATTTTTAGTGATTCGCGTACATCCCCGTGAATTCCCCAATAAAAGAGAAGGTGTAAAATCTGAGCATGCTTCTATTCTCGAAAAAATTTTTAATGATCTTCCCTCAAACATAACCGTCAATTGGCCCGGCCAAAATATTTCGCTATATGAGTTCGCTGAATATACAAATGTTTTTCTATGCGCCTGGTCAAGTGTCGCAAAAGAAATGACGCTCTTGGGAATCCCTGTAGTTACATATTTTATTGAGTTTCTTTGTTATCCGGCCGATTTAACTTATGTCGGCAATTCCAAACCGGATTACTTCGACAAATTAGAAAAAGCGCTTTGCGAAGGCTGGTCTATTGAGCATGCCAGGAAAACATTGAGGTGGATGGTTTTGGAATATTGCTATTCAGCGTTTACTGTTGCTGATAGTTTTAATATGTACAATGAAAAAAAATCAAAGATAATAATATTGATTTTTAAAATAATGAGTAAAATTTTTAATTATAATTTTTTGCATGTAAGCGATTGCAAAACAAGAGCGCCAAGGCTTTTAGCCGGAAATATCCTGAATAAGTTGATCGTATCCGAAAAAAACAGCATTCTGGATGTGCTTGAACCATCAGATATAAAATTAGTAACAAAAGAGGAAGAAACTAAAGCCATTAAAATTTTATTCAAACAAATTTTAGAGGCATTATATACAGAAAAAATCAATAGTAATGAAAATTCATTAAATTATAAATTGCATTCATTTGTTAATGACAAAAACATCGGCTCGTGACAGGTATTTTTGTGGAAATTAATTGAATCAAAAGTAAACCAAATGAGTACACGAATAAGTCGATTATGATTTTTTAATAAAAACGGAAGTTATTGAAGGTAATTTCAAAAAAATGGGTAAATACGATTTTGCGACTAATAAATATATAGCGGATTTAAAAATTCATGACGATAAATATTTTGAGCATGTCATTAAGTTTATAGGTAAGTATGCAGAAAAAAAATCTTATATTTTAGATATCGGAACAGGGACCGGAAATTTAATAAAGATATTGAGAGAAAAAGGATATATAAACTCATTTGGTCTTGATCTGGACTCAAAAGCGATCATTGCAGGGCAAAACGAATTTAACCTTCAAAACGTTATTTTTGACACGGAAAATTTTCCGTTCAGAAATAAAATGTTCGATGTCGTCATTTCATTTACAGTCGGGGAGCATATTGACAATATCAGCGACTTTATAGACTTCAAAAACAGTTTTTTAAAGGACGGCGGCATTTTTTATATGTATATGCCAAATTATCACAATCCTAAGTTTTATTTAAATGTGCTGATCACGAAACTGAAAGGCGCCGAAATACATAAAACGCCTTTTACTATTGGAAATTCTTTGGATATTTTCCTGAGATTTATTAAGTTCTCTTTCCTTTCGGTTTATAAAATGTTAACGGGCAAAGTATTTATTGTTAAAGTCACTCCCTTGCCGTCAAGCGTCAGTGAAGGCGGCGATGCCGATGCTACCTGGTGCAGCAATTATTTAGATTTGAAAAATTCTTTCAAGCGCAAAAAACATTTAAGCTATAGCGAGATCGAGCCGCCATCGATAAAAAAATCTTTTTCGAGAGAATTTTTTGCGGCTAAAGTAATATTTAAAAATCGAATTTAAATTTGTATTATGAGGAAGGTATGAATAAAATCGCTCCTATCGTTTTATTTACTTATAATCGTTTGTGGCATACGCAGCAAACCATAAATTCATTGCTGAAAAACGATCTCGCCGATAGAAGCGATGTTATAATTTTTTCCGACGGCCCTAAAGATGTCAACTCCAGGTTGAAAGTCGATGAGGTTAGAAAGTATATAAAAACTGTAAATGGTTTTAAAAATATTGAAATTGTTGAAAGTGAAACTAATAAAGGGTTGGCCGGGTCTATTATAAGCGGAGTTACAAAAATCGTAAATGAATACGGCAGAGTTATTGTTTTGGAAGACGATATGATCACATCGCCTTATTTTTTAAGATTCATGAATGATGGTTTAAATTTTTACGAAAACAACGAAGAAGTTATCAGCATTAGCGGCTACATATATCCACTGAAGCAAAAATTACCGGAAACATTTTTCTTGAAAGGGGCGGACTGCTGGGGATGGGCGACGTGGAAACGCGGCTGGGATTTATTTGAGGCTAACGGGCAGCAATTATTGAATGAACTGGAAAAACAAAATTTAACGTATGAATTTGATTATTCAGGCACGTCTCCTTTTACTAAAATGCTGAAAGATCAAATCGCGGGAAAAAATAATTCTTGGGCGATAAGATGGTATGCTTCGGCGTTTTTAAAGCAAAAAATATCTCTTTATCCCGGAATATCATTGATTCAAAATATAGGAAATGACGAAACCGGCGTTCATTGCAGAAAAACCTCTTTGTTTGACGTTAATTTATCTAATAAACCAATAAAAGTAAATGATAGAATTTTGAAATATAACGACGAGGTCGTAAGAATGATGTCAAAATTTTTTAAAGTAGGCATATTAAAAAAGATCTTGGATAAGATCAAAAGTTATACATTAAAAAGCAGTAAATGAATTAAAGTAAAGAACTAAGGACTGGACTTTTTCATGAAAAAAATAATTAAAGAATTCATGCCGCCAATAATTCTAAAATTATTAAAGAAAATATCGGGCCGTGAATACGGTTTTTACGGTGATTTTCAAACTTGGGAAGACGCGAGCAGGTTTTCGGCCGGATACGACTCGGACGCCATTCTCGATAAGGTTAAGGACTCCCTGTTGAAAGTCAGGGACGGGAAAGCCGCTTGTGAGAGAGATTCGGTTTTGTTTGACCGCATTGAATATTCCTGGCCTTTACTTGCCGGATTGATGATGGCGGCTTTGGAAAATAATAATAAACTGAGTGTACTTGATTTTGGCGGCTCGTTGGGTAGCACTTTTTTTCAAAATCGAAAATTTTTAAATTGCGTATCGAAGGTGAATTGGAATATCGTTGAACAAAAAAAGATCGTCGAGTACGGCAAAAAGTATTTCGCGAACGAATCTCTCGATTTCTTTTTTAATATAGATGAATGTTTCAGGCAGGTTCCTGATATAAATGTCATTGTTCTTTCCAGTGTGATACAATATATTGAAAAACCATATGAGCTTTTAAATAATCTCGTGGAAAGAAATGTCAAATGCGTAATTGTTGACAGAACGCCTTTGCTGAAGACGTCCAAGGACAGAATCGTTATTCAGAAGATCCCGTCGGAGATATTCGGCGGATGTCTTCCTGCATGGCTTTTGAACGAAGATAATTTCGTCGGTGCGTTTTCGGAACGCTATGATTTATTAGAAGAGTTTGAAGCTTTTGATAAAATGAATATTGATTGTGAGTTCAAGGGATTTATTTTTAAATTAAAATAAAAGATATAAATATTTTTGACTCTGTCAGACGGCTAAATTAATGGATTTGGGATAACAAAATAACGGGAAGTTTATTTTATCCGTTTGAATTCAATATTTGAAAAGACTTTGATTTTAAAATGTTTTTAAAACACGGCACTAGATTGTAATTCTTTTATTATGCTGATTGCATGATTGACGAAGTTTGTGATATCATACGGAGGTAATATGGAAACCCCGAGTTGCTTGATTTGCGGTAATGCCAGATTAATCGATTTGCAAGAGCTTGATTCGAAGCTGTTTGTAGATCATTGGAAAAATTATTATGGGATCGATGTTTCAAAATTTTTTTCAACACGGTTCTTTTATTTAAAGAAATGCCCGGAATGCTCTTTAGAATTTTTTTCGCCGTCAATTCCCGCCGACACTAAAATTTATGACCAATTACAAGAGTCCGACTGGTATTATGAAAGCGATAAAGATGAATTTTTTCATGCAATAGACACAATAATAAAGTTAAAAGATATTAAAAGCGTTTTAGACGTCGGGTGCGGCGAAGGATTATTTTTAAAAAAATTATTAAGTTCCTATGAAGTGGCGGGAATGGAAATTTCCGAAAAGTCTATTGAGAAATTAATTCGGAACAATATCGAAACGAAAACAATCGGAAAAAAATTTGATTTTGTGACGGCCTTTCAAGTTCTTGAACATATCAGCGATCCTAAAGTTTTTATTGAAAATATTTTATCTAAATTGAATTGCGGAGGATATTTATTTATTTCCGTTCCGAATCCCGATTCGGTCTTTGTAAAAGAAACTATGGCTTTTTTGGATTATCCGCCTCACCATATCACTCGATGGAGTAAAGATACATTTGATTATATCGCGCAAAAATACGGCCTTGAAATTAAAGAATATTACCTCGAACCTCTAAGATTGGAACATTATAACGCCGTGATCAACGAAAGACGAAATAAAATTATCAAGAGCAAACTTATTAAAAATAAGCTCGTCGAAAAAATATTCGCATTCTTTGATAAAATTATATTGCCGTATACAATAGACCATGTAAAATATAGCGGCCATTCTCATGGTGTCTTATACAAGAGTAAAAGTTGAATTTTATTCTGAAGGCAGAGTTTTATCCGGATAATGTCATTATGAAAAAACGATATTTGCCATTATTTCTAAATCGAAGCGTTCCGGCTGAAGCGGCCGGTTTCTGCAAATTATTTTTAGTTAATAACCGGGATGATTAAATGTTAAATTTTTGCACTCTGTTCGATTCCAACTATCTTTCGCGCGGCCTGGCTATGTATGAGTCGTTGACCCGGCATTGCCGGGATTTTCGCCTTTATATTTTCGCTTTCGACGAAAAATGCCGTCAAATATTACAAAAACTGAATTTGCCAAATGTAGTTTTGATATCTCTCGGCGAGTTTGAGACGCAAGAACTTCTGGAGGTCAAAAAAACACGGTCCCGTGCTGAATATTGCTGGACCTGCACTTCGGCAACTATAAAGCACGTGCTTGATAAGTTTAATGCGGACTGCTGCACATATATCGATTCGGACATATACTGGTTCAATTCGCCTGAAATACTCTTCGATGAATTGGGTGATAATTCGATCATCATCACCGAGCATAGGTACACCGACAACAGATATGGCAGACGCGCGATAAAAAGTTCCGGCACATATTGCGTGCAGTTCGTCACTTTTAAAAATAATGCCGATGGCCTCGAGGCGCTGAACTGGTGGAAAGACCGCTGCGTCGAATGGTGCTACGCGAGAAGCGAGGACGGGAAGTTCGGCGATCAAAAATATCTGGACGACTGGACCACGCGGTTCAAAGGAGTTCGCGTTCTTCGAAATTTGGGCGGCGGAGTGGCGCCGTGGAACGTTCAGCAGTACGATATATTAGAAAAAAATGATGTCGTGACCGGTGTGGATAAAAAAAGCGCGGCCGAATTTCCTGTTATCTTTTACCATTTTCATTACCTGAGGTTTTTCGATGACCGGACGGTCGAATTGGGAATTTATGATCTTTCGGAAAATGTCAAAACCTTCATCTACAAAAGATATATTTCTCATTTGAATCAAATAAAAGAAAAAATTAATCTTATGGACCCGTCGTTCGATCCTCACGGAGCTAATAAGAAAACATGGTCATTAATAGATTATTATGAATTTATAAAAAGAAGTATAAAAGGCAATTATAACGTTTACAGCTTAAAAGATTTTATTTAACCAAAGCCGTCGTGCCGAAAATTCAGGATTTCATTATGCAAAAAGAAAATATTTTCACCATAATTACTATAACTTATAATTCCGCTAAATATCTGGAGCAGACCATTGAAAGCGTTTTGAACCAGACGTTTAAAGGCATTGAATATATAATAGTCGACGGCGGTTCCGATGACGGCACGCTTGACATAATAAAAAAATACGGATCGCGGGTAACTCGCTGGATAAGCGAAAAAGATAAAGGCATATCGGACGCCTTGAATAAGGGCATCGCAATGGCGAGCGGAGATTTTATCGGCATAATACACGCCGACGACTGGCTCGAAAAAGACGCTGTCGAAACGGTTTTTAATGCCTTTAAAAATACCGGCGCCGACGTCGTTTGCGGAAAAATAAAATATTGGCTGAATGAGAATCCCGACTATATATTTGCTTCCGATCCCGCGAAACTGGATAAAGAAATGACCGTCAACCACCCTTCGGTTTTCATTAAAAATGAAGTATATCAAAAATATGGAATATTTGATTTGAAATACAAATACGCAATGGATTACGATCTGCTTTTAAGGTTAAAAACCAGAGGATTAAAATTCGTTACTTTAGACCGCGTGATTGCGAACATGCGGCTGGAAGGTGCTTCCGATAAAAACTGGCGAAAGGCGCTTTACGAGGCCTATCTTATTAAGATTTGTCATGGCGTTGACGCCGGAGAGGCTTTGCGGTATTATATCTGGCAGAATATAAGGAGCGCAATATCCAGATTTTTAAAAGCGGCAGGTCTCGAGAGCGTCGTTTCGTTTTACAGAAAGCATTTTTCCATATTGAAAAAGGAAAGAAACTGACTTCAAGATCATGCTCCGTGGCAACTAAATAAATGAGATCTCAGAATAACGAATTGAAATTGACAACAAATTGAAAATAGAATTTTATGAGTTAGGAGCGCTGACATGGCAAAATTAATCGAACTTAAAACTTCTACCGACGCCCGCGGCAGTTTAACGGTGATCGAAAAAATACTTCCGTTCGATATTAAACGGGTATTTTATATTTATGGAGTCGGCGACGCGTCGCTTGTGAGAGGCGGGCACAGGCATCATAAAACCATTCAGGCACTTATTTCAGTAGCCGGCAGCTGCTCGGTTTTTACAAATGACGGGTCGAAAAAAGAAAAATTCGAGCTGGACTCGCCGCAAAAGTGTTTAATACTCGAGCCGCAGGACTGGCATACGATGAGCGGCTTTTCGAAAGATTCCGTCCTTCTTGTACTGGCGTCTGAGTATTACGACAGAAGCGACTATATAAGCGAGGAATACAAATGATCGATTACGAAAATCTCGGAAAATCAAATGCTTCTTTTTTTGAAGATTTTGAGCGGAGTTTCAAGGCCACTCTCGAAAGCGGCTGGTACATACTGGGGAAGAATGTTTCAAATTTCGAAAAGGAATTCGCGGCCTACTGCAAAAGTAATTATTGCGCGGGCGTCGCATCGGGACTGG